>Ga0102593_1000300_pt1 | contig 102288 bp, 75 predicted proteins | sample AraplaCol_mMS_r2_2_FD_76862 | JGI IMG/M metagenome (GOLD analysis project Ga0102593, IMG submission 76862) | Arabidopsis root microbial communities from North Carolina, USA - plate scrape MF_Col_mMS_r2 (SPADES assembly) (version 2) | ecosystem: Host-associated > Plants > Roots > Endosphere...
AGTCAACGTGAGCGTAGTGACGGGTTGCGGTCTCGTACTCAACGTGGGCGGTGTTAATGGTAATGCCGCGTGCTTTTTCTTCTGGAGCAGCGTCGATCTGGTCGTAAGCTTTCGCTTCGCCGCCGAATTTCTTCGACAGAACGGTTGCGATTGCAGCGGTCAGGGTGGTTTTGCCGTGGTCAACGTGACCGATGGTGCCAACGTTCACGTGCGGTTTGGTCCGCTCGAACTTCTCTTTTGCCATTTTAATTCTTCCTTAGAACTATAGATTTAAGGTTGTGTTGCCTGCCGGGGGATCGCCCCGGCAGGCAGGATCAGGATTACTTCGCTTTCGCGGTGATGATCGCGTCGGTCACGTGCTTCGGCGCCTCGGAGTAGTGCTTGAACTCCATGGTGTAGGTAGCACGGCCCTGGGTTGCGGAACGCAGGATGGTCGAGTAGCCGAACATCTCGGACAGAGGAACCTCTGCCTTGATGATCTTGCCGCCGCCGCCTGGGATCTCGTCCATGCCCTGCACCATACCGCGGCGGGACGACAGGTCGCCCATCACGGTACCGGCGTAGTCTTCCGGAGTCTCAACTTCCACAGCCATCATCGGCTCCAGAATCACTGGGTTAGCTTTACGGCAGCCATCCTTGAATGCCATCGAGCCTGCCATACGGAACGCGTTTTCGTTCGAGTCCACGTCGTGGTAAGAACCGAAGGTCAGGGTGACTTTAACGTCAACCACTGGGTAGCCCGCCAGAACACCGGTGTTCAGGGTTTCGCGCACACCCTTCTCAACTGCAGGGATGTATTCGCGAGGAACGGTACCGCCCTTGATCGCGTCCACGAACTCGAAGCCCTTGCCGGCTTCTTGCGGTTCGATGGTCAGCACAGCGTGGCCGTACTGGCCGCGGCCGCCGGACTGCTTGACGAACTTACCTTCCACGTCGGTCACGGTCTTGCGGATGGTTTCGCGGTATGCCACTTGTGGCTTACCAACGGTCGCTTCCACGCCGAATTCGCGCTTCATACGGTCAACGATAATTTCCAGGTGCAGCTCGCCCATACCACCGATGATGGTCTGGCCGGATTCTTCGTCAGTCTTCACGCGGAAGGACGGGTCTTCCTGTGCCAGGCGGTTCAGGGCCAGGCCCATCTTTTCCTGGTCAGCCTTGGACTTCGGCTCAACAGCCTGCTGAATCACTGGCTCCGGGAACACCATGCGTTCCAGCACGATCACGGACGACGGGTCGCACAGGGTTTCACCGGTGGTCACGTCTTTCAGGCCCACGGCAGCGGCGATGTCGCCAGCGCGCACTTCCTTGATCTCTTCACGCTGGTTAGCGTGCATCTGCAGAATGCGGCCCAGACGCTCTTTACGGTTCTTCACCGAGTTCAGCACGGTGTCGCCGGAGTTGATGGCGCCGGAGTACACGCGGAAGAATGCCAGCTGGCCCACGAACGGGTCGGTCATGATCTTGAATGCCAGCGCGGAGAACTTCTCGTCGTCAGCGGCCTTGCGGGTCACTGGCTGTTCGTCTTCGTCGGTGCCGCCCACTGGTGGGATGTCCACTGGGGATGGCAGGTATTCGATCACGGCGTCCAGCATCGCTTGCACGCCCTTGTTCTTGAAGGCGGTACCGCACATCATCGGAACGATTTCCGAAGCGATGGTACGTGCACGCAGGGCCTTCTTGATGTCGGCTTCCGGCAGATCGCCTTCTTCCAGGTACTTGTTCATCAGCTCTTCCGACGATTCGGCAGCTGCTTCCACCATCTTCTCGCGCCACTCTTGCGCTTGATCCTGCAGTTCAGCAGGGATATCGCGGTAGTCGAACTTCATGCCCTGGGACGCGTCGTCCCAGATGATGGCCTTCATCTTCACCAGGTCGATCACGCCGGCGAAGTTGTCTTCGGCGCCGATCGGGATCTGGATCAGAACCGGGTTGGCCTTCAGGCGGGAACGCATCTGTTCGTAGACCTTGAAGAAGTTGGCGCCGGTACGGTCCATCTTGTTCACGAAAGCCAGACGAGGCACCTTGTACTTGTTAGCCTGACGCCACACGGTTTCAGACTGAGGCTGCACGCCACCCACTGCGCAGTAAACCATGCAGGCGCCGTCCAGAACACGCATCGAGCGCTCAACTTCAATGGTGAAGTCAACGTGGCCCGGGGTGTCGATGATGTTGATGTGGTGCGGCTGGAAGTTGTTGCCCATGCCTTTCCAGAAGCAGGTGGTCGCAGCGGAGGTAATGGTGATACCACGCTCTTGTTCCTGCTCCATCCAGTCCATGGTTGCTGCGCCGTCGTGCACTTCACCAATCTTGTGGTTCACGCCGGTGTAGAACAGCACGCGCTCGGTAGTGGTCGTCTTACCTGCGTCGATGTGAGCGGAAATACCGATGTTACGGTAGCGCTCAATGGGGGTCTTGCGGGCCATAGTTAATCCTAAATCTTTGAATGGACAAAACCGAGCAGCATTTTTGCGATCAAAAATGTGCCCGGCCTGAACAACATAAGGGGCCGGGCGAGCCGGCCATATATTTTAGTGGCTTTTAGAAGCGGAAGTGCGAGAACGCCTTGTTCGCTTCAGCCATACGGTGCACCTCGTCACGACGCTTCATCGCGCCGCCGCGGCCTTCCGCAGCTTCCATCAGCTCACCGCCCAGGCGTTGTGGCATGGACTTTTCGGAGCGCTTGTTAGCGGCTTCACGCAGCCAACGCATGGACAGGGCCAGGCGGCGTACTGGACGCACTTCAACCGGCACCTGGTAGTTAGCACCGCCAACGCGGCGGGACTTAACTTCAACCATAGGCTTGGCGTTGTTGATTGCTGCGGTGAACACTTCCAGCGGGTCCTTACCGGACTTCGATTGGATGTGGTCGAATGCACCGTAAATGATGTTTTCAGCAACAGACTTCTTGCCGGACAGCATCAAAACGTTAACGAATTTAGCGACTTCGGTGCTACCGAATTTTGGGTCCGGCAGAATCTCGCGCTTGGGTACTTCACGACGACGTGGCATGTTATTTCCTTTGTCTTCAGTTGAGCGCCACTGTTTTGGCACTCGCGGAGGCCATCATAGCCTTCCACTTACTCGGTCTCGCGACCGCCTCAACTCATTAAATTGCAAGAATTACTTCTTAGCGGCCTTAGCACGCTTAGCACCGTACTTGGAGCGAGCCTGCTTACGGTCTTTAACGCCCTGGGTATCCAGAGAGCCGCGGACCATGTGGTAACGCACACCTGGCAAGTCTTTTACACGACCGCCGCGCAGCAGAACAACGCTGTGTTCCTGCAGGTTGTGGCCTTCACCGCCGATGTACGAAATCACTTCGAAACCGTTGGTCAGACGCACTTTTGCAACTTTACGCAGTGCCGAGTTAGGCTTTTTAGGAGTGGTGGTGTACACACGGGTGCACACGCCACGCTTTTGCGGGCAGTTTTCAAGTGCCGGCGATTTGCTCTTCACGACCAGCTTGGTACGTGGTTGGCGAATCAATTGATTGATGGTTGGCATCGTTCTTAATCCAACAAAATTACAGCATTGACATCCCAGGCAAGCCTGCCTGGGGGCTAAAACCGATTCTCTCGTCAATCGCAGCAGAGGCGCGGAAAGCCACCCTCACTGGAGCGGCCTGATAAACGCGTATACGATGCGCAGACTAAATTGAGAACTCGCGAGTATATACCCCGTCGACAGCTCAGTCAATGGGTTTTGCTGAATAATGTGGCAGCATTGCGGTCCCATGAAGATGGGAAATACCACCATAATAGCGCTCGTTTTTGCCCATTTCCGGACTTTATGCGTTTTCTGCTGCGCCCTGCCCACTTAGTTATCCTGCTCAGCTACCTGGCGCTGTCGGCCGTGCCCTTCGTGCCGCTGCTGCTGGGTAAGCCGCTGGACCAGCCGTGGCAGCTGGCGGGCATCGAAGTCATGGCGTGGACGGCGGTGTGGGCCATCTTCAAGCGCCCCGCTTATTTCCACTGGCTGCTGATTCCCGCCTTCCTGGCGCTGCCGACGGAAATCTATCTGTTCGTTTTTTACGGCCAGGGCATTTCCACCCATCATCTGGGCATCCTGGCGGAAACCAGCCCGCGCGAGGCGCTGGAATTCCTCGGCCAGAAGGTGTGGACCATGCTGGCGGTGATGATTGCCGTGGCTGTCTGGTGGGTATTTACTTTTCGCGCGGCCCGCCAAACGCGCGAGATGGACTGGCATGACAACTCGCGCTGGGTGGCCATCGGCATGATCGCGGTGCTGGCTTGCGTGGCGGGCTATGGCTATGAGTTCGGCTTGCGCGGTGTAGCCGGCGCTGCCTCGCACGCCGCCGCCAAAGGCAGTTCCAGCTCCAGCGAAAGCGACAACGCCAGCGCTCCCGGCAAAGCCGCCACCGGCGCCAACCTCACCGGCCTGAAGCTGCCCGCCCTGCCCCACTGGGCGCATGTGCCGATCGAGTCGAAGGCATTTGGCGATTCCTGGCCCTTCGGCCTGGCCGTGCGCGGCTACGACTTCTATAAAGAGCGCCGCTACCTGGCGGAGCTGAACGAGCGCAGCGCAAAATTCAGTTTCCACGCCAGCCAGCCGGAGCCGGACAAGATCCCCGAAGTGGTGGTGATGGTGATCGGCGAATCTTCCCGGTACGACCGCTGGAGCCTGAACGGCTATTCGCGCGAGACGAATCCCCTGTTGTCGAAAGAGGCAAACGTGGTGCCGCTGGCGGATGTGATTTCCGCCGTCTCGGCCACGCGCCTGTCGGTGCCGGTCATCATTTCGCGCAAGCCCGCCACGCAAAGCCTGAAGGATGGCTTCAGCGAAAAATCCTTCCTCACCGCATATAAAGAGGCGGGCTTCAAAACCTGGTGGCTGTCCAATCAGATTTCGTTCGGCCAGTACGACACGCCGGTGTCCGTGTTCGCGAAAGAAGCGGACGTGATCCAGTTCATGAACCTGGGCGGCTTCACCAACAATTCGAACTTCGACCAGATTCTGCTTGACCCGCTCAGGCTCGCGCTGGCCGATCCTTCGCCGAAAAAGCTGATCGTTCTGCACACGCTCGGCAGCCACTGGAACTACAGCCAGCGCCACCCGAAGGCTTTCGATCAATGGCAGCCATCGCTGTTCGGCATCGACAAGCCGGTGTACACGGACCTGAAGATCAAGCCGCAGCTGAATAACAGTTACGACAATTCGATCCTGTACACGGACTGGTTCCTGTCGCAGGTGATCGATACGCTGAAACAGAGCTCGCCGTTGTCGTCTCTGATGTATGTGGCGGACCACGGACAAACGCTATACGACGGCGCCTGCCGCCTCGCCTTCCACGGCCACAACACACAGTATGAATTCCATGTGCCGGCTTTCATGTGGTACTCGGACGATTACGCCGTGCGCTACCCGGAGAAGATCACGCAGCTGAAGGCGCACCGCAAATCGAAGCTGGCCACGGAAAACTTCTTCCATACCCTGGTCGATATGGGCGACATCCGCTATCCGGACGACCGCCTCGAATGGAGCTTCCTCAGTCCGCAGTTCAAACTGCACAAGCGCTACGTGGACAGCTATGGCTGGACCAATTACGACAACGCGGCCTTCAAGGGCGACTGCCGCGAAGTGATCGACAAGTCCAAGGCTAAATAGGTTTCAGCACCATCAGGAAGTAGATCGCCGCCATCGCCGCAAAGGCCGGATAGCCCAGCAACTCCCAGCGCCGCGCATAACGCCAGTACGCGCGCGGCAGCTCCGTTCCTCCTTCGTGCGCGGCCAGCGCCAGCCTGGCCATCTTCAGCTGATACCACACCACCGGCAGCCAGCAAACACCCGCGACGCCATACAGCGCCAGCGACAGCTTGATCCATAGTGCGCTGAGCGGATAACCCGCCGTGTAAATCATCCAGGCGCCGGACAGCGGCTGCACGATGCCGGCCGGCGTGGTGAACCACCAATCCGCGCGCACCACCAGCCGCGACACCGTGGCGATGGATTCCACCGATCCCGAACGGTTGGCGAAGAACAGATAGAAGGCCGTTCCAAAGCCCGTCCCCACCAGGAAAACGGAAGAGATGATGTGGATGGCTTTGATGGTCAGGTATTCCATGATGTCGGCTCCGCGTAAAGCACGGCCAGGATGGCCAGGATGGGCAGGTTCTTCAGCACTGGCCCGAAAGGATGCGCCCAGTATTCCGGCATGGCGGCCGTGATGACGATGCTATAGCCGAGAATCAGCGCTGCTTGCGCGGCCCACAGTGCGCGCCGCGGCCAGACTAGCGTGGCGATGCCGAGTGCAAAGTCCAGCAGGCTGGCGCCGTACAGCGCAACCGGCGCCACACTGCCGTGCAGGCCCACGCGCGCCAGGATCTCCAGGCTGCCGCTGACCGGATAGACAAGGGCACTGATGACCGCTGTCGCAATCCACACCAGCGCCAGTGCGAATTGCAGCGCGCGCGTACGCCAGGCCGCGAGTGCGCGGTGGCGCAGCAGCTCGGCCTCGCCCGGCGCAATGAAGCTTTCGATGCCGCGCGGCGAGCGGCCCAGCAGGCGCGCGACTCTGGCGGCGCCGTCCGGCCCTGTTGCGCTGCCGGCGCGCAGCATGCGCCAGTTGTCCGGCGTGAGCGTGGCGCCGGGCAGCAAGCCCGCCACGACCGCCGCGCTGCGCATCAACAGCGCCGGAATCGTCACGCGCAGCGGCGACGCCAGGCCCATGGCGCGGCGGTAGCAGTCTAGCATTTCTGCGTAGCTGACCGTCGTTGCGCCGACCAGATCGACTTCCTGATGGGCTGGTTCGCCGGGTGCAAGCAGGCGCGTGATGGCTTCGCAGACATCGTCGATATGCACCGGCTGGAATTTCGCATCGCCCAGCTCCGGCAAAGCGGCCACCGGCAAGCTGGCCAGGGTACGGAACATCTTTGCCGATGCGCCGTCCGTGCCATACACCAGCGACGGCCGCACGATTTGCCACTCGACCGGCAGCGCCTTCAGCGCGCGCTCGCCGGCGAACTTGCTGCGGAAATACGGCGTGCCGCCATCCGGCGCGCCGAGCGCGGAAATGTGCACGACCCGGCGCACTTTCGCCTTCACACAGGCCGCGAACAGTGCAGCCGGGCCGGAATGATGCACACGCTCGAAATCGCCCTTCTCGCGTTCAGTGATGATGCCTGCCGCATTGACGACCGCGTCCACGCCATCCAGTGCCGCGTTCCAGTCGCGCGACCGGCGCAGAACGTGATGACCGTCAGCCTCCAGCCGCGCGCACAAAGCGCGGCCGATAAATCCGGAGGCTCCAAATACCAGCACCCTCATATTACGCCTCACTTTCATTTATTTCTGTTGAAACAGAAATTGCGGACTTCAAAAAAAACGGGCCATGCCGCCCGTTTGTCCATTGCGTCATTCAGCTACGCCGGATCGCCTTGCTGATCTTGGCGCTCATGCCCATCATCTTCATCAGTGTTTCCGGCTTAAAGCGCAGCATTTCTTCCGCCAGGGTGCTCATGGTTTCGATGAACTTCAGCGTTTCCTCGATGCGCTCGCGCGTGCCCTCGTCTTCCTCGTCGATGGCCGGATTCTCCAGGCACTCGGTCAGCGCCACCGCAGTCGGATCGATCTCGCGCTGGCGGCGCCCTGCGACGATCAGCTTGAACAGCTCCCACACATCGGTCGACGTCTCGAAGTGATCGCGGCGGTCGCCCTTCAGGTGCACCACGCGGATCAGGTTCCACGACTGCAGCTCCTTCAGGCTATTGCTCACGTTCGAACGCGCCACGCCCAGCGTGGTCGTGATCTCTTCCGCGTCCATCGGCCGGCCGACCAGGTACAGCAGCGCATGTATCTGCGCCACGGTGCGGTTCACGCCCCAGCGGGACCCCATTTCGCCCCAGTGGAGCACAAAGCGTTCAGCGATCGGTTTCAGTTCCATGTCTTCGATTCTACGCTTACATTAATTTCTGTCAAGACAGAAATAACTTGCTCTTCACCCGCTCCACCCAGACAATGATCAAATCGACATGGAGGCGATCATGGGCAAGCAAGGGCGGATTGCGAGCATCGATATGCTGCGCGGGCTGGTGATTGTCATCATGGCGCTGGACCATGCGCGGGACTTCTTCGGCCCGGCGAACTGGGGACCGGAGCAGCTGGACCAGACCACGCCCGCCTGGTTCTTCACGCGCTGGATCACGCATCTGTGTGCACCGACCTTTGTGCTGCTGGCCGGCAGTTCAGCCTTCCTGCGCGGGACCAGCGGCGGCATCCCCGCCCTGTCGCGCTACCTCTTCACACGCGGCGCCATGCTCCTGCTGCTGGAAGCGACCTGGATCAGTTTCAGCTGGCAGTTCAGCTACAACGTCACCATCTTCCAGGTGATCTGGGCGCTCGGCATGGGGATGATGTTCCTGTCGCTGCTGGTGTGGCTGCCGCAGCCGGCAATCGCGCTGCCCGCCGCGCTGCTGATCCTGCCACACAATCTGCTGGACGGCCTGCACTCAAGCAATCCGCTGTGGCTCGCCTGGCATGAGGGCGGCTTCCTGCCGGTTGGAGGCTCCGGCTATGGCGTGCTGTTTGTTTATCCGCTGATGCCCTGGCTTGGGCTGATCGCCGCAGGTTACGCGCTCGGCCCCATCTTTCATTGGGACGCCGCGCGCCGCCAGCGCTTCCTGCTGACAGCCGGCGCTGTGCTGATGCTGGCCTTCATTGCGCTGCGCAGCGGGAACTTCTACGGTGATCCCGATCCCTGGTCGCCGCAGAACCGAGGCTGGATCTGGGACCTGATTTCCTTCGTGCGCGTGCATAAGTACCCACCGTCGCTGCTCTACATCTGCGTGACGATGGGGATTTCGTTGCCGCTGCTGGTGCTGTTCGAACGCCTCAAACCCGTGCCGGTGCTGATCCTGTTCGGTGGCTCGCCGCTGTTCTTCTACGTGATCCACATCGCGCTCACGCACTTCCTCGCCGGGCCTTACTTCCTCGCCCGCTATGGCGCACTGCCAAGCGGCAGTCCGGTCGGTTTCACCTTCCCGCCCGGCTATGAGCCCTCACTGCTGGCTGCCTACGGCGGCTGGATCTGCGTCATCGCCATCATGTATGCGCTGACGCGCTGGTGGAAGCGGCGCAAAACCACCGCGCTCGCCACCGCCAGCGTTCAGCCATCGTGATCAGGGCTTGGTGCGCGCCTTGCCCTGCACGCCGGACACCTCCTCGAACACATACTCGTGCTGGCTGTCGCGCAGGACCAGCGCACGCTTGCCATCGCGCTTATCGGCCACCAGTTCCAGGCCAACCATGCTCGGGCTGATCATGGTAAAGGAAGTGCTGCCATCGTCATTGTGGCGTGCGCCGACGGGGCTCTTCCACTCGTCCACGTCGAAGACCACATCCTTGCCAACACGGCGCACCGTCAAGCGTCCAAGTTCAGGACTCCGGTAGGAGCCGCCCAGCAGGGCCATTGCATCGGCGGGCACCGGCAGCGTCTGGCGGCCGCGCACGTCATCCCTTTCAGCCCGGTCACGCTGCATGGCAACGCGCACATCTTCCTGTGCTTCCGGCTTGCCGTCGTAGAGCACTTCCAGCAAGCGCCGCAGGGTCGGGCGCAGCAGGCGATAACCATCTTCCGAATTGGTCAGCAAAACAACGCCGGTGCCAGTCTCCGGCAATAGGTAGAAATTACTCTTGTAGCCATCCAGGCTACCGCCGTGCGATACAACCGGGACGCCCCACGCCTTTTCCGTCGACAGGCCCATGCCGTAGAAAGCATCCTCGCCTTCCGCTACCTGCGGTTCGCGGCGCTTCAGGATATTCGCCGTGGACACCAGCTGACGTCCATCCGGCAGCTTGCCCTGCAGGGCTTCCAGTTGCACATAGCGGACGAAGTCATGCGCCGAGGTCCACACGCCGCCCGCCGGACGGTGCGGCACCACCGCGTAGTTGATATTCATCTGCATCACGACCGTTTTGTTGTACAGGTCACGTCCATGCGGACTGGCATGGTTGCCGCGCAGCGCGCGCGCCATGTCGAAGGTCGTATCGTTCATGCCCAGCGGCTGGAAAATACGCTCGCTCATCGCCTTGTCGTAAGCCTTGCCCAGTTCCAGCTTGGGATAAATCAGGTGTCCGCCGATATAACCCGCCGCGGACGCCATGAGATTGTTGTACTGGAAGACCTCACCGAAACCACTGGTTGGCTTGTTGGTGGCCAGCATCCCGATCGACTGCGCCGGCGTGGTGTTCTTGTATTCAAACAGCCATTCCATGTCCTGGCGCGGCAGTCCGGTGCAGGCGCAAACCAGGTGATGCACCTGGACCTGACGCGTGGTCGCATCGTCGCCGAGACGGAAGGATGGATACAGCTCGACCACCGGCTGGTCCCAGCGCAGCTTGCCCTCGTCGGCCAGGGTGGACAGCAGCAGCGTGCTCATGCCCTTGGTGTTGGATGCGGCCATGAACAATGTGTGTTCATCGACCGGCGTTGGCTTGCCCAGTTCGCGCACGCCCACGCCGCCTTCATACACAATGCGGCCCTGCTCCATCACTGCAAAACCGGCGCCGGGAATTTGAGCATCCTTGATGGCCTGCTGCAGGAAATCGCGCAGCTGGGCGATGCGTGCGGCGTCCAGCGGATGCGGCGTGCGTCCGGCGAAAGACTCCGGCACGTAGCCGCTGGGGCGCAGGCTTTTGCCCAGCAAACCCAGCGCGGCGCCACGCTTCTCGGCTGCCTGCTCGCTGCCGTCGATAATCATCACGGTCCAATCCTCGCCGCGCCGCGCCGCCACAACTTCGATGACCAGACGCTCATTGGGCGTGGTGTCGTAGTCGGCCACCTGTTTTTCATCCCAGCCTTCGCGCGCACTACGCGCGGTCATGATGCGCAGTGCGTGCTTCTCCTCCGGACGGTAACGCGCCCACGCCTCCTTGATCGCGGCCGTGGCGTCGGCAGCTTTCAGGTCGAGCAGCGCCACCTTCATATCGCCTTCCGGAGCCACAAACACCAGCGCCTGCGGATCGCGGCGCACCGTCCAATCGCGCGGCCCCGTGACCTGGGTGCCGGTGGCAGTCAGCAGTGGCTTGTCGGCAGCGAGCTTGCCGGCGAAAGCGCCATCAGGCGTTTCAGCGGCATGTGCAAAAGCGAGGGAAAGGGCAAGCACAAGCGGGGACAACAGACGGACAGGTTTCATCGTAGCTCCCAGGTTGATAGGCGATGCAATCATTGCAACTATTTCATCTTGGCATCCCCTTTCAGCGCTGTCAATGCGGGAAACGCGGACGACCGGACGGCCGCGGACAGGGTAAACGAAGTGCGGACAATCTTAAAAATCAATCACTTACGCGCTGGCACAGTTCGTGCAACGTCAACCTTGACTCTTTCACCAGACACCAAAGAACAAAATGATCCGCGACACCTCACATCAAGATACTGTGATTGCCCCGCCATCAGGAATGAAGACCAAGCGCCGTGCCATGCTGCTGATTGGCGGCGTGGTCGTTGCTGCCGCCGCTTTTGGGCTGGTCAGGACCTGGAGTGGCAGCCAGCATTCCATCAACGCCTCGCGACTGCGCATCGCCGAAGTCACGCGCGGCACGCTGATCCGCGACGCGGCGGTCAATGGCCGTATCGTGGCAGCAGTCAGCCCGACGCTGTACTCCACCTCGCCGTCCACCGTCACCCTGAAAGTCCATGCGGGCGACACCGTGAAGAAAGGCGATGTCCTGGCCGTCCTCGAATCGCCCGACCTGATGGACGAATTGAAGAAGGAACAGTCCAGCTACAACGAGCTGACCGCCGAAGTGGCGCGCCAGCAGATCCTGGCCCGCAAGCAAAAGCTGGCGGCGCAGCGTGAAGCCGATACCGCGGAGATTGACCGCGTGTCCGCCATGCGGACGCTGCAGCGTTACGACAGCGTGTCGAATGAAGGCATCGTGGCCAAGATCGACTACCAGAAAGCCAAGGACGCCGTGGCCGCCGCCGAGATCCGCGCCAAGCACACCAAGATGGCCGCCGAACTGGAACAGGACAATGTGGCGCTCGAACTGAAAACCAAGACCGCCCAGCTGGAACGCCAGAAAGCCTCGCTGTCCAACGCCCAGCGCCGCGTCGAAGAACTGACCGTGCGCGCGCCGGTGGATGGCTTCATCGGCACGCTGTCCGTCGCCAACCGCAGCGTGGTGCAAGCCAATGTGCCGCTGATGACCCTGGTCGACCTGAGCCAGCTGGAAGTCGAGCTGGAAGTACCCGAAACCTACGTGAATGATCTGGGCATCGGCATGAACGCCGAGATCGAAGTGGCAGGCGTGAAGACCACCGGCAAACTGTCCGCCCTGTCGCCGGAAGTGGTGAAAAACCAGGTGCTGGCGCGCGCGCGCTTCAACGGCAAGCAGCCGGAAGGCCTGCGCCAGAGCCAGCGCGTGTCGGCCCGCTTGCTGATTGACGAAAAACCGAATGTGCTGATGGTCCAACGCGGTCCATTTGTTGAATCGGAAGGCGGCCGCTTCGCCTATCTGATGCAGGACGGTATCGCCGTCCGCACGCCGATCAAGATGGGCGCCACCAGCGTGAGCGCCGTGGAAATCATCAGTGGATTGAAACAGGGCGACAAGATCGTCATCTCCGGAACCGAAAACTTCGAGAACGCAGCGCGCGTCTCGATCAACCAATAACCCCCAACAAGGACACAGGAGCCAACCATGCTGCGCATGCAAAACCTGAGCAAAGTTTACCGCACCCACATGATCGAAACCCACGCACTGCGCGGCTTCGAGATCGAAGTCAAGCAAGGCGAATTCGTCACCGTGACCGGCCCTTCCGGCTCGGGCAAGACCAGCTTCCTGAACATTGCGGGTCTGCTGGAAGATTTCACCAGCGGCGAGTACATCCTGGATGGCGTCAACGTCAAAGGGCTGGACGACAACGCCCGCTCCCGCCTGCGCAACGAAAAGCTGGGCTTCATCTTCCAGGGCTTCAACCTGATTCCCGACCTGTCCCTGTACGACAACGTTGACGTGCCGCTGCGCTATCGCGGCTTCAACGCGGCCGAGCGCAAGGAACGCATCACCGAAGCACTGACCAAGGTGGGCCTGGCTTCGCGCATGAAGCACTTCCCGGCCGAACTGTCCGGCGGCCAGCAGCAGCGCGTGGCCATTGCCCGCGCACTGGCCGGTTCGCCCAAGCTGCTGCTGGCCGACGAACCGACCGGTAACCTGGACACCCAGATGGCGCGCGGCGTGATGGAGCTGCTGGAAGAGATCAACGCCGAAGGCACGACCATCCTGATGGTGACGCACGATCCGGAACTGGCGCAGCGTTCGCAGCGCAATGTGCACATCATCGACGGCCAGGTATCCGACCTGGTACGCAAGTCCCCGACCCTGGTCGCCAAGGAGGCCTGATCATGTTCCAGTATTACTTCATGCTGGGCGTGCGCAGCTTGCGCCGCAATCCGGCACTGACGGCGCTCATGGTGCTGATCCTCGCAGTCGGTGTGGCCGCCAGTGTTTCGACCCTGACCATCCTGCACGTGATGTCCGGCGACCCGTATCCGGACAAGAGCGAGCGCATGATCGTGCCGATGGTCGATAACGGCCCGATCGAAGGCTACACGCCGGGCGATGAACGCAACGACAACCAGGCTTCGTACCGCGATGCCGTCAACTTCCTGAACAGCAAACAGGGCGACCGCCGCACCGCGCTGTACGGCGTGGCAGGTTCGGTGGAACCGGAACGCAGCGACATCGGCGTGTTCACGGCCGAAGGCCTGGCGCCGACCCGCGATTTCTTCGACATCTTCGAAGTGCCGTTCATGTATGGCCAGGCCTGGAGCGCGTCCGAAGACAAGGATGCCACCGACGTGATTGTCCTGAGCCGCAAGCTGTCCGAAAAGCTGTATGGCAGCGAAAACCCGGTCGGCAAACGCATCAAGCTGATGAACAACAGCTACCTGATCACGGGTGTGATCAACAACTGGCGCCCGGTGCCGCGCGTGCACCGCATCATCGGCGGTCCCGGCGCGTTCGGCGATGAGGACGAGTTCTTCATCCCCTTCAGCAGCGCGATCCGCCATGAGACGCAGCACAACGGCAGTATGAACTGCACCAGCTATCGCGATCCGGGCTGGCAGTCGCTGCTCGATTCCGAGTGCACCTGGATTCAGGTGTGGTTCGAACTGCATTCCGCCAGCGCCCGCGGCGACTTCCAGAACTGGCTGGATGCCTACTCCGCCGAACAGCGCAAGCTGGGCCGCCTGAAACGCAATGCACCGAATGTGCAATTCAATCTGATGGAGTGGCTGGAGCATCTGAAGGTGGTGGGCAAGGATAGCCGCATCTCCGCCTGGCTGGCCTTCGGCTTCCTGGTGCTGTGCCTGGTGAATACCATCGGTCTGCTGCTGGCGAAGTTCTCGGTACGCGCTCCGGAAATCGGTGTGCGCCGTGCACTGGGCGCATCGCGCAAGGAGATCTTCACGCAGTTCCTGATCGAGAGCGCGGTGGTCGGCCTGGTCGGCGGTGTGCTGGGACTGCTCCTGGCGCTTGCGTCCCTGACCCTGATCGGCAAGAGCTCCGAACAGCTGGCCATCGTCACCCATATGGACTGGCTGATGCTGGGCGTGACCTTCGTGATGTCGGTATCCGCCGCCATCCTGGCAGGCCTGCTGCCAACCTGGCGCGCTTGCCAGGTGACGCCGGCCATGCAACTCAAATCGCAGTGAGGACACCATGGAAATCAAACCAATCTTTTCCGCGCTGATGCGCAGTAAAACAGGCCCTATCCTGGTGGCAGTGCAGGTAGCGCTGTCGCTGGCGATTCTGTCCAACGCGCTGCATATCGTGAACGTGCGCCAGGCTGTCTCCGCCCGTCCTACCGGCGTGGTTGCGGAAGAAAACACCTTCAGCCTGCGCGTGAAACCGCTGCGCCAGGGCGGCCACGAAGAACAGCTGGCCATGCAGAAAGCGGAAGCGGCGGCGCTGCGCGGCGTGCCCGGCGTGATCTCGGTGGCCAACACGATCCAGGTGCCGATGTCGAATTCGGGTAACTACAACAGCCTGGCCGCCAAGCGCGAGCAGCTGAAGGAAAGCATCGACGCGGCGATGTACGTGACGCCGGATTCGCTGGTGAAGACCTGGGGCCTGAAGATCATCGAAGGCCGCGACTTCACTCCGGCGGACGTGCTGGAAATCGACCAGAACACCAGCAAGGAATTCCCTAACGCGACCATCATCACCAGGACGGTTGGCGAGAAGGTATGGCCCGGCGCCAGCAGCTATGTGGGCAAGACGCTGTATTACGGCACCGGCAAGGAAGCGCGCCAGGCCGTGGTGGTCGGCGTGCTGGAAAAACTGCAGACGCCGGGCGCCGCAGTCGGCGAAAATGGCGAAGCCTCGACCATCATCCCGGCCCGCCTGACGGGTGGAACGCGCTCGCTGTACGCGATCCGCGCCGAGCCGGGCCAGATCGACCGCGTGATGAAGGATGCCGAGCAGGCAATCAGCAATGTGTACAAGGGCCAGGTGGTCACCCGCACGCGCACCATGCTGGAAGACCGCGCCGACCGCTACAAAGCCGACCACGCGCTGGCATGGATGCTGATCACCGTCAGCGTGCTGCTGCTGATCGTCACCGCCAGCGGCATCGTCGGCATGGCCAGCCTATGGGTCACGCAGCGCCGCAAGCAGATCGGTGTACGCCGCGCACTGGGCGCGCGCCGCATGGACATCCTGCGCTATTTTATCACGGAGAATGTGATGATCACCTCGGCCGGTATTTTCGGCGGCTTGCTTGGCGCGCTGGCGCTCAATCAGCTCCTGGTGAGCAAGCTGGAACTGGCGCGTTTGCCAGCCGAGTACATGGTCGTTGGTGCGATCCTGTTCTGGGCACTGGGCATCTTCGCGGTGTATGGTCCGGCATGGCGCGCGGCCTCGATTTCGCCGGCGCTCGCCACCCGCAGCGCCTGATGTTATCCTTCTGGCATGCCTACTGTACTCATTATTGACGACAATGCGGCGGTCGCCGTAGCCCTCGAAGTCCTGTTCTCGCTTCACGACATCGATGCGCTGCGCGCCGCCTCGCCGGAAGAAGGCCTGGCCCTGCTGGAAAAGCAGGGCGCGGGCATCGATCTGGTTATCCAGGATATGAACTTCACCGCCGACACCACGTCCGGCGAAGAAGGCATTGCGCTGTTTGGCGAAATCCGCAAGCGCTATCCGGACCTGCCGGTGATCCTGCTGACCGCCTGGACGCATCTCGATGCAGCGGTGGATCTGATCAAGGCCGGCGCTGCCGATTACCTGTCCAAGCCGTGGGACGACAAGCGGCTGATCGCGACCGTGCAGAATCTGCTGGAGCTGGGTCAGGCCAATCGCGTCCTGCGCCAGCGTCTGCAGGGCGATCTGCGCCAGCGCCGCGAACTGGAACGCTTCAATTTGCGCGGCATGGTGTTTGCCGATCCCGCCACCGAGCGCGTGATCACGCTGGCTTGCCAGGTGGCGCGCGCCGATGTGCCGGTGCTGATCAGCGGCCCGAATGGCACGGGCAAGGAACGCATTGCCGAAATCATTCAGGCCAATTCGTCGGTGAAGGATGGTCCGTTCGTGGTGCTGAACTGCGGCGCGCTGCCGGCGGAGCTGATCGAGGCCGAGCTGTTTGGCGCGGATGCGGGTGCTTACACGGGCGCGTCCAAAGCCCGCGAGGGCAAGTTCGAGGCGGCCGATGGCGGCACCTTATTCCTCGACGAGATCGGCAACCTGCCTCTGGCGGGGCAGATGAAGTTATTGCGTGTGCTGGAGACGGGGCGCTTCGAGCGTCTGGGCTCCAACCGCGAGCGGCAGGTGCAGGTGCGTGTGATCAGCGCGACCAATGCGGACTTGCCGGCGATGATCCGCGCCGGAACCTTCCGCGAGGATTTGTATTACCGCTTGAACGTGATTGAGCTGAAGCTGCCGCCGCTGGCGTCGCGCCCCGGCGATATTCTGCCTTTGGCGCGCGGCTTCCTCGGTTCCGGCCGCCGCCTGCGTGCCGATGCCGAAGCGGCCCTGCTGGCGCACGGCTGGCCGGGCAATGTGCGCGAGCTGAAAAATGTGATGGCGCGTGCGAGCCTGCTGGCTTCGGGCGATGAGATCGTGGCGGCGGACCTCGGCCTGCCTGCGGCGACCTCCAGCGCCAGCAGCACGGATAACGAGCCGGACCGCGAAGCCATCGTGGTCGCGCTGAATCGTGCCAACGGCGTGGTCGCACAGGCGGCGGCTGAACTGGGCCTGTCGCGCCAGGCGCTCTACCGCCGCATGGAACGCCTCGGCATCGCCCGCCCCTGATGTCCGTCCCTCCCGACGAGCCGAACGCGCCCGGCGCCCAGCCATCAACCGCCGCCACCGATGGACGCTCGCGCGCCGGCGGCGCGGCGCAGGACGCGCCCCAAGATAAACGGATGCGCCTGTCTCTGCTCACACGCTGGTCCGCACTGGTGGGCACGCTGCTGACGGTTGGCATCCTGATCGCGCTGGCCCTAATGCGCCTGATGCCCGACCAGCCGCTGGCGGTGATCGGCATTTGCCTGCTGTGCGTGGTGCCGATTTCGATCATCACGATTCGCATCTATCTCGAACAAACCCTGTCGCTGTACCGTGCGCTCACCGGCACCGTGGCGAGCTACCGCGACGGCGATTTTTCGTTCAGCCTGCACTGGCCGCAAAACGACGAACTGAGCGACCTGGTCGGCGCGCACAATGAACTGGGCCAGGTGCTGCGCGAACAACGCCTCGCGCTGGTGCAAAGGGAACTGCTGCTGGACACCATGGTCCAGCACACGCCCGTTGCCATGATGCTGGCCACCGACAGCGGCGCCATCGTCTACGCCAACATCGCTGCGCGCCAGTTGCTGCATGAAGGCCGCAAGCTGGAAGGCGCCCACCTGCAGGAGATCATGGAAAACGCCACGCCCGCCCTGCGCGAAGCGATGGCGCGCGGCGGCGATGGCCTGTTCACCAGCGGCGAAGCGGAGGAAGAGGAAGTGTTCCACCTGGCCCGCCGCAGCTTCAGCCTGAATGGCCGCCAGCACGAGCTGATCTTGCTGCGCCTGCTGACGCCCGAGCTGCGCCGCCAGGAAGTGCAAACTTGGAAGAAAGTGATCCGCGTCATCAGTCACGAACTGAATAATTCGCTGGCCCCGCTGACCTCCCTCGCCCACTCGGGCGCCGAACTGGTGCGGCGCGGACAAACCGAGCGCCTGCCGCAAATTCTGGCCACCATCGAAGAACGCACGCGCCATCTGGAGAGCTTCATTCTCGGCTACGCCCGCTTCGCCAAGCTGCCCACGCCACGGCTGGAAGCGCAGGACTGGCAAGCTTTCCTGAACGGCCTCGCCGACCAGGTGCAATTCAAACTGACCGGCGAAGTGCCGCCGGAGCCCGCCGACTTCGATGCAGCCCAGATGGAACAGGCCCTGCTAAACCTGCTGAAGAATGCACACGAGTCCGGCTCAGCGGCCGACGAGGTGGCGCTGGACCTGCGCCGCGTGCAAGGCATGCTGCGCATCGAAGTACAGGACCGCGGCCCCGGCATGAGCGACGCCGTGCTGGCCAATGCGCTGGTGCCTTTCTACTCCACCAAGCGCAGCGGAACCGGCCTCGGCCTGGCGCTCGCCCGGGAGATCGCCGAGGCCCACGGCGGCCGCATCACGCTGGCGAATCGCGAAGGCGGCGGACTGGCCGTGACGATGGTGCTGCCCGCGCAGGCAGGCGCCGCCGGCGCGCTTTGACATTGATCCGACACCGGTGCTCCTCTTCGGCGGATCAATGATCCGCCCTACGCTGGTAAACTAGCGTCCATGCAAAACCGACGTTTCGACCAGCCCGGCCATCCTCCCGCCACCATTACCGAATTTGAAGGCGTCCGCTCGCTGCATCTGGGGACTTCCTGGGTACAGGGCGCGATGCGCCTTTCCAAACCAGACAATATCGAACTGGAATACGTCCAGATGATGATGATGTGGATGCTGTTCATTCAGCAACCGCGCCACATCGTGCAACTGGGCCTGGGCAGCGCCGCCCTCACCAAGTTCTCCTACCGCCGCTTCCCCGACGCGCGCGTGACCACGATCGAGCTGAACCCGAATGTGATCGCCATCTGCGAAGCCCTGTTCGGCCTGCCGCCCAACGATGCACGCCTGCAGGTGAGGGAAATGAACGCGATGGACTGGGTCACCAATCCCGCCAACCACAACACGGCCGATGTGCTGCAGGTCGATCTCTACGATGAGGAAGCGCGCGGCCCGGTGCTGGACAGCCCCGAGTTCTATCAAGCCTGCTCCGACTGCCTGACGGCGGAAGGCATCATGACCACCAATGTGTTTGGCGAACTCAGTAACTACGACCGGAATTTGAGCGCGATGGCGGAAGTGTTCGACGCGGTGGTCTGGCTGCCGGAAGTCCACGACGCCAATATCGTGGTGCTTGCATTTAAGAAGTCGCCTTCGCTGGACTTCAGTGAGCTGTATGACCGCGCCTCAGTTATTCGAAAACAGATGAACCTGAACGCGAAATCGTGGGTGGATGGTCTGAAAGAGTGGATGCAGGACCAGCAGTAAAGCATTCAGCAATGTTGTAAAAACCCCATACCGAACCCATGAATCCTGGTCATGGGGCCATGAGATTACTTTATTTCGAGTTGGAAAGCACGCAATATTGTCTTGCGTGCACATTCTGCAACATTTCGATACATGGGCTTTTGCCTGTATCAAATGTGCGCGTTAGTATTTTTTTCGCGTTACCCCTAGTAATGCCAAGAAAACACAACGAGAGACCGCACATATGAAGAAGAAAGCCGCGCACCACGTATCGCCTCAGTTCAAACGCACTCTTCTCGCCAGCGCCGTCCTGCTGGCAGCCACCACCCAGGCCTGGGCCCAAACCGACGCCATCGCCGACGACCAGAAAGTGATCGTTCTGGGTTCCCGCTCGCAGCCTAAAACCGCCCTTGATACCGCCAACCCGGTTGGCCTGATCAGCGCCAAAGACATGGAAACCGCTGGCCCGCTGGAGCTGGGCAAGCTGCTGCAAACGCTGGACCCATCGTTCAACTTCTCGTCCACCTTCATTTCGGACGGTACCGACATCATCCGCCCTGCCACCCTGCGCGGCCTGGGCCCTGACCAGCTGCTGGTCCTGGTGAACGGCAAGCGCCGCCACCAGCAAGCGCTGGTGAACGTGCAGCAGACGGTGGGCCGCGGCTCGGCCGGTACCGACATCAACGCGATTCCGCTGTCCGCCATCCACCACATTGAAGTGCTGCGCGACGGCGCGGCCGCACAGTATGGCTCGGACGCAATCGCCGGTGTGATCAACATCGTGCTGAAGAAGAACGTGGGCGAGACTGCCGTTTCCGGCACCCTGGGCACCACCAATGAAGGCGACGGCGACCTGTACTCCGCCAGCGTGAACCGCGGCTGGGCGATCGGCGAAAACGGCTATATCAACCTGACCCTGGAAGGCCGCAAGCGCGGCGAGACCAACCGCGCCGGTCCGGACACCCTGCGTGTCGATCCTCCGCGCGTGACCCAGCGCATCGGCGACTCCGATGCCAAAGATGCTTACCTGTGGTGGAACGCCGCAGTACCGGCCGATAACGGCGGCGAATTCTATTCCTTCGGTGGCGTGTCCAAGCGTAAAGGCGATTCCTCCGGCTTCTTCCGCTCGGCCGGCGATGGCCGCACCGTACCGGCCGTGTATCCGAACGGCTTCCTGCCGAACATCCGCACCACGGTGAAGGATTACTCGGTGGCCTTCGGCTTCCGCAAGGACCTGAGCGCCGACTGGAACTTCGACATCAGCGTCAACCACGGCCACAGCGAGCTGGGCTTCCACGAAGCGAACACCATCAACGTGTCGTACTGGTATGAGCCGAAACCAGGCGGCGGGATTTACGCCGATTCGCCGCTGTCTGCCGATACCGGTAAGCTGAAATTCAACCAGACCACCTTCAACGCCGACCTGAAAGGTCCTGTGAAGCTGGGCGGCGCCGACCTGTTCGTGGCAACCGGCTTCGAATACCGCCGCGACAATTACCAGATCGAAGCGGGCGATCCTGTGTCCTATCAGTACGGCCGCTCCAACAATCCGGCCATCGTGATCAAGGACCAGACGGGCGGCGTGGCTGCGGCGGGTACCCAGGGCTTCCCAGGCTATACGCCAGCCACGGCCGTGGATGATGGCCGCCACAACACCGCCGTCTACCTCGACGTCGAACACCGTCCGTTCAAGGAACTGCTGATCGCCGGCGCTGTACGCTACGAGCACTACTCCGACTTCGGCAATACCACCACCGGCAAGGTCAGCGCGCGCTGGGACCCAAGCGAGCAGTTTGGCTTCCGCGGTTCCTTCTCAACCGGCTTCCGCGCACCGGGCGTGCAGCAGGAGTTCTACAGCTCCGTGTCCACCAACCTGAATGCCGCCGGCGTGCTGACCGAGACCCTGACCGCGCGCCAGAACAGCGCCGTCACCAAGGCTCTGGGCATCGCTCCGCTGAAGGAAGAGACATCGCGCAGCGGTTCCGTGGGTATGGTGCTGCGTCCGGCCAAAGACATGTCGCTGACGGCTGACCTGTACCGCACCAAGATCAAGGACCGCATCGTGTTCTCCAGCGTGATCGAGCCGGAAGCCAAGGGCGGCCCGATCGCCAACATTCTCGGCCCATTGAAAGTAGGCCAGGCGCAGTTCTTCACCAACGCGGTTGACACCACCACCACCGGCCTGGATATCGTGGCAGAGAAGACCGTACGCCTGCCGGCATCCACTCTGGTGCTGTCCGGCCAGCTGGGCTTCAACAAGACCGAAGTGGATGGCCGCCATTCGACTTCCAGCGTGCTGACCGGCCAGCAGCTGTTCGACGATTCCCAGGTGACCCTGATCGAACATGGCCAGCCGCGCAAGCACCACGTGCTGGCAGCGGATTACACCATGGGTCCGTGGAACTTCAACACCCGCGCCAACTACTACGGTCCGGTGCAGGGCCAGGGCTTCACGCCAGGCTATATCCAGACCTGGGCTGGCAAGTGGCTGCTGGATATCACGGGCCGCTACAGCTTCAGCAAGAAGACCCACGTCACCGTCGGTATCGACAACGTGGCCGATACCATGCCGACCAAGTGGGACCCGGTCAAGGCAGCGCCGTTCCCTCAGCTGGGCTTCACCCACTGCTGGGAAACCTGCCCGTTCGGCATCAACGGCCGTTCCTACTACGTCCGCTTCGACACGGCGTTCTAACGATCCCGGTAGTCTTGGATACGGCGCCTGCGGGCGCCGTTTTTTTATGTGACGATCAGTCCCAGTTCGCGCAGCAGCGCAGCGGCCTGGGCGTGCGAGATGACTGCGCCTTTGAACATGGCCGCATCGGTGAGGCGCACGCCTTCGATGTCCGCTTCGCGCAGATCGGCGTCGGCGAACTTTGCCTGTTTGAGCACGGCGTTGCGCAGGCTGCCGCCTTCAAATACGGCTTCCCTGAAATCGCAGCCGGACAAATAGGCATCCGAGAAATCCAGGTGCTTTAATGTCGCGCCCTTGAAGCCGAAGCCGCGCAGATCGGCGCCTACCAGCAAGCTGTCTTCGAACCTCAGGCCAAGGTGCGCGGCTTCCTCGAACGAAGCGCCGGTCAGCTTGCAGCTGCGGAAGGTGGCCGACGCCAGCCGGGCGCGGCGCCATTTGCTGTTATTCAGGTCGCAGCCTTCGAAATGCGCATCGACCGCATCGACAGCCTCAAAATCCGCGCCACCGGCACGGCAGCGCAGCCATTTCGTGCCCGCTAGCTTGCCCGCATAGAGATTGGTTTCGGCAAAGGTGCAGCGCTCGAAAATGCAGCCCTGCAGATCCAGGCGCGAGAGGTCTGCGCCGTCAAAAGAGCAATCGGCAAAGCGGGTTTGCGATTGCGCGAGAAGATGTTCGAGTTCAGTCCTGTCCATGTGCGGCAGTGTACTCGATGGAGGGATTGCAGCGTGCGCGCACCTGAGCGAAGATAGCGGCATATTCAAGGAGACGGTCATGGACGAGAATCAGATGCGCGGCGAACTGCGCGAACTGTCGCGCGCACTGCGCAAGGTGCACAAGGCGGTTGCCGACGTCGAGCTGCAATACCACGGCGCGCCAGTCAACGCGCTGGAACAGCTGCAGATGCTGACCAATCACCCGCAACTCCTGTGGCTGCAGAAGCTGTCCGCGCTGATGGCGGAGCTGGACGAATGCATGGAAGAGCCGGACCTGGCCGCCGCCGACATCGCCGCCCGCTTCCGCACCGTGATCGAACAGCTGATCGGCCCGCGCGCGCCCAGCGACGAAGAATTCCGCAAGCGCTACAACACCCTCCTCCATGATGGCCCCGACGTCGCCATCGCCCACGGCGCCCTGCGCGCTGTCCTTTCCCGCCTGCCGTCGGCGGCCGTTTAAGCGAAGCCGATTTCCTGCGCGGGCAGCACGGCGATTTCCGGGCCGTAGCTGCGATGGTTAGCCAGCGTGGCGTTGTGGTGGGCCGTGATTTGCGCGGCGCTCAGCGCGCCGTTCGCCATCGTCGAATGCGCATCCGATGCCAGCGCAACGTGAAAGCCAAGACTGAGCGCGCGGCGTACCGTGGCGTCGATGCAGTAGTCGCTTTGCAGGCCGCAAAGCACTAGCCGCCCCACGCCCAGTTCGCGCAGGATCTGGTGCAATGAGGTGGCGTGGAAGGAGTCCGGCGTCGTCTTGCGCAGGCGCAGATCATCGTGATCCGCCGCGACGCGGTCGTCGATCTGCCAGCCTTCGCTGCCGAAGACCAGCGAACCCGCCGCCTCCTCGTGCTGCATGAAAATCACCGGAACGTCCGCCGCGCGCGCCCGCGCGATCAGCGCGTTGACGTTTTCAATCACGCGGCCGATATCGAAGGCCTCTTCCTCGCCCGAACACAGTCCGCGCTGCATATCGATGATCACTAATGCTGTAGTCATAAGGACAAGCATACACCGAACCAATTCGCCGGTTAGTTACACGTACTTATCTACAAAACATTGCTGTGCGGCGCGGGGAGGCGTATATTGCAGAACCCGAAGTTGCACAATGACAACAACATTGTCAGAAATACCAAAATGCCAGCCGTATTCCTTCAGCAGCGCGAACGCTTTCGCGAAGCCACGCTCAAGCGCCTTGGCGTCAGCGGTGAACTGTTCGATCAGTTCAACCGGACGCTTGCGCCGCACGTGCAGCAGGTGCGTTTCCGCAAAGGGGAATATTTGCAGCATGCGGGGAAGCCCGCCACGGCAGGATTCTGGCTGTTTTCAGGCGTGGGCCGCCGCGGCCTGATCGCCAGTGACGGCACCGACGTCACAATGGGCTTCGCCACCGACGGCGAGCCATGCGGCTCGCATCACGACCTGCTGGCCGGCGAACAAGGCCTGCCTGCGCTGGAATTCGTCGTCGCCGAATCGGCCATCACGGCCGCGCGGTTTGAGTGGACCACCATCGTGCGCCTGCGCGAGCAGCACGAATTCATGCGCGAGTATTACCTGAAGGTGGCGGAGTATTCGCTGCGGCGCTATTCGCAGAGCTGCTATATGCGCAGCATGACGTCTGCCGCCGACCGGCTGCAGACTTTCCGCCAGCAGCACCCAGGACTGGAGGCGCGCATTTCGCAAAAGGCGCTGGCCTCCTTCCTCGGCATCACGCCGCAGTACATGTCTATGCTACTGCGTTCCGCTCGGATTCGCGGCGAATCAGCTGGGACAGATAAGCCGGCGTAATCTGCAGATAGGACGCCAGCACCTTCTGCGAAATGCGGCGTTCCAGACCCGGATAATCCAGACGGAAGATCGACAGACGCTGCTCGGCGTCCGACGCGCTGTGCGTCACGAAACGGCGCGACTGCGCACCCAGCGCGTGTTCCAGCACACCTTTGTGATAAGCCGACAGCGCGTTGCTGCTGCCCAGCACACGGCACACCGCCTGCCAGTCGAAGCGATAGCCGTTCAGCGCCGTCTCCGCCACGATAAAGCTGGTCACTTGCTGGTCATCGCGGAATTCCAGATAGTCTTCGAACGCGTTGGCGCCCTGGCCTTCGGTAGCGAAGCGCGCCGTGATTTCCGCACCCGTTTCGCTGACGTAGCCGACGCGGGCCACACCACCCGTCAGCCAGAACACTTCCCTGTTGGCCTGACCTGCACGCTGCAGCATTTCGCCGCGGCGTAAACTGAAATGCGTTGCCAGCGGCGCGATACTGAGGCTGGCTTCGTCGTAGGTCCGTTCGTTGATACCGTAGCGCGCCATCATATCGTTTTTGTAATGCTGGCGGTGGCGCAGGAAATGCTGATTCATTCGAAATTGTCCCAGGTTGATCCTTTATTTATTCGACGACCATTCTAGGAAATTGTCTAACGTCTGATGACCAACTAGTTTAAGATTGTGAAAAAAAACTATCGCTTCCGCTTCCGAATGTCTCGATTTGTATAGGCAAACAGGTGGACTACGGCGGCCAGACGTTTCACCAGTTCCGCCATTTCCTCAGGCGGCACCTGGGCATATCCCAACATCAGTCCCTGCCACGGCGACTCGCCCTGCACCGCCTGCACGCTGAGCGCATTGGCAATCAGGCCCTCGTCATGCGCGCGCTCGCTGATGGCGACGTCAGACAACGCCGGATCGATAAAGCGCAGCGCCAGATGCATGCCGGTGGACGCGCCATGCACTTCGGCGATGCTGCCCAGATGGGTTTCCAGCAGCGCCACCAGCGTGTCGCGGCGCTCGCGGTAAACGCGCCGCATGCGCCGCAAATGCAGCATGAACTGCCCGCTGCGCAGGAATTCGGCCAGCGCCAGTTGTTCGGCGGGCCTGCCGCGCGACGCGGCCTGCGCCAGCATCAATGACAGCGGCTGCGCCAATTCAGGCGGCACCACCAGGTAGCCGATGCGCAGCGCGGGAAACATGGTCTTGCTAAAGGTGCCGCAGTACAGCACTGGCGCATCGGGACACAGTCCCTGCATCGCCGCCAGAGGCGGACCATCGTGGCGAAATTCGCTGTCGTAATCGTCTTCGATAATCAGCGCGCCCGCAGCGCGTGCGCCGTCGATCAGAGCCATGCGCCGCTGCAGCGACAGCACGGTGCCGGTCGGGTATTGATGTGAAGGCGTGGTGTAGATCAGTTTGGGCGGACGCTTGCGCCAGTCGGCGGTCTTGGGCGCGATGCCGTCTTCATCGACATCGATGCCCTCAATGCGCAGGCCCGCAGCGCGGAAGGACGCCAGCGCGCCACCGTAGCCGGGGTTTTCCATCCACACCACGTCGCCCTCGTCGGCACAGGCGCGCGCACACAGATCCAGGCTGCTTTGGCTGCCGTCCGTGATGAAGACTTGCGAGGCTTCGCACACCACGCCACGCGAAGCGCGCAGATAATCGGCCACGGCTTCGCGCAGCGCCGCCTCGCCTGCCGGGTCGCCGTAATTCAGCTTATGCGTTGGCAGCGTACGCCAGGCGCGGTCCAGCAGGCGCCGCCACAAAGCCATGGGGAAGCTGGGCAGATCCGGCACACCAGGAACAAAGGGACTGCCGATGGCGGCGGAAATCGTCTTGCGCCGCAGATTGCGCGCACGCTGCGACAGGCCCGCCTGTGGAATCGGTGCGGCCTGCCGCTCCTTTGGCGCCACGGCGGCCACGATGGTGCCGCGCCGGTCGCTGATCACAAAGCCTTCGCTGGCCAGCTGCTCGTAGGCGTACAGCACCGTGTTGCGGGCGACGCCCAGTTCGGACGCCAGCTCCCGCGTGGCCACCAGGCGCGTGCCCGCTGCAAGGCGGCCATCGCGAATGGCGGAGCGCAGGCATTCGTGCAGCAGGCGCTGACGCGGCCAGGCGTGGTGTCCCTGTTCCTGGGTGAAGCTGGAAAGCAGCAAGGCGTAGTCCATTGTGGCTCCATCAATTTGGCGGTCACTGGACCTGTTGCAGGAGCCAGCAATCCCATTATAGTGCGGCCCATGCACAACTCAAACGCCCCCAGCGCACGCACCAGGCTGCAGCGCATTCCCCGCAACGCTTCCTACGATCAGGCACTGCTCCATTCGATCTTGGACGAGGCGTATATCTGCCACATCGCCTTTGCCGACGCGCACGGAACGCATTGCATACCCACGGCGTGCTGGCGCGAAGGGGACTATCTCTACATCCACGGCTCAAACGGTTCGCGCATGCTCAAGCGCCTGATGGAGCAGGATGCCTGCGTAACGATTACGCATCTGGATGGGCTGGTGATGGCGCGGTCGGCGTTCAATCATTCGATGAACTACCGTTCGGCCATGGTCTATGGGCGCTTCGAGGAAGTCGCCGACAAGCATGCTGCGATGGCGGCGTTCATGGAGCATCTTGCACCAAGCCGCCAGGCGTCGATTCGCGCCGGGAATGAGAAGGAATATGCAGCCACCACGGTGATGCGCCTCGCCTTGAGCGAGGCGGCCTGCAAGGTGCGCAGCGGCGGGCCGAATGATGATGAGGAAGACATGTCCATCGCCGTATGGGCTGGCGTGCTGCCGCTTGCTGTCACGCGCGGCGCACCGGTCCGCGACCAAGCCTGTCCGGTTGACGCGCCCGGCTACGTTCAGGACTGGGCCGCTCGCTAACGCCGCTCGCGCCACCAGAGGCCAAGCATCGCCGCCACAAACGCGATGCCAAATGGCCACGCAGGCAGACGTTCCCAAGGCAGCGCAGCCGCAGGGAGCGCCGGCTCGGCGCGCTTTGCAACGGCGGCGGGAGCGCTGCGCGCCATATAGCGCTCTGTCGCATCGTGCCGCAGCGCCTTTTGCCACGCCGGCCAATCCGCCGCGCCGAACACATACATCTGGCTCGCCGCGTCGCCACTGCGCAGCTGCTGCCATCCCGGCTTTGCGGGCCAGAACGCTGCGCATGCGGCATCAGCCTTGTCCGCCCGGGACTGCAGCGCTGCCGGCGCACCATCGGCCAGTTGCAGCGGCGCGCCGGACGCCAGGCCCTGTGCGCATATCTCCGTGCGCACGCCCGGCAACGGCATCGGATCGTCCAGGCGCCACGCCATCTTCTGCGTGCTGCCCGCCGTCGCGTAATCGAGCACTTGCTGCCACCACTGTCCCAAGGCAGCAGGCGCCGTAATCGCGTACTTGTGCCAGTCGGCGAGGCCCAGCCAGATAATGCGGCCCTTGTGCCATTCACGCTGCCACAGCCACGGCTTGCCATCCTTGTCCGAGGCGAGCGCCTGCCAGCTGCCCTGCGCAGGCAGCAGCGCGGCCGGTGGCAAGGCCAGCGTGGTGCCGGCCAGTGCAAAGTGACGCACATCTTCCTTTTCAGTGGTCGGCGACACCGCCTGCAAACGCAGACCCAATTCGCGCTGCCACAGCGCGCTGTCGGCCGCGTCGCCGCCAAACACCAGCAGTGGCGTGCCTTGCGCAACCTGTGCCAGCAGAGCGGCGCGGGCTGCATTGGATTCGACAAAGGCCGCGTCGGCCAGAATCGCGTTCGGCTCCTTGATTGTCTCCCGCGCCGCTTCAGTACGAGCAACCGCCTTGCCCAAGGTGGTCTGCCAGTCTACGACGGCATTGCTATCGGATAGCAGTTGATTCAGCACCCGCGCGTCAAATGAGGGTGCGCCGAAGCGAGCCTGCAACTGCAAAGGAATCGCTTCCTCCACACGCAGTGGAATCGGACCCTGTGCAATCACGCCGCCCTTGCTGTCCAGCAGGCGCGCCTGCAGCACCATGGTCTCTGCAATCGGCGGTTGCCACTGCACGGTGACTGCCGATGCAGCCTGCGCCGCGCCAGCATCGGCCAACACCTGCCCATTTTCGGCCAGTAACTGCAAACGCCAGCCACTGGATGGCTGCGTGCGGCGCACGGTCAACGCAAATGTGCGTCCCAGCGCAACCGTGCGCGGGAAATCGAGCCGCAGCAGGTCGGCAGCGGGTTCCCGCCACTGCACCGGCACCGGCGGTAAGTCACGCCACTGCGCTTCCGTCAAGCCATGGCCCTCAATGACCAGTGCCTCAGCACGCGGAGCGGCCAGCAGCGCCGCTTCCAGTGCAGGCGATGTAGCGCGAACCGCAGCCGGTTCCGTCGCCAGCGTGACCGCGGCAGCGCTGATCGCGGATGGTCCGTGCGCCGTCAGCAATCCCGCCAGCGAAGTGGCGGCAACCAGCGACAGCGCGGCACTGGTCCACTGCCGCTTGCGCGCATACAGCGCAGCACTGGCCACACCCGTGAACGCCACGGCAGCAACGACGGTCAGTTCAGGCGTCATGGCCCCTCCTTGCGCAAGGCGCGGCCAAACGCGCTGTCCGATCGGGGACGCGCCTGCAACACAACGGAAGCCTGGGTGACGGTTGCACGCAGCCAGGCACGCAGCGCGCCGCGGCAGGACGCGCAGCCATCGGCCACATCCTGCACCGCACGCTGTGCGGCCAGACGCTGATCCTCGTCCGGCAGATGCGACACGGCTTCGCGCGCCGTCTTGCTCCACAGTGCAGGCAAAGCGCCCTCGCCTGCCAGCGCCTGCACCAGCTCACGCACTTCCGGCGGCACGATCTGGCTGGCCTCCGCCTGCGCGCGGCGATAACTCTGCGCACCGGCCATATCGCCGGACATGCGCTTTTCTTCCTTGATCGCAGGCGGCACGAAGGCCGTACGGTGCAGGTAGATACGCTCGGCCTGCTGCAGTTCCTTGATCGCATCCAGCGCCTTGTACTCCGGCGGCAGCGCAGGTTTCGGAGTGATCGCGCGCAGGGCTTTCTCGGCGTCCCACATCGCGGACAGGGCGCGGCGCAGAACGGCCTTGGTTTGCGGATCGAATATCGTGGCGTTGTCTTCCATATCGTGTGCGTGGCCGAACTGCGCGATGATCGCCGCTTCGCCGCCGCCGATCGCTTTGCTTTCGTGACCACCAGCATGTTCTTCGTGATCATGGTCTTCGTCGCCGAACAGGGACGACTCTTCGCCGAGGAACTGGCCGTAACGCAGACGCAGCTTGGCCTGGTCGGATGCGATCTGTTCACTGCGCTGGCGCAGCGCGGCAGCGGACAGCTTCGGTGCATCAGCCACCAGCTGTTCGGTGTCGATGATGATCTGGCGCTGGCTGCGCAGGTTTTCGGGCTTCACCATCGACGGCAATGCGGTCGATTCCAGCGATTCGCCTTCCGGACCAGGCAAGCGCAAGGTGTAGGTCGGTGATTGCGTGGTGTGCGGCGCATCGGGTGCGTTGTCGGTGGCGCGCACGAAGAAATACAGTTCATCACCGGGTTCCATACCCAGATCGGTCAGCTGCCATTCCTTGCTCCAGTTGCGCGTGCGCGGGTCGCTGGATGCTGGGAGCGGCACTTCCTTGTCGCTGAAGCGGATATTTTCTCCGCTGCCACGCGCAAGCGTCAGGTGCATAGTCGCGTTCACGATGGCGTAGTCGTCGGATGCCTGCACGGCGATCTTCACGCTGTGCACATCGCGTTTCAGCACGTGCACTGGTTCGGTGGGCGCCGAGATGGCGATGGTCGGCGCCTGATCTGGCGTAACGCGAATGTTGAAGCGGCGGTTGCGGTCGGATTGCGCGCGCCAGAATAGGGATTCTGTTGCGCGCCATGTGACGCATTGGTCCTTCTTTACTTCGAGATTCTGCCCGTCGCTCAGTTCCACCGTGTCGTCGGCGTTGGCTGCGCACCAGCGGACGGCTGCCGCTTGTGGGAGTTGCAGGTCGCGCGGGGCGCCTTCGCTGGCGGGCACGCGGGTGTAGGCTGGCGGTTCGGCGCGCAGCGTAAGCGTTGCGTGCGCGACGGCGCTTGCTTTCTGCTGCTCCGCTACGCGCTGAGCGTATTGCGGCGAATGCGCGTAGCCGATGGCCCACGCCGCGCCGGAAGCAACCAGCGCCAGTGCGAAGGGGATGGCGTTGTGGCGGACCTTGCTGCGGACGATGCTGTGCAGCGTGGCGTCATCGGCAGCGTCCCGCAGGCGGGCGAGCACGCGGTTGCGCTGCAGGGCGGCCAGCGGCGTGTGGTGGCTCTGCGCGTCGTCACTGAGGAGAGTGCTGCTGTCTTCCAGTGCGGGAATGGCATCGTTCAGCCAGGTGGCGGTCTTGCGCTCGATGCGCTGCTGCCATTGGCGGTAATCGACGGCGATCCAGATCGCCAGCAGTACGGCCAGCACGAAGGCGGCGGCAGGGTGCGAGGCCGGCGCCAGCGCGAACATGGCGACCGGCAGCAGCGGCAGCAGCCAGCTCCAACTGCGGCGACGCAGGAAGGCGCGCAGCAGACGGGCTTTCACCGGGGCGAGATGGTCAGCGGCGGCGGACATGCGTCAGAATCCGTTCGATTGCGAAAAGGGCGAGCAGTGCCCAGGCCAGCCACTGCGCGGGCTCGACGCCGGGCAGCGGCAGGGGCGCGCTGCGCGTGGGACTGGAGGCGTATTGCGGCATTGGATAAGCTGGTGTCGGCCGGGCGAGCTGCTGCCAGGTTTCATAAAGTGCGGCAGCGCCGGACTCGTTCGCAGGCAGCCAGTCCGGCGCGGTCCAGATGCGGCCTTGCGGGGCGTCGGCAATGTGCATCCTCAGGCCGTTGATTGTCAGTGCATTGGCTGTGGCGGCACCCGAGCGCCACCAGAGAGGGGCGTGCCAGTTCGCCGGCGGCGCTTCGGGACGGTCCCACACAATCAGTTCCGTGTCGCTCGTAGGCGCCTGCTGCAGCTGGTAGCGGCCGACGGCGCTTGTGCCAAAGGCTGCGAATACAGCCTGCCATTGCGGGCGCCGCGCATCCGTCGTCGCCACCACGATGGCGTGCGCCGGCAGCGCGGCGGCGGAAGCAGCAGTCGACGCGGGGTGCGCGGCGGAGGATGCCGGTGCGGGAGCGGTGCGGATGTCGAGGGGGTGGGCCAGACGTGGCGGCTCGGCGGGCATCGGGAGTTGGCTCGCGAGGATCAGCAGGCGCGCGCCGGGACGCCATTCGTGTTCATGGTGGACGAGCCAGGACAGCGCGTCGGACGGCAAAGGCAGGCGCGCGGCTTGCGTCATGCCGGCTGCGGCGACCTGCTGGACGACCCCGGCCGGATCGCTGGATTCGAGCGGAGCTTCGATCAGAACGGTGTCGCCGCGCCAGGGAATAGTGGTGACGGCCAGCCAGGCGATCAGCGTGACGAGCAGCAGCAGACGCAGGACGAGCAGCAGAAGCTCGATCCAGCGCGGCACGCGCTGCTGCTGGGGCGCAGCGGCAGGCAGGAAGCGGGCGGTGGCCAGCAACTCCGTCTTGACGCGCTCGCGCTTCTGCATGTGCCACCAGATCGGCAGCAGCAGTACCGGCAGCGCGAACCACCACAAAGGCTGAAGACTGGCCATCAACGCTTCCTCGCCGAAGGTGGACGCAGCCAGTCGCGCAGCACGGCGCCGACCGGGTGTTCGATCGTGGCAACGCACAGCGGCACGTCATGCTGGCGGCAATTCGCCCACACCGCATCGAAATGTGCGCCAACTGCGGCGCGGTAGGCATCGCGCTCCTCCGCTGTGAAGCGATGCAGCACGCCAGGCTGCTCAGGGTCGCGGTAAGCGTGGCCGCTGGCGAACTGCGCGTCAACCTCGGCCTGCGTGCGCAGCGCCAGCAGGCGGACATCGTGGCGCAGGTGGCGCAGGCGCAGCAGCGCTTCGCTTAACGGCGATGGCCAATCCAATGCATCGGTCGCCGCCAGCACCATGCTGGGCGAACGAGCGAAATGCAGATTGGCGCGCAGGACGTCGGCATCGGGAAGCAGGCCCGATGGTGTGGCACGCTGCAGCGCTGCCAGCACGCGCTGCAGCTGACGTGGGCCGCGCGAGGCAGGTGTGAAGTCGATACGGCCGTCGGTGCAGATCACCAGGCCAAAGGCGTCGCCCTGGCGCTGGGCGATGGCAGCCGCGCAGGCCAGCGCCGTGCGCGCGAACCAGAATTTGTCGAGCCCCTGCACACTGCGGCTTGGCTCGGCCATGGATGCTGTAGCGTCCAGCCAGAGCCAGACGGCGACGTGGCTGTCGCGTTCCGCCTCGCGAACGTAATAGCGGTCCGCGCGCGCCAGCAGCTTCCAGTCCACGCGGCGCCACTCGTCACCCGGCGCATAAGCGCGGTATTCGGAGAACTCGACGCCAGCGCCGCGCTCACGGCCCGCGTGAATGCCATGGCCGAGACCCGCCAGCACATGGCGGATCACCAGCTCAAGGTCGGCGGCTTGCGCGACGAGCGCAGGAGTTTCCAGCAAAACGATTACTCCGGACGAATGGCGTCGCGCAGCGAGGCGAGAATGTCGGCAATCGCGATGCCGTCAGCTTCGGCTTCGAAGTTGCGCAGGACGCGATGGGCCAGCACCGGCAGCAGCATGTGAGCGATGTCCTCGCGCGTGACAGCCAGGCGGCCCTGCATCAGCGCGCGCGCCTTGGATGCCAGCACCAGCGCCTGGCCTGCGCGTGGACCTGCTCCCCAGCCGACATGCTTGCGCACCGCGTCCACCGTGCTCTCGCGCGGACGCGTCGCGCGCACCAGGCGAGTCGCCCAGCGCAGCAAGTGTTCACCAATCTCGATGTCGCGCACCAGGGCCTGAAGGCGCAGCAGCGTCGCCACATCCATCGCCGGTACGGCATCAGCCAGACCAGCGTGGGTGGTGGCGGACACCATCGCGATCTCTTCGTCTTCGGTTGGATAGCCGACATCGATGTGCAGCAGGAAGCGGTCCAGCTGCGCTTCCGGCAGCGGATAGGTGCCCGCCTGCTCGATCGGATTCTGCGTGGCCAGTACGAAGAACGGCTTCGGCAGTTTGTGCGTCTGGCCGGCGAAAGTCACTGCGCGCTCCTGCATTGCTTCCAGCAGCGCAGACTGCGTCTTGGGCGGCGCACGGTTGATCTCGTCCGCCAGCAGGACTTGCGTGAACACCGGGCCTTGCTGGAAGCGGAACTCGCGCTTGCCGGTCGCGTGTTCCTCTTCCAGGATCTCGGTGCCGACGATATCGGACGGCATCAGGTCCGGCGTGAACTGCACGCGGCGGAACTGCATATCGGTCGCCTGCGCCAGGGACTTCACCAGCAGCGTCTTGCCCAGGCCCGGCACGCCTTCCACCAGCGCGTGTCCACCGGCCAGCAGGCAGATGATGAGGGAATCGACCACGGCCTCCTGGCCGATAATGACCCGGCCCATGCTGGCCTTGAGGTCCTTTACCTTGGCGTGCAATACGCCGATCTCGTTTTCGCTCCAGCCACTTTCAGCCACGGTCATGCTCCCAACGCGTATTGAATGATGTTGACTGCGAAGCGCGTATTGTCGATGGCGAGCCAGCGCTTGTTGCGGAAATCGTAGTCCCACTCACAGCCATAATCCTTGTTACTGTATAAAACCCTGATGCGGCCATTGATCTCGATGGCCTTCAGGTAGTCGTGCACCAGATCGTCGCCCCAGCCATTCAGTTCGACTGAGGTATTCGGCGGGCCGTCAAACTTGAAGAAGGCCGAGTACAGCGGATGCGTATTCGGAATCTTCTTCAGGGCTTTCGGGCCGAAAATACGGGCCAGTTCCGCCTCGAACGATTTCGCGAACAGACCGTCCACATCGTGATTGCAGTCGTCGACGAAGACGAAGCCGCCGCCCTTCACGTAGCGCTCGAAGTTGCGGCGTTCGGCCGGCGTGAACTGCACCAGCTTGTGGCCGGCCATATAGCAGAACGGCGCTTCCAGCATCCTGGGGTCGGACAGCGGCACGATACGCTCAACGGGATCAACTTTCAGGGTCGTGTATTCGACCAGGGAGTTGAGCACATTGCTCGGCATGCGGATGTCCACATCCCAGTCGCCCGATTCATACATCAGGCGCGTGAAATAGAAATCGTAGCTCGGCATTGCAGCGCCGTTTAAACCGCGTCCGACAAGGAGGTGAAGTTGAAGTCACGCACCTTCATCGCCGGCAGCATCAGCTTGCGCGAATCGGTATCACCCATCAGCACCGGCTTGCCCAGTTCATCGATATTGTTCAGCATCGATACCGGGCTGTCGTTGAAGCGGAAGTTCTTGATCGGATGCTTGATCTTGCCGTTCTCGATGTAGAACGTGCCGTCACGGGTCAGGCCGGTCAGCGCCACCGCCTGCGGATCGACCATGCGGATGTACCAGGTGCGCGTGACCAGAATGCCCTTCTTGGTGCTGGCAATCAGCTCCTCGGTGGACTTGTCGCCGCCCGCCATGATGATATTGCCGGCACTGGCCACGGCCTGCTTGTTCTGCTTCTGCGCCCAGTAGCGATCGTAATCGAGCGATGCGACCACGCCATTCTTGATCAGGTCACGGCGGGTACGGGCCATCATGGAGTTCTGGTCCCATGGCAGCACCGGCGCGCGCGGGTCCCACGGGTCGGTCCAGATATTCACCTGTTCGTCGAACAGCTTGTCTCCCAGGCGGTTGGCGCCGCCTTTCTTGGACAGGAAGCTGCGGCCTTCGTCGGCATTGCGCGCGCTGAAAGCATTGAACATGAAGTTCAGCAAGTCGTTGGTGGCGGCAGGCTCCATCACGACCGTGTAGCGGCCAGGTTCCAGTGCCTTGGCGTCCACCGAACGCAGTGCTTTTTCAATCGCGATTTCGGATGCTTCGCGTGCGTCGAATTGCTTTGGATCGTAGGCAGCGCGGCTGACCCAGCCCGAACCGCGGCCGTCTTCGGTACGCGTAGTGACGGTAAAGTTCAGGCCAGCGGTCTGCTGGAAACCGAACACGCCGTTCGAGTTGGCGATGCAATCGAAGCCGATGCTATCGTTGAAGAAGCCAGCTGCTACCAGGCCTTTCTTGCGTGCCGCGTCGATACTGGCGAATGCCACGTCGGCGCGGTACTCCGGGTTGAAGGCCTCGGCGGCCGGCGTATAAGTGGCGGTCGGCTTGAATTCCTGCTTGCCGATGGCCGGCACGAATTCCGGATTTTCCGGCGCCAGACGCGCGACTTCTTCGGCGCGGCGCACGGCCGCTTGCAGCGATTTCTCGTCGAACTGGTTGACGGTGGCGGCGCCCTGGCGCTTGCCGAAGGCGACGCTCACCTGCAGCGTGGTGTCTTCGTTCAGGCCCGCGGTGGAGACGCTGTTGCGTGCATAGCGCACATTACCCTTGCGGCTGCCGGTCAGCACCACACGGCATTCGTCCGCCTTGGATAGGGACATCACTTTGTCGGTGATGCGTTTTGCTTCTTCCTGATTCAGCAATTTCATGGTGTTCCTCAGCCGATCTTGCGGGCAGTGTTAATCACGTTCACGGCATTGAAGCGCGTGGTGGAGGAGCCGTGCGATACGGCGCTGACCTGCGAAGGCTGACCCTTGCCGTCAAAGAAGGAGCCGCCCATGCGCCAGTCGCGCTCATCGCACATCGCTGCGCAGGAGTTCCAGAATTCCTGAGTGTTGGACTGGTAGGCCACGTCATTCAGCATCTGGCCGACTTTGCCGTCCTTGATTTCGTAGAACAGCTGGCCGCCGAACTGGAAGTTGTAGCGCTGCTGGTCGATCGAATAGGAACCGCGGCCCATGATGTAGATGCCCTTCTTCACATCTTTCACCAGTTCGTCCGGCGTCATTGGTTTCTTGCCTGCTTCCAGCGAGACGTTCGGCATACGCTGGAACTGCACGCTGCTCCACGAATCGGCGTAAGAGCAGCCATGCGATTCTTTTTCGCCGATGATGTGCGCCTGATCGCGGGTGGCCTGGTAGTTCACCAGAATGCCGTTGCGGATCAGGTCCCACTTCTTGGCTGGCACGCCTTCGTCGTCGTAAGCCACTGCGCCCAGCGAACCCGGCGTGGTTTTCTCGGCGACGATGTTGACGAGGTCCGACCCGTATTTGAATTTCTTCGACTGCCACTTGTCCAGCGTAGCGAAGCTGGTGCCGGCGTAGTTCGCCTCGTAGCCCAGCACGCGGTCCAGTTCCGTGGCGTGGCCGACGGATTCGTGGATGGTCAGGAACAGGTGTTCGGGCGACAGCACCAGATCGTACTTGCCCGGTTCGACCGATTTGGCGGTCAGCTTTTCCTTGGCCTGGCGCCCTGCGGCCTTGGCGTCTTCAATCAGGTCATAGCCGCCTTTGTACAGGGTGGTGACGCCGCCCGCGGCACGCACTTTGTGCTCCGGTTTGGCATCGAAGAATTCATAGCCCATGCCGGCCGGCGAAGACAGGCCATCACGGGTGCGGAATTTGCCGGTGGACTTGTCCACGGCGGTCGCGGTCAGTGGGGACCACAGACGGTGAATGTCCTGGTCGATGTAGGAGCCGTCGGTGGACGCGAAATACTTCTGCTGGTTGACCTGGAACAGCATGGACTGCATGAAGGAGGCGCCGGCATCCATACCAGCCTTGTTGGCGGCGATCAGCATCTCGGCCTTGTCCTTCACCGGCACCGTGCGCCAGTCCTTCTTGTATGGCGTGCTCCATGCCACTTCGCCGACGCCTTTTACCGGCGCCAGTTGCACCGGTTCCGTTTGCAGCTTGGCGTTGGCCTTGGCGATGGCGACGGCCTGGCGCGCTGCGTCGGCAACGGCGTCCATGGTCATCACATTGGTGGCGGCGAAGCCGTAGGCGCCGTTGGCGATCACGCGCACGCCGACGCCGGAGCTTTCGGTATTGACGATGTTCTCGACGTTCAGGTCACGGGTGGTGATGAACTGATTCAGGTAGCGGCCAATGCGCACGTCGCAGTATGTCGCGCCGGCTTTGGTGGCGGAGTTCATTGCGGCGTCGGCCAGCTGTTTCTTGAATTGACGCGCCATCGGGTTGAGCAGCTCTTCGGCTGCGATGGCATTGCCGAAGACCGGCACGATGAGAGCGCTACCTGCGGCGGCGCTGAGTTTCAGGAATGTTCTGCGTTCCACGCTTGCTCCAAATACTAAACCAGACCCAAAAACGGGTGGCAGGCACGTCGTGCCTGCCACCAGGTCCTGGCCGTGGGTTCTAATTAAACTGCGTCGGACAGAGAGGTGAAGTTAAAGTCGCGCACCTTCATGGCCGGAATCAGCAGCGAGAACTGGCTTTCGTCGCCCTGCAGCACTTCCGGACGGCCCACTTCCTCGATGTTGTTCAGCATCGTAACCGGGCTTTCGTTGAAGCGGAAGTTCTTGATCGGGTGTTTGATCTTGCCGTTCTCGATATAGAAAGTACCGTCGCGGGTCAGGCCGGTCAGCAGCACGGTCTGCGGATCGACCATGCGGATGTACCAGGTACGGGTGACCAGCACGCCCTTCTTGGTGCTGGCGATCAGCTCCGCGGTGGACTTGCTGCCGCCTGCCATCACGATATTCCCCGGTGCGCCAACCGCGCGTGCGCCCTGCTTCTTCGCCCAGTATGGCGAGTAGTTCAGGTTGGCGATCTTGCCGTTCTTGATGATGTCCATGCGCTCGCGGGCCAGCATGGTGTTGTTATCCCAGGGGACGACAGCGGTGTCCTTATCCCACGGATCGGCCCACACATTGACCTGTTCGTCGAACAGCTTTTCGCCCAGGCGATTGCCGCCGCCCTTCTTGGACAGGAAGCTGCGGCCTTCGTCCGCGCTGCGCGCATCGAAACCGTTGAACATATAGGCCAGCAAGTCGGAAGTGGCGGCCGGTTCCAGGATCACGGTGTAGCGGCCTGGTTCCAGCGCCTTGGCGTCCACCGAGCGCATGGCTTTTTCCATGGCCACTTCAGCCGCAGCGCGCGGGTCGAAGTTATGCACGTCGGTAGCGTCGCGGCGCACCCAGCCCGAACCGCGGCCGTCTTCGGTACGCACGGTGCAGGTGAAGTCGATGCCGGACGTGGCCTGGTGGCCGAATACGCCGCGCGAATTGGCGACAGTTTCGAACGCCGACTGGTCGGTGAAGAAACCTGCAGCTACCAGCTTGTTCTTGCGGCAGGCTTCGATGCTGTAGGCCGCAACCTGCGCGCGGTACTCGGGATCGATGGCGTCGGTGTTCTTGCTGAAGGTGTCGGAAGGCTTGAACACCTGTTTGTCCGGAGTCGGCATGAACTCCGGATTTTCCGGCGCCAGGCGGGCCAGGTCTTCAGCGCGGCGCACCACTTTTTCCAGCGACTTGTCGTCGAACTCGTTGATGACGGCCGTGCCCTGCTTCTTGCCGAAGGCGACCTGCACCTGCAGCTGGGTGTTTTCCACCAGGCCGGCAGTCGATACGGCGTTGCGCGCGTAGCGGATATTGCCGGTGCGGGAACCGTTGATGGTCACCGTGCACTCGTCCGCCTTGGAGAAGGACATCACCTTGTCCGCAATGCGCTTGGTCTCTTCCTGATTCAGAATCTTCATCGTTTATGTCCTTTGCGCTCAGCCGATCTTGCGGGCAGTGTTGATCACGTTGATGCCGTTGAAGCGCGTGGTGGACGCGCCGTGCGAAACGATACTGATCTGCGAAGGCTGGCCCTTGCCGTCAAAGAAGGAGCCGCCCATGCGCCAATCGCGCTCGTCGCACATGGCCGAGCAGGCATTCCAGAATTCCTGGGTGTTGGACTGATACGCCACGTCTTCCAGCATCTGGCCGATCTTGCCGTCCTTGATTTCGTAGAACAGCTGGCCGCCGAACTGGAAGTTGTAGCGCTGCTGGTCGATGGAGAACGAACCGTCGCCGACGATGTAAATGCCCTTCTTCACGTCTTTCACCAGCTCGTCCGGCGTGAGCTTCTTCTTGCCCGGCTGCAGCGACACGTTCGGCATGCGCTGGAACTGCACGCTGCTCCACGAATCCGCATACGAGCAGCCATGCGATTCCTTCTCGCCGATGATGTGAGCCTGGTCGCGGGTGGCCTGGTAGTTGACCAGGATGCCGTCCTTGATGATGTCCCAGCGCTTGCACTTGACGCCTTCGTCGTCGTAGCCGACGGCGCCCAGCGAACCCGGCGTGGTCTTGTCGGCCACGATGTTGACCAGGTCGGAGCCGTACTTGAATTTCTTGGTCTGCCACTTGTCCAGCGTCGCGAAGCTGGTACCGGCGTAGTTGGCCTCGTAGCCCAGCACGCGGTCCAGTTCCGTCGGGTGGCCGACGGATTCGTGAATGGTCAGCCACAGGTGTTCCGGCGACAGCACCATATCGTACTTGCCCGGTTCGACCGACTTGGCGGTCAGCTTTTCCTTGGCTTGCTTGCCTGCTGCACGGGCGTCTTCGATCAGGTCATAGGAACCGCGGTACAGCGTGGTCACGCCGCCGGCGGCCTTGAACTTGTCTTCCTTGCGCGCGTCCAGGTACTCGTAGCCCATGCCGACCGGCGTGGACAGGCCGGAGCGGCTGCGGAATTTGCCGGTGGTCTTGTCCACGGCGGTGGCGAAGAACGGCATCCACAGGCGGTGCAGGTCCTGGTCGATGTAGGAACCGTCGGTCGATGCGAAATACTTCTGCTGGTTCACCTGGAACAGCAGCGACTGGATGAAAGACGCGCCGCCTTCCATCGCGGCCTTGTTGCCGGCGATGAGCAGGTCCGCCTTTTCCTTGATCGGCACGGTGCGCCAGTCCTTCTTGAACGGCGTTGCCCAGGACACTTCGCCCACGCCCGGCGTCGGCGCCAGTTGCACGGCTTCGGTCTGCAGCTTGGAATTGGCTTTGGCGATGGCGACGGCCTGACGCGCGGCGCCTGCCACGCCGTCCGGAGTCATGTCGCTGGTGGCGGCGAAGCCATAAGCGCCGTTGGCGATGACGCGCACACCCACACCTGCCGATTCCGTGTTGGTCACGTTCTCGATGTTCAGGTCACGGGTGGTGATGAACTGATTCAGATAGCGGCCGATGCGCACGTCGCAATAGGTGGCGCCGGCTTGCGTGGCCGCGCCCATGGCGGTATCGGCCAGCATCTTCTTGAACTTCACTTCCACGGGCTTAATCAGCTCGTCGGCCGCGATGGCGCGTCCGTAAGGCATCAGCATGGCGGCAATCGCGCCACCGCTCATGTTGAGGAATGCACGTCGTTCCATAGTCTCTCCAGGGTTTTTGTTAGGTTCCTGACAGGCTTGCAGGAGTCACATCCTACGCAATTTTTGTGCCATTGTGTGGGTCTGTCTTACGGTTGCAACCACGGGGCCTCGCCTCGCTTATGCTGTCCGGTCAGTGTCCGCTGAGTGTCCGGCCTTGTCCGCAAGCTGTCCGCGCGGACACTGGACAGTCCACCAATCTTGCATCATTATTATTTGAGCGAGGCGACCCACGGCGGCGTCGCCCGCCCTCAAGGAGACAAACGCATGAAACGATTCGTTCTCGCCGGCCTGCTGGCCTGCGGCTTCGTGGCCCATTCCGGTGCAGCCTTGGCCGACGATGCACTAAAAGCGGCCGTCGCCAGCCCGGTGCGCACGCCCGCCAATGTGCAGCGCGATGTGTACCGCCATCCGTATGAAACCCTGAACTTCTTCGGCATCAAGCCGAATATGACGGTGGTTGAGCTATCGCCGGGCGGCGGCTGGTACACCGAGATCCTCGGTCCTTATCTGCATGACCAGGGCAAGCTGATTGCCGCCGGTTCGACGCCGGATTCGGCCAACGAGAATGTTCGCCGCGGTGCAGCACGATTCCAGGAATTCCTGAACAAGCATCCGGACGCGCTGGGCAAGGTGCAAATGAGCGCCTTCGAACCGGGCAAGGGCATCTACAAATTCGGCCCTAAAGACAGCGCGGACATGGTGCTCACCTTCCGCAATATCCACAACTGGATCGAGACTGGCGGCGACAATATGCAGAAGCTGTTCGCTTCTGTGTACGAAGTGCTGAAACCGGGCGGCGTATTCGGCGTGGAAGAACACCGCCGTCCTTCAGCGATGGCGCAGGATGCAAAGGCCGACAGCGGCTATGTGCATGAAGCCTATGTGATCAAGATGGCTGAACGCGCAGGCTTCAAACTGGCCGGCAAGTCCGAGGTCAATGCCAATCCGAAAGACAACGCGGACCACGAAGGCGGCGTATGGGCACTGCCTCCGACCTACACCAATAAAGACAAGGATCGCGCCAAATATGCGGCCATCGGCGAAAGCGACCGCATGACGCTGAAGTTTGTGAAGCCTCAGTAAGTGCGTCTGGTTGCAAGCCTGCTGTTGTGCACCGCCGCCTGCTCTCATGCGGCGGAAATGACAGCAGGTATTCCCGAGCCGGGGCCGCGGCCGCAGTTTAACGAAAGGCCATGTGCCGCACTGCTTTCGTTTAAACCCGAGCCGCAGTCCTCCGGCGACGCGCCGTATGCCGCAACGGTCGAACATTATTTTGAGCAGACTCCTTCCGGCGCGGTGCTGTTCAAGGCCATGCGCTCGGAAGCGCTGTGGTGGATACGCTCGGAGCGCGGCGTCACGCTGACCTCCCTGCTGACAGCCATCCACGAAACAAACCACGTCTACGATCTTGCGCTGAGCCGCTGCAATGGCGGCGACAAGACCTATTACTTTGATGGCGCCGTGTGGCGCACCGAGCTGCGCTTCGGCGATACGCCGCCTTATGCGATGGCGGAAAAATGGGTCCCGGCCAGCATGAAGGCCAGTCCGATCGGGCGCTATCAGCACTACTTCAAGCGTATTGGCCCGCAGCGCGGCAACGATATGCCGACGCTGCTGGACGAGTTGAATGCCCACATTACCGGCGCCGAACTGGAACGAAGCCTTATCGGCAGCGATATCTACCAACAGTTCAGCGGCGGGAACACCGTCGATGCGAACATGACGGGGACCGTCGATTTCATGGTCTTTACGCTGGCTTATCTGCGCACCCTGCGCGAGGACTATCCGGCCAGCTGGGCCAAAGTGAAAGCCAGTCCCCTGCTATTGCAGCATCTGCAGCGCCTGTGGAGCAAAAGCGAAGCGCTGCTGTCGTCCTGGCCTGTCGAGGGCGCCCAGAAATTTCTCGTGAACGTCGCACCGCTTCACGATGCCTATGCCGCCGGATTGCAGACGGAACTTGACCGGCTTGGAATTATTCATGCTGCTGCGCCTGCGCGATAAGGTTTGCCTGCTGCTGGCGGCGTTCCTCGCGTCAGCCGCGCTGGCACAGCCGCCGGTGCAACTGGTGCTGCCTGCCATGGCGCCAGGGTCGGAGGAGCACACGGCCTACTTCCCGCTGCTGCTGCGGCTCGTGATGGAAAAGACGGAGCCGCATGACGGGCCCTTCGTCATCAGCTATTACGCCTACGACCTCACCAGTCCACGCAAGATGCTGGAGCTGCAACGCAATGGCGTCATCAATGTGATGTGGGATGGGACGAATGCCCAGCGTGAGCACGACCTGCTGCCGGTCCGGATTTCGCTGCTGCGCGAGTTGAACGATTACCGCCCTTTCCTGATTCGGCGCGAGGACGAGGTGCGCTTCCGCGGTGTGCGTACGCTGGCCGATCTGCGCCGCCTGCGCGCCGGCGCGGGCTTCAACTGGCCTTCAGTCGATATACTGCGGCATAACGGATTGACGGTGGAGACGGCCGTCAGCTACACATCGCTGTTTCCGATGCTGAAGGCAAGGCGTTTCGATTATTTCCCGCGCGGGGCCAACGAGGCGTGGGTGGAGGAGAAGGCGCACGAGCAGGAAAGTTTGATGGTGGAGCCCACCCTGTTCCTGCATTACCGCGTACCGTTTTATTTCTTTGTCAGCCGGGACAATCCGGCGCTGGCCGACCGCATCGAACGCGGCCTGAAGATGGCCATGGCGGACGGCAGCTTCGACAAACTGCTAAACAGCTATCCCGCGTATCGCCGCGGACTTGCTGAAATCGCGGCCCACAAGCGGACCGTCATCGAACTGGAAATGCCTACTTTGCCGATTGCAGATGGCTCATCAAAGTAACGAAAGCATAAACACCAATCGCCAATGCACCCAAGGTGGCGCCGATAGAGATAAACAGTTCGGTCATTCAGTGATACTCGTGTTATCGAAAGCAGTATTATGCTGCATTCGCACATGAAAGAGTGTCACAGATTTTCACTACTTGTCCAAATTTTACGAATAAATTTCGCCGCTTTGCCGCAATCGATATCCGCTTTGATAACTGTGCTGTCATTAAGCTAATCGTGCAACTGCCGCGCAAAGCGAACGGCCACCAGGCACGCTGCGAACAGGAAGCCATAACTGAAGCGATCGAGGCGGAACAGCGCCTGTTCGCGGCGCGCGCGCCTGCGGCCAATGGCGGACATGGTGAAGCATGCCGCCCTTCATCAGAATCTGCAGAACGATCTCGAAGATCGTCTGCAGAATGAGAAGAATCAGTTCTTCGATGGTTCGGCTTTCTTGACCGGCGTGAAGGCCAGGTCCTGGAAGTCGTAGCTGAAGTCCGTTTCGGCGGAGATCGGGGCCATTTTCATGCGCTCGATGCTGCCGTCCGGGTTCAGAGCGAAGCTGACGTAAGCGTCGGCGTTGAAGTTGCGCTCTTTCCAGCGCACGATGAAGGTGTCGTGCTGGAAGTGCTCAAGCTGGCCGGCCAGGTCCGGCGTGCGCGAGAAGGACATCAGCTGCTTGCCGCCTTCCTGGCGGATCGTCACGCTGCCATACCACGGGTCCTTGTACTCGCCGTTGTAGGCCGACAGCGGCAGCGACGGCGAGGACTTGGCCGCGCGCGTGGCGTTGGCCTTGCCGATCTTGGCCAGCTCCTCCGCATGGCGCTCCGCTTCCTGCTTTGCGATGATGCCAATCCAGTCGGTCGGCGCCGCCCCCATGTAGTTGTCGAGGATGCGCCAGCCCAGCGCCGTCATGGAGCCGCTGTTCTCCGCATTGGTGAAGATGGCCACACCCAGATGTTCCTCGGGCACCAGCATCACACGCGAGTAGAAGCCCTGTAGCGCGCCGCCGTGCATGGCGATCTTGCGGCCGTGGTAATCGCGTACATTGAAGCCGAGTGCATACGCATTGAAGCTAGGTTTGGTGGCCGCCAGCGCAGGCTTGGGATCGGTGATCTTGATCGGCGTCTGCTCGCTGAAGATTTCGCGCAGCTGTTTAGCGCTCAGCACCTGCTTGCCGTCCGCCGACTTGCCCTCGTTGAGCAGCATATTCATCCACTTGGCGAAGTCTTCGGCATTGGTGTTGATGCCGATCGCACCGATGGCATTCTCCACCGGCATGTTCTTCACCACGCTGATTTTCTCGTTGATCTTGCTGTGCGGGGAAGAGTGGTCGGCAGACTGGTACATCTGCGCCACGCTGGTGGTGGTGGTGTTCATGCCCAGTGGCGACAGGATGCGCTCGCGCACCGCCTCGCCCCAGCTCTTGCCGGTCTTTTGCGCAATGATCTTGCCCGCCACGATATACAGCAGGTTGTCGTAAGCGTAGGCGCTGCGGAAGCTGGTGGCCGGTTTCACATAGCGCAGGCGTTCAATGATTTCATCCGTGCTGAATGTGGTGGTCGGCCACCACATCAGGTCACCGGCACCCAGACCCAGGCCGCTGCGGTGGGTCAGCAGATCGCGGATGGTCATCTCGCGCGTCACATACGAATCGTACATCGCGAAGTCCGGCAGATGCTTGATCACCGGATCGTCCCAGGACAGCTTGCCCTCATCCACCAGCATTGCCAGCGAGGCTGCCGTGAATGCCTTGGAGTTGGAAGCGATCTCGAACAGCGTCTTGTCCGTCACCGGCGCCGGATCACCCAGCTTGCGCACGCCGAAGCCCTTGGCTGCGATCACCTTGCCGTCCTTGACGATGGCGATGGCCATGCCAGGCACGTTGAAGGTTTTCAGGGCAGTGTTGACGTCGCGGTCCAGATCAAAGGCAGGCGCAGCGGCGGCAGCTGCAGAAACAATGGCTTCCGGCGCAGCGAAGGCAGGAAAGGACATGGCCGAGCAGGCCAGCATAACCAGCGCGGCAAGGGGCTTCTTCAGGTACATCAAGGTCTCCGGGTATTTCAGTTTTTCTTCATCAGCTTGTCCACCGACGCCTGGGTCTCAGGGTGGTAGCGCGGACGTGCCTTCAGGTAGAGCGATTTGCCCCACGAGGCTTCGGACGGGTTCTTCAGCGTCGCGCCATACAGCGGTACCACGAACTTCTGGCGGCCCACATGCATCAGGAATACATTGAGCGGATCACGCACGTTGTAGCCCGCATGCACGGACGCCAGGTAGAAGCGGAACGCGATCTCATTGTTCTGCGATGTGCGCAGGCTATACGCTTCGTCCAATTCCTTCAGCTGCGCGACATTGGCTTTCTGGTCGATGTCGTTCAGGAAGTGCATCCACTCCAGCGCGATCCAGTCCTTGGCGCCCAGTTCGATGGTGGGCAGCTCACCCTTCAGCCATGCATCGCGCTTGGCGTCCAGCGCGGCCAGACGCGGCGAGGCAATGTGCTGGGCGCTGGCCGGAATGCCGGCGCCATACAGCCACTCATCCAGCTCGGCATCGCTCATCGCTTCCGGATGCTTCTCCAGCAGGTTCTTGCGCAGGTAAGTCACGAACTGCTCGGTGGTCGCGGACTGGAAGGCGTGCTGGTCGAACCAGCCGCGCAGGAATGGGTCGAACACGTCGCGGCCCACGCGGTCTTCCAGCGTGTGCAGCAGCCAGGCGCCTTTCGGATAAGCCAGGCCTTCGTCGGTGTAATTGGCGGGGTTGGTGTCCGGATCACGCGTCAACAGCGACTGCTTGGCGGCCGGGATTTCCTTCAGCGAGGCCATGGCTTCTTCCTGCTCCACTTGCAGGTTCATGTCCGCCACTTCCTTGCCGTACAAAGCTTCGACGATGCGCGTGGTGACGTAGGTGGTGAAGCCTTCGTTCAGCCACCAGTGCTTCCACGATGCATTGGTCACCAGGTTGCCGGACCAGGAGTGCGCCAGTTCATGCGCGATCAGGTCGTTCAGGCTGCGGTCGCCGGCAATCATGGTCGGCGTGAGGAAGGTCATGCGCGGGTTTTCCATGCCGCCGATCGGGAAGGATGGCGGCAGCACCAGCATGTCGTAACGTCCCCAGCGATATGGGCCGTACAGGGATTCGGCAGCGGCCACCATTTTCTCTGTGTCCGCCAGCTCGTAGGCGGCAGCTTCAATGCGGCCTGGCTCCGCATACACGGCGGTGCGCGGCCCCAGATTGCGCAGTTCCAGTTCACCGACGGCAATCGCCAGCAGATAGGATGGAATCGGCTGCGGCATGCGGAAACTCCAGCCGCCTGCGCCAGTCGCCTGCTGGTCGCCTTCAGCGCTCATCACCACGCGCATGCCCTGCGGCGCCTGGATGCGGGCGCTGTAGGTGAAGCGCACGGCCGGCGTATCCTGCACCGGCGCCCAGGAACGCGCATCGATCTGCTCCGACTGGCTGAACATGAAGGGGCGCTTGCCGGACAAGGTCTGCGCAGGCGTCAGCCATTGCAGTGCGCTCGCGGTAGGCGCGGTGTGATAGTAGATGCGGACTTTTTCCGGCTGCGTCGCCAGCGCAATGCGCAGGGCCTGGCCCTTCTTCGCATCGGGACGATCCAGCATGTATGAGGCAGCGCGCCAATGGCCGCTCGCATCCAGCGTCTGCACGCGCGCGATGCTCAACTGGCGCGTATCCAGCACCAGGCTTTTGGCATTTTTATCAAGCCAGTTCAGGCTCAGTTCCGCATAACCATCGAGCGTCTTGCGCGCGAAATCGGCTTTCAGGTCGAGGTGCAGGTCGGTGGTGCGGACCTGGTCGTAACGCGCGTAGCTGAGCGGGTCCTGGGCCATTGCAGGCAAGGCCGCCACGCCGAGCAGCGCGGCGGCGATCGGGTTCAGTCTGAGCATGATTCCTCTTTTAGTAATGCGCCTGCTCCACGGCAGGCGCGGGAGAGGATAGCACAAAGCCCTCCCCTCAGCGGGGAACGCGGACCTCGACTTCGTGCTCGCCGTCGGTGGCCGTGAGCGGGATTTCTGCGGGCAGTATGCCGTCGCCGCGTACCACGCGGATCTTGTAGCTGGCGTTGCCGTGCCGGTAGCTGAGGGTGAAGCCGTCCCAGTCGGCAGGGATGCGCGGCGACATCAGCAGCTTGTCCGGCTGGCGGGTCAGGCCCAGCAGGGATTCCACCATCAGGCGATACATCCAGCCGGAGGAGCCGGTGTACCAGCTCCAGCCGCCACGGCCCACGTGCGGCGATACCGCATACACGTCGGCCGTCACGACGTAAGGCTCGACCTTGTAGAGATCCGGATGATCGCCGTGCTGCACGGGATTAATCATGCGCATCAGCTCCCAGGCCTTCTCGATCTCGCCCAGCTTGGCGAAGGCCATCACGGTCCAGATGGCGGCGTGGGTGTACTGGCCACCGTTCTCGCGCACGCCCGGCACGTAGCCGCGGATATAGCCTGGATTCAGCGGCGATTTGTCGAACGGCGGATCAAGCAGCTGGATCAGGCCGAAGTCGCGCCGCACCAGGCGCTGGTCGACCTGCGCCATGGCGCCTTTCACGCGCTCCGGATCGGCGGCGCCGGACAGCACGCCCCAGCTCTGGGAGATCGAGTCGATCTGGCATTCCTCGTTCTCGTGCGAGCCGAGCGGCGTGCCATCATCGAAATAGGCCCGGCGATACCATTGACCGTCCCAGGCATTGGCTTCAATGTTCGCCGCTATCTTGTGCGCCTCCTCTCGGCATTCCTTGGCGAAGGCGTCGTCATGGCGCAGCCCCGCCACTTCAGCAAAGCGCTGCAGCACATCGATCAGGAACCAGGCCAGCCACACGCTCTCGCCCTTGCCTTCTTCGCCCACCTTATCCATGCCATCGTTCCAGTCGCAGGAACCGATCAGCGGCAGGCCGTGCACGCCGAAACGCAGGCCGTTGCGGATGGCGCGCACACAATGCTCATACAGGTCGCCCTGCTGCGCCGAGCGCGCCGGCATATCGTAGTAAGAATCCTCTTCCGGCTTGACCGGACGGCCCTCCAGATAATGGGCTTTCTCATCCAGCACCGACATATCGCCGGTGGTGGACACATAACGCCACGCCGCCAGCGGCAGCCAAAGATAATCGTCCGAGCAGTGGGTGCGCACGCCGCGGTCCGACGGCGGGTGCCACCAGTGCTGCACATCGCCTTCCACGAACTGGTGGGCTGCGCACAGCAGCATGTGATCGCGCAGGATCTCCGGCTGGGTATGCACCATGGCCATCGCATCCTGCAGCTGGTCGCGGAAACCGAAGGCGCCGCCGGACTGGTAGTAGCCGCTGCGTGCCCACATGCGGCAGGCGATGGTCTGGTACATCAGCCAGCCGTTGGCGATCAGGTCCAGCGCCGGTTCCGGCGTTTCCACCTGCACAGCGCTCAGCACCTTGTCCCAATGCGTGCGTACGGCATCCAGCGCGCCTTCGGCCGCCTCGCGGCCGCCGTGGCGCGTGGCCATGGTCGATGCGTCGGCATTGCGGCGGCCGCCCATGCCCAGCACGAAGGCGATGGTGCGCTCTTCGCCCGGCAGCAGATCGAACGGCGCATTGATGGCTGCGCAGGAATCCAGGCCGGTGCCCGCCTTGCCCGACAGACGCACGCGGCGCATGGCGGCCGGATTGGCCAGGCTGCCGTTGCGGCCAATGAACTCGGTGCGGTCGCAGGTCACGGTGCGCTGGGTAGCGTCCGCATTGAAGAAGGCGACGCGGCCGGAGAACTCGGTGTTGTAGGCGTTTCGCGCAAACAGCGCGCCGCTGACAGGGTCGATTTCGGTCACGAGGTGCATGCCCGATTTCGAACGCATATCGCCCAGCACCCACTCCACATAGCCCGTGACGGACAGGCGGCGCGGCACCGGCGACTCATTGCGCACGGTAACCAGGGTATAACGCACCGGCGCGTCCAGCGATACGAAGGTGGTCAGTTCGCTGGTGACGCCAGCCTCGCTGTGTTCAAATGCGCTGTAGCCGAAACCGTGGCGCGTAACGTAGTCGCCCGTACCGCGCGCCGGCAGCGCCATCGGCGACCAGAAGCGGCCACTCTGCTCGTCGCGGATGTAGAAGGCCTCGCCACTCAGGTCCGAGACAGGATCGTTATGCCATGGCGTGAGGCGGAATTCGTGCGCGTTCTCTTGCCAGGTGTAGGCCTGGCCGCTTTCCGAGATCACGGCGCCGAACTGCGGATTGGCGAGGATGTTGGACCATGGTGCCGGCGTGCGCTTGCCCTCGCTCGTTACGATCACATATTCGCGGCCGTCGGACGAGAAGCCGCCCAGCCCATTCTCCAACTGAAGCCCTTGCGGCAGGCGCGTCGACGGCCCTGCATCCTCGTACTCGCCGCGCGAATCCGACAGCAGCGGCGGCATGCGCAGCGGCGGCGCCGCGCCGCGTTTGAGCTGATCCGCCAGCGTGCCGCGTTCATCGCTCAGCACCGCGCGCGCCACGGTCTGCAGCAGGATGCGGTCTTCCGGCGAGATGCCTTCCAGCGGACGCACGAAGATGCCGCCCGGCCGGTCGATCGACTGCGCATCGAGGCCGGAGGCGATCAGGCCCATGATCATGTCGTGCAGGGCCTGGCGATAACCGGAGACATCCTCGTACCAGATCACCAGATCGACCACCAGCCCTTTCAGGCGCCAGTATGCGTGGGCCTGCACCAGCTGGCGCGCCAGCTCAATATTGCTGGAATCGCGGATGGTCATCAGCACGATCGGCAAGTCGCCAGAAATCGCGTAAGCCCACAGCCCGGACTGGCCACGCTGGTTGCGCGCCAGGATGGACGGTTCGGCGCGCAGCGCCGCATTCGGATAGATGACGTGATTGGCCAGGCGGCCATACAACTGCGCATCCGACTCGGTGGCATTCAGCTGGCGCAGCACGACCTGGCTGTGGGTCCAGGCCAGCTCGAACACGCGGTCGGCCATGTGGCGGTCCTGATATTTATCGATCAGGTGCTGGGCGCCGTCGCGGTTGTCGGCCATGCCGGTGACGATGTCGGCAATCGCCGCCATGCCCGGCAACAGCACGATGCGGTAGCGGATCGCCACCACCGGATCGAGCACCGAGCCTTCGCTATTGGACAGCGCGCCCGGCTCGCGCAAGGCCAGCGGCGCCTGCGCGGTATTGCCGCGGCCGATGAATCTGGCGCGGTCCGTTTCGTAAGACACTTCCTTGACCTGCGCATCGTGCATGGTCATCACATGCACCAGGTAAGGTGTGGACTCGCCCTTGCCGCGCGGACGGCGGGTGCACAGGATGGCGCTTTCGTCTTCCACAATCTCGGTCTGCACAAACAGCTTGCTGAAGGCCGGGTGGGCGGCATCTGCAGCGGCGGGCGCCATCACCACTTCGGCAAAGCTGGTCAGTTCAATGGTGCGCGGATGGCTGGAATGGTTGGTGATGCGCGTGCGGCGCATTTCGATATCGTCCTCCGGCGACACCACGATTTCCGTGTAAAGCTCGATGTCGTTTTCGGTGCGGCGGAATTCGGCGCGGCCTTCAGAGAAGATCACTTCCATGCGCTTGGGTTCAGCCAGCGTAGGCTGCCAGGTGGTGGACCAGGTCTTGCCATCGTCCACATCCTGCACGTAGCAGAAGTTGCCCCAGTTGTCGCGCGTGCTGTCTTCGCGCCAGCGCGTCACGGACAAATCCTTCCAGCGGCTGTAGCTGCCGCCTGCATTGCTGACCATGACATGGTAGCGGCCATTCGACAGCAGCTGGGTTTCCGGCACCGCCGTATTGGCCTGGTTCAGGATGCGCATCGGCGCCACCTGTTCCTGCGAGGTTGGGCGCAGTGCCGCCGCCTGCTCGGCGCTGGTCGAATAGAAGGCGCCAATGCGCGGGCTGCGTTCCTGCAGCACCAGCAAGGTCGATTGCAGCAGCGGATCGGATTCGAAGCGGCGCTGCATCGGGCGGTCATTCAGCACATAGTTCAGGGCCAGCAGGCCCATGCCCTGGTGGTGCACCATGAAGGACTTGACGATGGCGTGGTTCTGCCCGCGCGGCAGACGCGCCGGCGTGTAGTCCACTGCCTCGTAGAAGCCGTAGCGCCCCATGAAGCCGAGCGTCTGCATCTTCTGCAGGTTCTGGCAGGATGCATCCGGATCGACCATCAGGCCCAGCATGGTGGCATACGGTGCGATCACCAGGTCTTCACCCAGGCCGCGCTTGAGGCCTATGCCCGGCACACCGAAGGCACGGTACTGGTAATTCAGATTGGCGTCGGTGGTGTTGTAGCCGGATTCTGAAATCCCCCACGGCACGCTGCGCTGTTTCGCATATTCGATCTGGGCCGCGACCACGGACTTGTAAGTCTGATCCAGCAAAGTGCTCGGATAAGTCGGCATCACCAGCAGCGGCATCAGGTATTCGAACATGGAGCCGGACCAGGACAGCAGCACTGGCTGGCCGTGCACGATGCACAGCTGGCGGCCCATGGCGAACCAGTGCTCCTGCGGCAGCTGGCCCTGGGCGATCGCGACAAAGCTGGCGAGGCGGATTTCGGAGGCCAGCAAATCGTAGCAAGCCGCATCCAGGCGGCGGTCCGTCAGGTTGTAGCCGATGGCCAGCAGCTTGGTGGTTGGATTGAACAGGAAGGCGTACTCCATGCGAGCAAACTCGCACGCCTGGTGCGCCAGCTGGGCCAGATGCTCCAGCCGGTCGCGGGCTGTGGCAGCGCCCTGCTTCACCAGCACTTCCAGCTGCTGCTGGCGTTCGCGTTCCGCCGGAGCGAGATCGGACAGCGCCGCGCCTTGCAGCGGATAGCCCGCCAGCTCGCGCAGCGTGGGGACGCGGTCCAGGCTCGCATCCAGTACGGCGCCCGGCGCTGCGGACAGCCATGGCGCCAGCGCATTCAGCTCGTCCAGCGCGCAGCGGCACTGGGTCGCCAGGGCGCTGGCCCACATGCGCAGCGTAGCGTCGCTGTGCACGCCGGCCTTGGGCAGGAAGGCTTCCGCCTCTGCGTGGGCACGCTGTAGCCAGGCCTGCATGCCGGACAGGGTGGCCGGGACCGGCATCGGTACGCTGGTTGCATCCAGCAGGGACGCCAGCGACTCCACCGGCGTGCTGCCGGATGGCGCCACCGATTCCGCCGCCTCCTGCAGCACGGCGCGGGTGGTGGCAATGCCCTGCAGGACTTGCGCGCCAACGATGGGGCGGTCGGCGATGTCGTGCAGGCCCGCCTGCAAGGTGAGCAAGTGCCCCGCCAGATTGCCGCTGTCCACCGTCGAAATATAGATGGGATGCAGTGGCTTCATCGACTGCGTGTCGTACCAGTTGTAGAAGTGGCCCAGGTGGCGTTCCAGCTGCCCCATGCTGCGTAGCGTGTTCTCGCAGCGCGAAATCAGCTGGCAGGTGGGGATATAGCCGAAGTCCCACGCCGTCAGGTTGGCCAGCAAGGCCATGCCGATATTGGTGGGCGAGGTGCGGTGCGCCACGACCTGCGTCGGATGTTCCTGCATATTATCGGGCGGCAGCCAGTTGTCTTCCGGGCCGACAAAGGTATCGAACCATGCCCAGGTGCGGCGTGCGACCTTGTGCAGGAAGAGATTCTGCTCTTCCTTGAGTTCTGCCGGAATGCGCGGAATGGGAAGACTGATCCACCATGCCACGATCGGCGATATCAGCCATGAAACGAGGAAGATCACGCCCGCCTGGAAGGCATGCGGATGCCAGCGTTCCAGCGCCACGCCGGCCACAATCGCGAGCAGCGGCGACACCCACATGGTGCGCCAGTTGCTCGCCATGCTGGTGCCGGATTGCGCCAGCGCCGACGCGCGCCATTGCAGCAGATGCTTGTGCGAGAACCACAGACGCCACAGGGTACGCACGACGGCGTCCAGGCTTACGTAAGCCTCGTAAGGCAGGAACACCAGCGTCAGAAGTGCATGCGCGAAGTGCAGGCCGGTGCGGCGAATGGATGCCGGCAGATGCTGGCTCCACAGCGTATCCGACGATTTGGCGACCAGGTCCCACACGCCCGCCACAATCGGCGGCACGAACAGAATGGCCAGTACCGCGCAAGTCCAGAACCATGGATGCGGCAAGGCGATAAAGGCCAGCAGCAGCGATACCGTCAGCACCGGCGGCACCAGGCTGCGGCGCAGATTGTCGAACAGCTTCCAGCGCGACAGCGCGGACAGGGGATTCGGCTCCTTGGCGCCAGACGCCAGCCTCACGCGCCCCTTGATCCAGGGCAGCAGCTGCCAGTCGCCGCGTATCCAGCGCTGGCGGCGGCCGACATCTTCGCGGTAGCGTGCCGGATAATTCTCGTAGAGCTGGGCGTCGCTCAGCAAACCGGCCCGCAGATAGCAGCCTTCCAGCAGGTCGTGGCTGAGAATGCGGTTATCGGGGAAGCGCTGGCCCAGCACCTGTTCAAAGACGTCCACGTCGTAAATGCCCTTGCCGATGAAGGAGCCCTCCGCGAACACGTCCTGGTACACATCGGACACGGTGCGGGTGTAAGGGTCGATGCCCGGCTCGCCGCCGCACAGGCGCTCATAGCGCGAGGCATCTTCGCTGGGCAGGCTGACCGACACGCGCGGCTGCAGGATGCCGTAGCCCTCCACCACGCGCTGCTTGCGCGGATCGACGTGCGGACGGTTCAGCGGGTGGCACATGGTCGCCACGAACTGACGGGCGGAATCACGCGGCAATTGCGTATCGGTATCCAGCGTGATCACATAGCGGAAGGTCTCCAGGTCGGCAGTCTCACCCACCACCACACTGAAACAATCGCGTGCGCCGCCGCGCAGGTAGCGGTTCAGATCCGCCAGCTTGCCGCGCTTGCGCTCGTGGCCCATCCAGGCCCGTTCGGAAGGATTCCAGCGGCGCGGACGGTGCAGCAACAGAAAAGGCGCAGCGCCGCCGTTGGTGTACTTCTGGTTCAGCCGCTCGATACAGCCGCGTGCCTGCTCCAGCAGGACAGCATCGGCAGGCAGGATCTCTTCCTGCGCATCAGCGAAATCCGTCAGCAGACAGAATCGCAGATTCTCGTCGCGGTTGGCAAGGAAGCGCACTTCCAGTTGCTCGCACAACTCGTCCACATTATCGCGGCTGAAGAGCAAGGTCGGCACCACCACCAGCGCCCGCGCATTGGATGGAATGCCGCTGCGGAAGTCCATACGCGGCAAGGGTTTCGGCCGCACCATCTGGGTCGCCGCCCAGTTGACCAGGGCCAGCGCCAGCTGGCTGCTGCCCATCAGGCCCAGTACGCCCACCACCACGAGTCCCCAGTCATCCAGTCCGCCGCGCACCGCGCGTTCCAGCATCAGGGCCGTCAGCACGATAGAGATTGCGCCTATCGCGCCCAGGTAGGACGACAGCGGCGCCGCGCGCAAGGTCTTGCGCATGGACGCCAGCACGGGCAAACGCACTTCCACCTTTTTCTCCAGCAGCATCAGCCCACTGCCGACCAGGTAGAAACCCACGTGGCTATGGCGCGGATCGCTGTTGCCGTGCAAGCGCGCCAGCTCGATCGCCTGCTGCGCCACTTCCTGCTCGCTCAGCGCCGAATACTTGGCGAGCTTCTCGATCACGTGGCGGTACTGGTCGCGCGTGACGAAGTCCATATCGCCATACACATCGGCGGGATCGAGGCGCAAGGTCTGCTCGACCGCGCTCATGGTTTCGACGAATTCCTGCCAATCCATGGTGCCGAGGAAGCGCAGGCTGCCGATGCTGTTGGAGATCGATACCTGTTCCGCGGCCTGCATGTGGATCTCGGCCTGGATCTGGGCTTCGATGGTTTGTCCCGTTTCAGCCAGGCGGTAAGTGATCCAGTTCAGCGCCAGCGTCAGGACCGGGCTCTGGCCTTGCAGGCGGCGCGCCAGCTCGGCGACAAAGGCGCTGGTGATGGGCGGCTCGGAGCGCGCCATATCAGCCACCAGCAAAATCAGTCCGCTCGGATTCTTGTCCGCGATTTCCACCATCTGGTCGGCCCAGCTGTTGGCGAGGTCGCGCTGGCGCCGGTTCTCCGCTACCCGCGCAGCGACGCGGCGCAGATTCTCGATCAGCGCCAAACGCAGCATGATCGGAATCGCCCACAACTCGCCCAGTTTCAACGGTGCGACTTCCTGATAGGCCTCGACAAAGCGGCTCAGGCTTTCCGGATCGACGCGGCCATCGCCGTGGGCAATGATTTCCAGCGCGATCTGATAAACGCGCGGCGTGCCGGTCGGCGCGCCTTTCGCGAGACGCGGCAGCTCCTTGCTGTAATCCTTCGGCAGGTGGCGGCGGGCAATGCGGATCTGTTCTTCGATCAGGTAGTAATTGTCGAGCAGCCATTCGGAAGCGGGCGTGATCTGGCGGCCTTCCTTGACGGTGGCCGTCAGCTCCTCGCAGGTGTTGCTGATGACGGAAGCGTTCTCGCTCAGACGCGACAGCAAACGATCGCCGCCGCCACGCTCACTCAGCTGATGATTCTTGGCCAGCGCACGGCCATGACCGGCCATCTGCTGGGCGCTGAAGAGCTCACCACGCAGAGGCATTTCGGCGCTGTCTGGGTCGGTACTGCCGGAGAGATTTTCTTTGAAGCCGGCACGAGCCGCCGGCCAAAGATAGGGGTGCTCTTTCAAGGGAGGCCTCGCTGTTCTTATTGCCGCGCAATGCAGAAGTATGTCCCAAGCAATAGTAGTCAGGCGCACGGCTGGTGACTGTTCGCTAGCGTACATACCCGGCCGCAATGCGTGTATCCTTATGCCTCCGAGAAAAAAGCATTGCAATTGCACTAGATGAAGAAAAAGATTTTGCCCCTGTCCCTGCTGCTGGCGTTTGGCGCCGCGCAGGCTGCAGATGAAGCGCCGGCAGCCGCTGAAAAAGTGCTGCCCCAGGTTGAAGTGAAAGGCAGCGCCGCCCTCGAGGCGCGCCGCAGCGACACCGCCACCAAGATCGTGGTGACGCAGGAAGAAATCCTGAAGAATGGCGACACCAGCATCGGCGAAGTGCTGAAGCGCCTGCCGGGCATCACCATCGGCGGCGTACAGGGACGCGGCGGCGATATCCGCATGCGTGGCCTGGGCAGCGGCTACACCTCCATCATGCTGAACGGCGAACCGGCGCCGCCAGGCTTCTCACTCGATTCGCTGACGCCGGACATGATCGAGCGCATCGAGATCATGCGCGCGGCCACCGCCGAATTCAGCACGCAGGCAATTGCGGGCGGCATCAATATCGTGCTGAAGCGCACCGTGCACACGGGGCAGACCGAGCTCAAGGCTGGCATACAGTCGGAAAACGATCACCAGGGCGGCAGCGTGAACCTGCAGCTGTCCGACCGCAAAGGACCGTGGTCGTATGCGATTGGCGGCGGCGTGATCGATTCGCGCTTCAGCCGTCCAAGCCAGACGCTGACCGAAGGCGAGGATGCCAGCGGCAAATCCAACCTGCGCCGCGAAGGCCAGGACACCAGCTTCGGCACCTTCCGCCAGCTGAATCTGTCACCGCGCGTGAATTATGCGGTCGGGCCGGGCGATGTGATCACCTCGCAGACCTTCATCAACGTCAACCGCTTCAGCGTGGACAATGCTGAGCACATCGATACCGTGTATGGCGCGCTGTCGCCGTACAGCGCCACCACGGTGCACGTCGAATCGCGCTTCGAGCAATTCCGCGAAGACCTGAGCTGGGCGCGCAACCTGGGCGAAGGCCGCAAGCTGGACATGAAGCTGGGCGCCAACTACAACCACCGCTCGACCATCGCGCCCTCCGCGCAATACTGGGCGGACGGCACGCTGGCACTGGACCGGCTGATCTCGTCCGGCTCCACCGACAAGGGCTTCACCTCGACCGGCAAATACTCCACGCCGCTGTTCACCGGCCATTCGCTGGCCATGGGCTGGGACGTGAGCTACAGCAAGCGCAATGAAGCGCGCATCCAGCGCGAAAGCTCCGCCGTCGGCGCGCGTGCGGAAAATCTGGACCAGTTCTACGATGCGGACGTACGCCGCGCCGCCTTCTTCGCGCAGGACGAATGGAATGTGACGGACCGCTGGTCGGTGTACGTCGGCACGCGCTGGGAAGGCATCGAAGTGAAAAGCACGGGCAACGATTACGCGCCGGTGGACAAAAAGTTCAACGTGCTGAGCCCACTGTTTCAAACGCTGTACAAGCTGGGCGAGCAGAAAAAAGACCAGGTGCGCCTGGGCGTGACGCGGACCTACAAAGCGCCGGGCGTAGGCGACCTGATTCCGCGCCGGTTTGCGTCGAATAACAACACGGCGACCTCGCCGGACCAGATGGGCAATCCGGACCTGAAGCCCGAACTGGCCTGGGGCCTGGACCTGGCGTTCGAACACTACCTGGGCGACGGCGGCCTGCTGAGCGCATCGACCTTCATGCGCCGCATTGACGACATCACGCACCGCCGCGTGGATTTCATTAACGGGCTGTGGGTATCGCGGCCGGTGAACGATGGCGTGGCGAATACGCATGGCGTCGAACTGGAAGCCAAGCTGCCGCTACGTGCGCTGATGAAGACCGCACCGGCGGTGGAGATGCGCGCGAACCTGTCGCGCAACTGGTCGACGCTGGATTCGGTGCCGGGTCCGAACAATCGCCTGGACCAGCAAACGCCGCTGAGTGGCACGGTGGGCGCGGACTGGAAACTGGACAAGCTGCCGCTGACGGCAGGTGGCAGTTTCAGCTTCCAATCGGGCGGGCCGGTGCGCATTTCGGACCAGCAGTACGCCTTCAGCTCCGCCAAGCGCGCGCTGGACTTGTACGCGCTGTGGAAGTTCACGCCGAAGCAGCAGCTGCGCGTATCGATGTCGAACGCCCTGCACCAGGACAACGTGGCCCAATCCAGCTATGCCGACACCTTCGGCGCGCTGCACGACACCACGATCACTCCCACCTTCGCCCAATTCCGCGCCCTCCTCGAAATCAAGCTCTAAAAGAAAAACTGAATAAAAAAAACGGCGGCACGAGGGCCGCCGCGAACAGGATAGAACCGGTAACTCAGGCGGCCAGCGCCAGCGCGGGGCTGGCCAGGGCGAGGCCGCCGTTCAGGGTGTAGGCTTGGGCGTAGCCGAGGCGGCGCAGGCATTGCGCGGCTTTGGCGCTGCGGTTGCCGCTGCGGCAGAAGAAGACCAGCGGGACTTGCGGCTGGGCCGATAGCCACACCGGCAGCTCGTCCGCCAGACGGCTGAGGGGGACACTCAAGGCCGAGCGTCCGCCGGGAATACAGGCCGCGTGCTCGAAGCGTTCGCGCACGTCAACCAGCAATGCATTCGGATGCGCCATCAGCAGCGCTTCCAGCGAGGCGCTGTCCAGCTGCATGCCGGCGAAGGAACCTCGCCCAGCCTGCGCTTCCGCACGCAGGCTGGTGCAGCAGGCATTCTGGGCTTCACGTGCGGGACACAGCAGCGTCTCCGGCGATACCCAGCGCGCCAGTTCGTGCGATGCCGCATCGCCCGTGAAGGCGTAATTCACTTCCGATGCCGACAGACGTTCGCTGCCTTCGCCCAGCAGATAAGCCAGCTGGGTGTGATTCAACGCCACGCGCTGCAGCAGTTGTCCGCCGAGACGCAGGGCGTCGCCGTCCACCGGCCACGATCCGCCATCGCGCGTGCTCAGCCGCGCGGTCAGGGTGTAGCCGTGGCGGCGCAGCAGGCCATCCACGCGTGCCGCCAGTTCCGGCTGATGATCGATCACCACGCAGTGGCGCGATTCTTCGTCGCATACCAGCCAGGTGTGGACGCCGTCCGCAGTCAGCTGCAGTACGCCACCCAGGGTTTCAGTTTCAGCGGCCGCATCGGCCAGCAGGCCGGATGCACTCAGCGCGTGGCCGCAGCGTTCGATGCGCGCACAGGCTTCAGCAATCGTGGCTTCATCGACCAGCGGACCAAAGGACATGCGCACCGCGCTGGCGCTGCGCCATTCCGGCAAACCCATGGCATCCAGCACATAGCTCGGCGCGGCTTTGGCGGCGGAGCATGCGCTGCCCGCGCTGACGCGCACGTTGGCGGCGTCGAATACGTCCAGCAGCTCCTTGCTCGACAGGCCAGGCACGGAGAAATTCAAAGTCGTCGGCAGCGCCTTGTCGAACGGTGCGTTGAAGACGATGCCCGGCAGCGCGCGTTTCAGACTGTCGGCCAGACGAGTGCGAAAACCTTGCAGTTCGCTGTGAGTGCGGAAGGTCCCGCCCTGCTCCAGCGCAGCCAGTACGGCGCCCAGTGCCGCGATGCCAGCCATGTTTTCGGTGCCGGAGCGATTGCCCGATTCCTGTCCGCCGCCCATGATCAGCGGCGTGTACGGCGCGCCTTCGCGCACGTACAGCATGCCGATGCCTTTCGGCGCATACAGCTTGTGACCGGAGAACGGTGCGTAGTCGATGCGCGTGGCCTGCAGGTTCAGCGCCAGCTTGCCCAGGCCCTGCACGCAATCCACCATCCACAGCGCTTTCGAATCCTTCATCAGCGCTTCGATGCCTGCCAGGTCGGAAGTCACGCCGGTTTCATTGTTCGCAGCCATGGTGCAGACGAAGGCCGCTTCCGGCAGCAGCTCGCGCAGCGCTTGCAGGTCGTGACGGCCTTCGCCATCGACCGGCAGCCGGGCCAGCTCGAAATCCAGTCCGAGCAGGCGGTTCCAGTGCTCCAGCGCCTGCGGCACGGCTTTGTGCTCGGTGGCGCCGTACACCAGCAGCGATCCGACAGGCTCGCCGCGCTGGCGCCGCTCACGCAATGCGCACAGGGCGGACAGCACCGCCGTCTGGATGCCCTCGGTGGCGCCGCTGTTGAACATCAGGCGTCCGTTACCGGCACCGAGCAGGCGCACGGCGCGTTGACGCGCGGCGTCCATCATGGCCTTGGCTTTCAGGCCGGTGGCGTGGGTGCTGCTTGGATTGCCAAAACAATCACGCATCGCCGCCATCGCCGCTTCAATGGCGGCGGGCAGGACGCAGGTGGTGGCATTGCCGTCGAGGTAGATTTCCGTGCTCATAGGGATAGCTTAAGCGTTAGACCGGAAGTATTTATTCCAAATTCTCCCCATGCAACGTAATATTTAGCATATCCATGCTACTTTTACGAGATTAATAGAATGAGTGAACTTGACCGCTTTGATTACGCTATCCTGGGAGCCCTGCAGGTGGATGGCACTCTGTCCGTGGCCGACCTGGCGGAGAAGGTAGGTTTGTCCTCGACGCCCTGCTGGAAACGCCTGAAACGCCTGGAGGAGGAAGGCTATATCGACCGCCGCGTGGCTATCGTCAACCGGCGCAAAGCGGGACTTCCGGTTACCGTTTTCGTCAGCGTGCGCACCAGCCAGCATGACGAAAAGTGGCTGGCCAGGTTTGCCGCTGGCGTGATCGCCCTGCCCGAGGTGCAGGAATTCCACCGCATGAGCGGCGATGTGGACTACCTGCTGAAGGTGGTCACGACCGACATCGAAGGCTACGACCGCTTTTACAAAAAGTTAATCAAAGTCGCTAACCTGACAGGCGTTTCCTCGGCGTTTTCAATGGAGCAAATCAAATATACAACCTCGCTGCCGCTGCACCTTGTCTCGACAGGCGTGGGATAATGGCGAGATGTTTAAAGCCTTCCTGCCCGTCAAAAATACCACCAGCCCTGTTGAAAGACTCCGCGCCTGTGGCGGCGCGCTGATTGGGCTTTTGCTCACTGCCTTGTGTGCGCACTATCTGTTGGGCGATCACGCCATCTGGCTGGTCGCGCCGATTGGCGCATCGTCAGTGCTGGTATTTGCCCTGCCTGCCAGCCCGATGGCGCAGCCGTGGGCGGTATTCGGCGGGAATGTGGTGTCCGGCCTTGCCGGCGCTGCCTGCGTGAAGTTCCTCGGCACCGATCCTTATGTTGGCGCAGCGGCTGCGGCAGCGGCGATTGCGTCCATGTTTGCGCTACGCTGCCTGCATCCTCCGGGAGGCGCGGTAGCGCTGACCACGGTGATCGGCGGATCGGCCATTCATCAGATGGGTTTTGGTTTCGCACTGGGTCCGGTGGCGATCAACTGCGCGCTGCTGCTGGTGGCGGGCATCATCTACAACAACCTGACGGGCAAGCGCTATCCGCACGCGCAGATTCTGACGCATCCCAATCCACACGCGACCAAGGACGACGTCCCCACCGTGCGCATGGGCTTCCGCCCGGAAGACCTGGATGCGGTACTGAAACAGCACAACGAGGTGCTGGACATCAGCCGCGACGACCTGGAAGAGATCTTCCTGAAAACGGAGATGCGAGCCTACCAGCGCCGCTTCGGCGCCATCAACTGCGGCGAGATCATGTCGAAGGATGTGGTGACGGCGGAATTCGCAACGCCGCTGGCACAAGCCTGGAAGGACATCCGCGGCCACCACATCGCCGCCCTGCCCGTGCTGAACCGCGCGCGCCGTGTGATCGGCATCGTGACCCAAAGCGATTTTCTGCAGCACGGCGGCCTGGATGACGGCTACAAGACCATGCGCGAGCGCCTCGCGCACTTCCTGCGGCCAAGCGGCACCACGCATTCGGAAAAGCCGGAAGTGGTGGGACAGATCATGGTCAAGCACCCGCGCATCGCCCGCACCGACACCCCGATCACCGAGCTGGTGCCACTGATGGCCGACGCGGGCTATCACCACATTCCGGTGGTCGATCAGGACAACCGCTTCGCCGGCATCGTCACGCAGTCGGACGTGGTGGCGGCACTCTACGAAAACCGCCTGGCTTAAATGGGGACGGACCCCATTTAGTTTTTGCGGGTCAGCGTCATGGTGGTGCCGTCACGGCGCATTTCGAAGTGATTGAGGAAGTTATTCCCTAGCAGGACCATCGGCAGGCCGCCATCCATGATCACGGCTTCGATGTTGCTGATCTCGGTGTCGGCCACCTTCAGCTTGTCGACTTTCACCAGCCAGGTCTCCTGCAAGCCGCCCGCCGTTTTGGCGAAGCCGCGCTTGCCCTTCAGGCGAAAGTCGATCCCCATGCGACGCGCTTCGAAGCCGGGAATGGACAGCATGGTCGCGCCTGTGTCGACCATCATGCGCGTCGGCACGCCGTTGATCTCGCCCGGCACTACGTAGTGGCCATTCGGGTCCGCGTAAAACACGAGATTAGGCGCGACAAGGGCCGCCGGCGCATTGGCGAACTGTCCCAACTGCGCGGTGTAGCGTTTGCCGTTCTCCTCCAGCGTAACGCCGCTGCTGCTTACAGCCACCAGCTTGCTGCCGTCCGGCAGCGTGGCGCCGACCGGATAAACCTTGGCCGCCGCGCCATCCACCGACAGCAGCGCCTTTTCTTTCAGCACGCCGACCACGTTCACGTCCGCGTAGGCAGCGCCGCACAGCAGCGCCAGCATCACGGCCGATATTGTTTTAAACATCCGCAAATCCCCTTCCGTCAGACAGACGGTAAATCGTTACCTTGTTATCGAGTTTGACCATGCGCCTGTCGAGCATGTGAAGTCCGCCACTTCGTCAGGCTTGTTCTCGCCGCCCCGATAGGCAAAAGCCGCCTTGCCCGGCGCCCGGCGTGCGATCCGGCACTGCGTACGATGTGCGGATAAGGCTTGTCCATGTCTTCCTCCTTTGCAGGACATTATGCCAGCCCGGCGAGTAGCCCCTTCCTTTTGCCGCGATTGCTGCATCGCGCAAACAGGCGCACTGGCTGCTGAGGCGGCGATCGCGTATCCTTGTCGCTTCTTCTTTCCTCGGGAACCAAAAAAGATGAAGCATGGTATGACTCTCGGCGCGATCGCCGCCGCTGTCCTGCTGGCCTGGGCGCCTGCCCAAGCCGCCACTCCAGCCGCCGCAAAAACGGCCAGCTTTGAGAACGCGCCCGCCAAAAGCGCGCCGCAAGCCCGCAAACAATTCCTGGTCCTGGCCGATGAATACTGGGACGCGGTCGCCAAGTTCGATCCGGTGAGCGCCACCCAGAACGGCGACAACCGCTTCGATGACCAGATCGGCATGGCCATTGCGCCCGCCGAGCGCGCCAAACAGTTCGACCGCTACCGCGCATTCAGCAAGCGTCTGCATGCGATTCAGCGCGCGCAGCTGAACCGCTCCGACCGCATCAGCTATGACGTGCTGGCTTTCGAGCTGAAGACCCTGCTGTCTTACGAGCCGTTCCCTGAGCACCTGCTGCCGATTAATCAGATGGACAGCATTCCGGTCACGCTGGCGAACTTCTCCAGTGGTGAAGCGTCGCAGCCGCTGACCAATGTGGCGCAGTACGATGCCTACCTGAGCCGGCTGAACCAACTGCCGGCATGGATCGACCAGGCCATCGCCAATATGAAGGAAGGCATGGCCAAGGGTATCGTGCAGCCGAAGGCGATCATGGTGTCCGCGTTGCCCCAGTTCCAGAAGCTGGTGAGCGAAGCGCCTGAGAACAGCATCTTCTATACGCCGGTAACCAAGTTCCCGGCGGAGTTCAGCGATGCGGACAAGCAGCGTCTGTCCACGGCCTATCACACCGCCATCGGCGAGAAGCTGAATCCTGCACTGGCCAAGCTGGCGGCCTTCCTGGAGAAGGAATACATTCCGGCTTGCCGCAGCAGCACCGGTCTGTCCGCCCTGCCGAACGGCGCGGCCTGGTACCAGGTGCGCGTGTCCGATTCCACCACCACCCAGATGACGCCGGACCAGATCCACAAGATCGGCCTGGAAGAAGTGGCGCGTATCCAGGGCGAATTCGCCAAGCTGGGTCCGAAGCTGGGCTATGACGGTCCCGCCGCCGGTCTGCCAGGCTGGGTGGCGCAGCAGCCGAAGTTCTTCCCCTTCAAAACCGAAGGCGAAGTGCAGGCTGTCTACCAGAAGCTGAACGGCGAACTGGATACCAAGCTGCCGGCCCTGTTCACCCTGGTGCCGAAGGCCAAGCTGGATCTGCGTCTGGAACCTGAGCTGAGCCGCGATACCGCGTCCGACCACTACACTGCTCCGGCGCTGGATGGCTCGCGTCCTGGCGTGTTCTGGTCCGTGGTGACCGATCCAAGCAAGTACGGCAGCACCGGCATGACCACGCTGTTCCTGCATGAAGGCAAACCAGGCCACCACTTCCACATCGCCCTGATGCAGGAACTGGACATGCCGAAGTTCCGCAAGCTGGGCGGCAATACCGCCTTCACCGAGGGCTGGGCGCTGTATGCGGAAACGCTGGGCAAGGAGATGGGCCTGTTCGACGATCCGGCCCAATACTTCGGCCACCTGAACGACGAGCTGCTGCGCGCCACCCGTCTGGTTGTGGACACCGGCATGCACGCCAAGGGCTGGACCCGCGAGCAATCCATCCAGTATATGAAGGACACCCTGGGCTACGACCAGACCGCGAAAACTGAAACCGAGCGCTACATGGCGTGGCCGGGTCAGGCGCTGGCGTACAAGGTCGGCGCGCTGAAAATCCAGGAACTGCGCCACCGCGCGGAGAAGGCACTGGGCGACAAGTTCAGCCTGCCGAAATTCCACGCCATCGTCCTCAGCGACGGCACCGTCCCGCTCGCCCTGCTGGAGCAGAAGGTCGATGCCTGGATTGCAGCTAATCACAAGTAAGCTTCACGTCTCATAACGCTGCGAGGCTGATGAACTATCGGCCTTGCAGTGCCCTCGCCGTGCACTCCTCACCCGCATCCTGTTGCAAGCTGGGGGCGTAAATGCCTTGACTTGCTAAATTGATTTTTATCTGTCATGTTGGCACTTCTGGAATCGTCAAAGTCAACGGAGACTACGCTTGGAACCCAGCCATGATCCTATGGCGATCAACCAGGTGGTGCTTCTCGTGGTTGGCTTATGGAGCGTCATGGCGTTGCTGATTCCTGCCATCGTCGTTTTCTTCGCGCTTAAGCATTCACCTCAGATGTCTTAAGCACTCAGGCCCGGAGGCGCAACACCGTGGAATCGAATCGCTCTATCCCTCAAGCGCAGATTATTCCGGAGCTTGCGTACCCAGACGTCAATGCCGCCGCCGAGTGGCTTGTGAAGGCCTTCGGTTTTTCAGTTCGCCTCCGCATCGCTAATCATCGTGTGCAGATGGAGTTTGGTACGGGCGCAGTCGTCGTTTGCGATGGCCCTGCTGCAAGTGCGGAAGCAAGTGCGTCTCACTCGATCATGGTCAGAGTGGCGAACGTTGACGAACACTATGCGCGCGCAGTGGCAGCCGGCGCCAGGGTGTCGGGAGAACCAACCACCTATCCATACGGCGAGCGTCAATACGCGGCCCGCGATTTGGCTGGGCACCGCTGGGTCTTCTCGCAAACAGTAGCGGATGTTCATCCCAGCACGTGGGGCGGTGAGCTCGCCGGCGGCTAGTGCGCGGCCCCGTGGTATTTAACGGTACGCGAGCGGAGCTTCTGGTCACATGGTCACTTCCAGATCGGAGCAAAGGCTCGGACGGATTGTGACAATGCGAGGAAATTCAAAGGGATTGGGATGATATTCTCCCAGCACCAAAGGAGAGCACTCATGCGCAAAGTCTTTGCTTCAACAATGATGACCTTCATGATGGCCAGCGCGTATGCCGCGCAGCCTGATGCTGACGCTGTCGAAAAAGCGCAGTTGGCCGCACAGAGCTGGCTTGCTTTGGTCGATGCGAGCCAATATGCCGCGACCTGGGATCAGGCGGCCAAGGTTTTCCAATCAGCGATCCCGAAAGCCAATTGGGAACAGGCGGTAGCTGCCGCCCGTTCGCCAGCGGGCAGTATGGAAAAGCGAGTGCTCGTCTCCGCTTCGTACACGGAGAAACTGCCGGGTGCACCTGCAGGCCAATACGTCGTCATTCAGTACAAGACCGACTTCGCGAACAAGCACTCGGCGATTGAAACGATTACGCCGATGAAGGATGCCGACGGGGTGTGGAGAGTTTCCGGCTACTTCATCAAATGACCCTGGCGTGGGACCAGCAGGCGAAAAGCGGCAGGTCCGCCGTAAGCATTACATCGGTTGTGCTGCTGCATGCAGCGCTGATTGGCCCGCCGCTACCATGCCATCGTTCAGTCCAGCGGAAATCCGGCACGGAAAATAGCTGAGTTCACAGTCGTGGCGCGCACCACCAGACAAGCCAAGCAAAAAGTCAGGCAATATCTGCGCTCGGTGGGGCTCGAGGAAGCAGCAGACAATGATGTCGACGCCACAGACATCGGCAACGAAGTGCTGCGCGAACTGCCCCTCATCGTGTAAACGCAGCCGCCGCATGCAGCCGCGGCGGCCGCGCTCTGATTACTTCTTCATTTCGTAGCGTTTGATGCGCTTGATCACGATCTCGGGCAGGGCCGTGATTTGCTTCTGGTGGTTGGCAAAGACGATTTGCTGGCGTCCCACGGACACCTGGTGGCCGTCGGCGTAGAAGCGGAATTCAAGCCAGAACGAGCAGCGCTTCACGTCAAAGGTGTTCACTTCGCAGCGGATGTCCTGGAAGGGGAAAGTCTCTTGCAGGTAGTCCTGTTCTGCGTGTTTGGTGATGAACACGCCCTCTTTTTGCAGCATGTCACGCGAAATGCAGTCGAAGAACCACTTTTCGCGGCAGATGCCTTGCCACTCGAAGTAGCGGGCGAAGTAGGTGTTGCCGTAGGCATTGGAATCCTTGAGGAAAATCGACAGTTGATGGTGGAAGGTCAGGTCGGCAATGACGACGGAATCGTTGGCTACGGCGGCGTGCATGAACATGTGATTTTCTCCTTATAAGTGGTGGTTGAACGGCAAATGGCCGGACATCGACACTTATTGCGGATTGGCATGAAGCACTGTTGACAAAGATCAATACTTCTTTAAAAACTGACTCTTAGTATGTTGATACTTAGACATTCATCAAGCGAACGCGATGTACTCGATCCTGCCTGCACTTGTTTCGGCGTTGTTTATCGCTTACGGCATTTACGTGCTGAGTTCGCGCGGGCCGAGTCGCGTCGCCCTCACCTTTTTCCTCGTCTGCACGACCACCTTCAGCTGGCAGGCCGCCTGGGCCGTGCTGTTCCAGCTGCGCGATGAAGCACCAGCCATGGCGGTGGCCCGGCTCGGCTACCTGTTCATTCTTTTCCTGCCCACCACGCTCTACCATTTCATCACCGAGCTGACCGGCTCGAAAAACGAGCGGCCCCGGGTGTACGGCAGCTACACGCTGGCCTTCATGATGGGCATGCTGCTGCCCACGTCGGACATGGTGCTGGGCGGACTCAACCGCTACTTCTTCGGCTTCTATCCGCGCGCGGGACTGCTGCATCCTGTGCACCTGCTGCAAACGGTCGTGGTAGTGTGCCGCGGCCTGTGGCTGCTGTACCGCCGTCAGCAAGTGGCCGTGTCCACTGAACGGGTGCGGCTGCGCTACTGCCTGTTGAGTGTGCTGATCTACTTCGCCGCAGCGGTGGATTATCTGTGCAACTACGGCTTCGCCTTTTATCCGCCCGGCGTGATTTTCATCGTTGCCAGCCTGGGGCTGATCGCACAAGCCATGGTGCGCCACAATCTGCTGGCTGACCCGATGGCCGCGGCCGCCACCATTGCGCACGAGATGCGCACGCCGCTGGCGACCATCCGCAGCCAGACGCGCGTGCTGGCGCGCAGCCTGCCCGAGCTGATCGCAGGCTATCAGCCCACGCCCGAATCGCCGCTCGGCGCTGCACAGCTGGCTTACCTGAGCGAGATCGCGCGCAGTATCGAAGCCGAGGTGTCGCGCTCCAACTTCATTGTCGACATGCTGCTGACTTCGGCCCGCGATGGCGTGTTCCACAGCGAAGGCTTCCGTCTGCACTCAATTCGGCAGTGCGTGGAGGAAGCGCTGTCCTGCTATCCCTTCGCGGGCGCCGAGCGCGACCAGGTGCGCGTCTACGTGCGCGCCGACTTCCGCTTCCACGGCTCGGACGTGCTGCTGATGTACGTGCTCTACAACCTGCTAAAAAATGCGCTGGTGGCAGTGAAGGCGGCGGGACGCGGTTCGGTCGAAGTGGAATGCTTCGCGCGCGAGCGCTGCAACTGGCTGGTGGTAACCGACACCGGCCAGGGCATCGCGGCCGACGTGCTGCCGCATGTGTTCGATCCCTACTACACCACGCGCCGCACGGGCGGCGGGACAGGCATGGGCCTGGCGTTCTGCCAGCGCGTGATCTCGGCATTCGGCGGCACCATCCGCTGTGAATCGGAAGCGGGCTGCTACACCCGCATTTCGATCGGACTGCCGCCGGTACGCTTACCAGGCAATGCGTCCCGTGAGCATGTCGCGGAACATTACCCAGTCGCCCATGAGGCTAAATAGCGGGTATTTGAACGTCGCGGGACGGTTGTGTTCGAAGAAGAAATGGCCAACCCAGGCGAAGCCGTAGCCGACCACGGGCAGCAGCCACAGCAGGCTCCATTCCCTGGTGATAAGTGCAGCGGCAATCAGCGCCAGCACAATGGTCGAGCCGACGAAATGCAAGCGGCGGCAAGTCTGGTTGCGGTGTTCGTTCAGGTAGAACGGGTAAAACTCTTCAAAAGTCTGAAACCTCTTCTGCGTCGTGTCCATCGTCGGCCTCCGTCTGGGTTTCTTTGATGATGTTATCGAGATCGGTTTCGTCGCCCAGTACGAAAACTTTGCGGTCTTCCAGCATTTTCAGGATGAATGGCTGCTGTTCGCGCAGGCGGCGCTGGAAATCGGGCACGGAATACAGATTTGGATAAATCTTGCGGCGCAGGATGCGTTCCGCCACGGGAATGCGGCTCAGCAGCTCGCCATAGGTGGTGTTCTCGCCGATCAGCAGCAGCTCGATGGCATCGGTCGCGCCTTCCTGCTCGCGGGCCGTGGCGCCATAAACGAAAGCCACGTTGAGCTGCTTGCGCATGGGCGCCAGCGCGGAGTTCAGCACGCTGATGAGACTGAAGGTTTTTTTGACGATACTGGCCAGCTCGTCATACACGAGATTATTCTTGTTTGGGCGGAATTGGCGGACGTTGCCAATGCGTTCGGAGACGATCAGTCCCGATTCATGCAAACGCTTGAGTTCCCGCTGAGCGGACGCGCTGCCCAGCCCGGTCAAGCGCATGATTTCATTGAGGTGGAATCCCTCATTCACGCGCACAAACAGCAAGCCCAGCAGTTTTTGCTGGGCGGGAGTAAACAAGGCCGAGGCGATCATAGACCAAATCTTAGCATGATCGACCCCGGCCCGGAATCAGGAATGACTCAGGATTTCAGACCGATCTTGGTGGTCGGACGCAAACGTGGCGCCGCATCCGATTGGCGGCGAATCAGCGAGAAATCCATCAGCAGATGCTCAGGCCCCTCCGGTGCGCCTTCCCGCTCGGCGCGGATCTGGCGTACCAGGAATTTCACGGCCGTCTCGGCCATATCGGCAATCGGCTGGCGCACGGTGGTCAGTTCCGGCCAGATGGTGGTGGCCAGCGCGGTATCGTCGAAGCCGGCCACGGTCAGGTCGCCTGGCACGTCCAGGCCCATGCGGTGGGCGATGGCAACGGTCGCGGCTGCCATATCGTCATTGCTGGCGAAGATGGCCGATGGACGATGCTCCTGTGACAGCAAAGTCTCTGCCGCGTCCAGGCCTGAGCGGTAGGTGAACAAGCCCTGCACGATCAGGTCCGGCGAGCTGGCGACGTTACGGTCGGCAATGGCGGCCTTGAAGCCAGCCAGGCGGCGCGCCGATGCGGTCTGGTTCGGATGGCCGATCACGAAGCCGATGCGCTGGTGGCCCAGCGAAATCAGGTGATTGGTCATGGCGTAAGCGGCCTGGTAGTCGTCGATGCTGACGGCGCTCACGCGCTTGTCCGGCAAGCCGCAGGCGACTGCAACCGCGGGCGTTCCGGCTTTGGCGATCAGGTTGATCAGGCCCGGCACATCGCACAGCGGCGGCGGCAGGATGATGCCGTCCACACCGTTGTCGATCAGGCGCTGGGTCTTTTCCTTCCACTGCTCGCCCTCGCACTTCTCGACCACCAGCTGCACATTGTTCAAGCTGGCCTGGTTCAGCAAACCGACCAGGAATTCGGTCAGGTAGCCCGCGGACGGGTTACTGTACAAGAATCCAATGCGGATCGCACGCACGCCCGCGAGACGGCGCGCGGCCTGGTTCGGCACATAGTTCAGTGCTGCTACCGCTTCGTCCACTTTCTTGCGCGTGCTTTGGCGCACATTCGGGTCGCCGTTCATCACGCGCGATACCGTCATCGGCGATACGCCAGCCAGTTTGGCTACGTCCGACATCGTCGGCGCTCCCGGCTTCGCGGCTGGCTCCACGTCCGGTTTACCCTGATTTCTCGCCATCTTACTTACGTATTGTTATAACAAAAGTGGACTCTACCACAGTGGTAATTAACCGTGGCCCGGGGCATACGGGAATCGCAGGGACTTGTAGTATTCCAGCGTCTGCGCGGGTGCTTTCACGCCCGGCGGCAGCGGCAGGCCGTTCACCGACTGGAAATAGGCGATCGACGCATCACGCCACCACTGCGCTTCCTTCAACTGCAGCGCAAGCCGCTGCGCAGTTTCTTCGTAACGCCGCTGGTCGATCATCGGCTTGAGTTTTTGCCAGCGCTGTTGCATGTCCGCGACTTGCGCCACGCCGTGGTCGTAGTGCGCAATCATTTCGGCCCACAGCGTGCGGCCGGACGGCATCTTGTAATCCCACGGCAGATGGTGGAACCACAGCAGGTCCTGCTGCGGCGTGGTGTGCGGATCGGCGTACAGGCGGGCGATCTCCGGCGAATACTGGGCCAGCGCATTGCTGCCCGTCGCGGTGCGGTCGAAGCCGATGCCGTTCTTGTCGGCCTTGTGATAGTAGACCGGGTTCCAGTCCGGACGGCCCAGGTTGTCCACCCACGGTGCCGGGCCGTGGTGGTGGCCAGTGCCCATCACGTGGTGCAGGCCCAGTGGCGTCATGTAATCGACGACGGCTTCGCGCGATTCAGCCATGATGTCCGTGATCGCGTCGGCCGCTTGCGGAGTGAAGGTGAGGGAGGCCCACTCTTTCGCGATGTCGCGCGACGAGGCCTGCGGATTCCAGGCCAGGCGTCCGAAGGCGTACCAGTTGGCCTGATCGAAGTGCGAACCGCTCCAGTTGCGCGAGCTGCCGATGTTGGCCACGCCGGCCATGCCGGTCAGATGACCACCGTCTTCCAGCACTTGCGCCACGGTCGGGCCTTTGCCCTTCATCCTGGTGTCGCTGTGCAGGGTTTCCTCGAACAGGGTGCCAAGGTAAGCCAGATGCGTGGAGTAGCCCAGATATTCCTTGGTGATCTGGAATTCCATCATCAGCGGGGTCTTGTCCATCGCGCCGAACAGCGGATGGAATGGCTCGCGCGGCTGGAAGTCGATGGCGCCGTTCTTCACCTGCACGATCACGTTGTCCGCGAATTTGCCGTCCAGTGGTTTGAATTCGCTGTATGCCTGTTTCGCGCGGTCGTCCGGCTTTTCTGCCGCGTAGACGAAAGCGCGCCACATCACGATGCCCTTATGCGGCGCCACTGCGGCGGCCAGCATATTGGCGCCGTCGGCGTGGGTGCGGTGGTAATCCTGCGGGCCGGGCTGGCCTTCGGAGTTGGCCTTAACCAGGAAGCCGCCGAAGTCGGGGATGGCATTGTAGATCTCGTCGGCCTTGGCTTTCCACCAGGCGGCGACTTGCGGGTCGAGCGGATCGGCGGTTTGCGTTTGCTTCAGCTCCAGCGGCGTCGAGAAGCGGGCCGACAGATAGACCTTGATGCCGTATGGGCGCAGGACGTCCGCCACCGCGGCAGCCTTGGCGATCCACGGTGCGGTCAGGATCTCCGGCTTGGAGTTCACGTTGTTCAGCACCGTGCCGTTGATGCCCAGCGAAGCGTTGGCGCGGGCGTAGTCGGCATAGCGGGCGTCGGTCACGTCCGGCAAATCCCACCAGTTCCAGATCGATTCGCCGGCGTAGCCGCGTTCGACTGTGCGGTCCAGATTGTCCCAATGGTTCAGCATACGCAGTTGCAACTTGGGCGCGCTTTTTTCATTCAGCGCGTCCAGCGGCTGGCCGAGGCGCGCGGCGCGCAGCCAGGCGAAGGCGCCGTACAGCAGGCCTTGGTCGCTGTTGGCGGCGATGATCGTCGCCTTTTTGCCGCCGTGCTTCGCCGCACGCAGCAGATAGCCCTCGGCACCCAGCGCATCGAGGTCCGGTGCGGATACACCATCACGCAACGCAGCGTCGCGCGAGGCCAGCACGATTGCACCATCCGTCTGCGCAGCGCGCGTATCCGCAGCGCCGCGCGTCGTGACCGCTGGAGCCTTGCCGAGCATGCCCTGCAGGCCGCGCTGCAACTCGCTGACCGCTGCGTTCACGGTCGGCGACGACGCCGTATCGACCACGATGCCGCGCGCTTGAGGAGCGACGCGCGCGGCCGCAGCCTTGTCGAGAGGGTGGTAGCGAAGCCACAAATCGTAGCCATCCTCCGCCGCTGCCCGCCCCTGGCACAGCACTAGCAACAACAAGGGCAACAGCGCCCGCAGCACGAATTTCATGGTGTCTCCGTCTCAAAATTTCTTTGGTTGCGCAATCTTTTTGATCGCAATCTATGTTAGCGTAACTTCATAACTAAATCCATCAGGAGACACAGATGAACCACACACGTCGCCGTTCCCTGCAGTTGCTGGCGGGGACCGCGGCCATTGCCGCCCTGCCGTCCGTACCTTTCGCGCAGGAAGAAACGCTGAAATCCCTGGCCTCCCGCAAGGGCATGCGCTTCGGGAACGCCCTTGGATACGGCAGCCGGAAGCCTGAATACCTGGCGCTGATGGCTCGCGAATGCGGCGTTATCGTGGCCGAAAATGAAACGAAGTGGCAGTCCGTTCAGCCCCGTCCGGGCGAGTTCCACTTTGACCGCGCCGACGAAATGTTTGCGTGGGCGCGATCGCAGGGCATGCTGGTGCGGGGGCATACGCTGATCTGGCAGCCGTCGAAGTGGCTGCCAGAATGGGTCAACAAGCACGATTTCGGCGCGTCGCCGGCGAAGGAAGCTGAGCGCCTGCTGCGCACACATATTTCCACGGTGTGCGATCACTTCGGGCGCGGCATCTATAGCTGGGACGTGGTGAACGAAGCAGTCGATCCGGATACCGGCGGCATGCGCAGCAATGTGTTCACCGAGCGCCTTGGCGCAGTGGAGCAGATCGACCTGGCCTTCCACGTGGCGCAGGAGCACGCGCCCAGCGCGCAGCTGGTCTACAACGACTACATGCGCTGGGATTCGGGCAGCGCGAAGCATCGTGCGGGCGTGCTGACTCTGCTCCATGCATTGAAGGCGCGCGGCACGCCGATTCAGGCCTTAGGTATCCAGAGCCACATTGGTTCCTGGGACAATTCGAAAGACGCGTCCAATGAGCTGCGCGAGTGGCGCAAGTTCCTGGACGAGGTGACGGCGATGGGGCTGGATTTGCTGATTACCGAGTTTGACGTGAACGACCGCCGCCTGCCGGCCGATATCGCGACGCGCGATGCCGGCGTGGCGGCGCTGGCGCGCGATTATCTGGATGTGACCTTGAGCTATCCGCGCCTGCGCGATTTCCTGTTGTGGGGAATGTCGGACAATATGAGCTGGCTGCAGGGGTGGGACGAGGCGCCGCGCACGGACGGGCTGCCAATGCGGCCCTGCCCTTATGACGCACAGCTCCGCGCCAAGCCGCTGCGCGCGGCCATCGCCGATGCACTGCGCACGATGCCGCAGCGCGCCTGACGCGTAGCGCCGCAGCACGGCACGGCACGGCGGATCAATGATCCGCCCTACACGACTTTGATGCAGTATCATAATCCGCGCCACATGCCCCGATCGCGTTGACGCGGTGGATCAATGATCCGCCGTCCATGGCGGGGGCGTAGGGCGGGTCATTGACCCGCCGTTTCCGGCGCGACCGGAGTCACAAACGAGGGCTCTCCTGCGGACCAAGGTAACTTGGCCGCAGACCACCCGCGTCAATCACCAGCTTTTGCAGCACCAATCCCGGGTCCACGGTCCAGAACTTCAGCACGTGCTTGCCCGGCGCCGTAATCGTGTGCTTGGTCTGGAACACGACAGCCCCGTCAGACACCGACTTTTCCCAGAACTTCTGCGACTCGTCTGCATGCACATTCACGATCTGCGGCGCCTCGTCGTCGATCGACACGGCATAGCGCAGTCCAGTACCCGGCTGGAATTTCAGCGTCGGCGCCAGCGTGGTATGCACGGTAACTGGGCCTGCCTTCTCCAGATTCACATCGTATTCCAGGTGCATGCTGTCGCCGCCCGGCATCACCGCAGGCGCCAGTACCGGCATCGCGGCCACCGCCGACAGTGTGCGGCCATGGTCCGGAATCGTCAGCCAGTTGCGGCCTTCCGGCGCGATGGCGCGCGCGTAGTGTTCGGCCTCCATCGACACTACGCCGCCGGTTTCCACAAACCCATGCAGGGCGGACGCACCACGTGCCGCATCGGCGTGGCGGATCGGCACGTGCACCGGCATCTTCTGGCCATCCGGCCCGGATATGGTCAGCGTCGCGCTGGTCGCACCGGCCGGCACATCGGCCCAGCGCACATCAACGGTAATGCGCTGTTCCGCGTCCACTGTGCCGGACGTCTTGCTGAGCACAACCCACGGCTGATCCGACTTCACGCCAAACGCAAACGGCTTCTGCCCGCGATTGAACACATCAAAGAAGCGCGCCTTACGCTCATAGCCATCCAGCGCCGGAACCGTCAGCTCATTGACTTGCCAGCGCGGCCACGCATATTCGTTGCCTTCCACCGCCACGCCCATATCGGCATTCTTCAGCAGACGCACTTCCGATACCGGCGGCATGACGTTGACGGTCGGCTGGTTCCAGTAGGTATAGCCCAGGTGGGTCTGCGCCATGAAGTGATTCCATTTTCCGCCGCCCAGCGCGTGATACTGCGCGACCAGCGCTTCATCCTGCGCGAACAACTCGTGCGCACGCGCTGCCAGCGCATTGGTCGATACGCGGCCTTGCACGGCGTACAGCTTGTTGCGCCCCGATGTGGCGTACAACTCGTTCACCACCGCGCCAGCTTTCACCGGATACAACACCAGCTGGAAGAACGCATCCTTTTGCGATGCGGGCAGCGTGGCATACAGTTTCTCGGCACGGGCAGCCAGCGCTTTGTATTCAGCGACCACGCGCTCGGACTCGTCGTAGTTCACCAGGCTGTACGTCTCAGGTTCAAGCTGCTCCGGCTTGCGGCGGCCGTTGTACTTGACGTACTTCGCCACCAGATCGGCGATTTCGTCGGCGTGCTGCGCGCCGAATTCGCGCGCTGCCCATAGCTTCAGATACTCGGGCAGGCGCTCGGCAGGCCACGCGGAGGGATTCCATGCGTAGGACAGGAAGAACTCGATCGGCACTTCCATCGGTTTCAGATCGCCCACGTTGACGATCCACATGCGGTCCGCCTTGTACTGCCAGGCCAGGTGCATCTGCTCCCAGATCTTTGGCAGCGGGGTGACGTTCAGCCATTTATAGGAGCGCGGGCCGCCCACGTAATCGAAGTGGTAGTACACGCCCGCGCCACCAGGACGCTTGCGCTCTTCGGCCGTCGGCAGGCGGCGGATATTGCCCCAGTTATCGTCGCACCATAGCAGCAGCACGTCGTCCGGCACGCGCATGCCTTTCTCGTAGTATTCCTGGACCTCCTTGTACAGCGCCCACATTTGCGTGACGCCCGGCGACAGCATCGCGCGCTGGTCGGCGACGATTTTCTGTAGCAGCGCGACGTTCGATTCTTCGGACATCGGCTCGTCACCGTCGCCGCGCATGCCGATGGTCACGACTTTCTCGTAGTCCTTGCGGCTGTCGACGGCCTTCTTCCAGTAGTCCTTCAGCACAGCTTCGTTGCGGTTGTAGTCCCAGGGGCCGCCGCCGTGGCGCGCCCATTCGCGCTGGGCGCGCGTCATTGGCTCGTGGTGGGAAGTGCCCATGACGACGCCGTATTCGTCGGCCAGTTTGCCATTCAGGGGATCATCGTCGTAGAAGGCTGCGTCCCACATGGCGGGCCACAGGTAGTTGCCGCGCAGGCGCAGGATCAGCTCGAATACCTTTTCGTAGAAGCCGTGCTTGTAGCCGCCGTATTTTTCCTTCACCCAACCGGTCAGCGATGGGGCCTCATCGTTCAGGAAGATGCCGCGGTATTGCACGACCGGCGCGTCGCTGATGGCCTGCGCTGCGGCGACGTACAGCGACTTGCTTTGTTTGACTGGCACGTCCGCCCACCAGTACCAGGGCGAGACGCCGATCTGCTCGGAGATTTCATAGATGCCGTAGATGGTGCCGCGCTTGTCGGCGCCTGCAATCACCAGGGCGCGGTCAACGCCCGGCATCGGGTTCGCTACCGTCTGCACCTGCCAGCCTTCCCATTTGCCTTTGATGGACGTGACATCCAGCTTGCCCGCTGCAACCAGCTTGTCGATCAGTGCGCTCTTGCCCAGCGTGCCGATGATGACCACGTCGCGTCCCTTCGGCGCCGCGTGTTCCAGCGCAGGCCGCGTGCCGGTCACTCGCTGAATGTCGCCCTGCAGGCTGGACGCAGCACGCAGCACGCCTGCGTAGTCGGCGCCATCAACGAACAGGGTCGCGGTGCGGCCATTCTCGGCCAGCGTGAAGCTCGTAGCGGCAGGCCGTTCAGCGCTGACGAAATGCTTCTGCCCCAGCGCATACGCCGGCGTTGCAGCGCAGAGCGCCAGCGCAGCGCCAGCAACAGCGCTCGCAAACGCGGCACGCAGCGCGCGCGCAACCGCGCAAATGCGGACGCGCTCCGGCGCAGCCACGCGGCCCGACTTACGAGTGGCCGCGAACACCGCGCCCGCATCGCGCGCGGCGCCAGCGGCGGACTTGGCGGCGGACTTGGCGGCGGAGGTGGCGGCGGCGATGGCAGCGGACGTGGGGCAGCCGGCGGGGACTGCGACTGGCGGCTGGGCGAGGGCGGGGGTGGATGGGCGTGCGGGGGCACGCGGGGGGTGGGTCATTGTTTGTCTCCTAAGGGTGCGCCGCCCGGTCTGGTGCCGGGCGTGCGTGGGGTGGCTTATTTGGCGGCGTTACATTGGCGCAGGGCCGAAAGCGGCACGGCGTTGGCCATTTCGCGGTAGCCGGCGATGGATGGATGCAGGCCGTCGTTGTCGACGTCGTGACGCAAGTGGTCCGGCGCGGCGGAATCGCGCAGCGCCGCGTCGAAATCGACGACGGCGTCGAAAACGCCCGACCTGCGAATCCACTGATTCAATGCCTTGCGATCCTCTTCATTCGCGGCGGCTGGTTTGTAATAGCCGCTGCCGGAATAAGGCAGCACGGTGCCGCCAATCACGCACACCCCGCGGGCATGTGCGCGCTCGACCAGTTGGCGGTGCGCCGCTTTGAGATCGTCCATCAACTGCTTGCGCGCTTCCGGCGTGTCCTGGCCGTTGCGATGCAGGACGCCCATATCATTCACGCCAATCAGCACCAGCGCGTGCGTGACGCCGCTGCGGCCCAGCACATCGCGCTCAAAGCGCGACGCCATATTAGGACCAAGGCCGTCCAGCAGCATGCGCCCACCGCCGATGCCGGTATTCACGAGGCCCATGTGTATACCCTCTTTCGCCAGCCGTGCGGCAAGGAAGTCCGTCCAGCGGTCGTTGCCGTCGGTCGTCGTGCCGTAGCCGTCAGTGATGGAATCACCGATCGCCACCAGCGTGCCGACAGTGCGCGGCGCCTGGACTTCGATGTCGGTGACTGCGTACCAATGGGCGATTTTGCCGGCTTCAGGCCAGGCAGCAGCCATTTCCTGATGGCCCGGCAGAGTAAAGCTGGTGGTGCGAGAGCCCGGATGGCCGGTCTGGCGTTCCGGCGCGTCCTTAAAATAAAGTGATACCGCCAGATCGGCGCCGGCAGAATGCTGCAGCGTCACCTGGTCGCTGTAATACTCCGCACCCGGCGGCACGATCACGGTCTTGCTGCCGCCAAAAGTCAGGGGGCGCAATGTCGCCGAATCGACATCCGGCGTGCCCACTTTTAGCGCGCGGGCGATGCTGGCGCCCTCAATGACCAGCGGCGTGTTGCCAAAAACATTACTGACGCGCACCCGCAACACGCTCCCACCTAAGGAAGAGCGCACGATCTGGCGCAGAGTGGACTCGCGCCACTGCGCGGCGGGCAGCTCATTCTGCGTCTCCACCGGTTGCTGCGCCGCTCCCCATGAAGCCACCCAGTGCAAGGGTGGAGCCGCTGTTGCAGTGCCGCATAAAACCAGCGCCAGAGCCGCTACTGACGCACACAACTTCTGTTGACTTGCCCGCATAAATACCTCACACTTGAGAAATGGTAGCGCTATTCATTTTAGGATAATCAAATGGTACACGCAACAATTCAGGGTAGCGGAGGCACTCCCCTGATTACGGAAATGCGCGTGATTCCCGTCGCGGGACACGACAGCATGCTGCTCAACCTGTGCGGCGCACATGCTCCTTATTTCATCCGCACCCTGGTTCTGCTGAAAGATAGCGCAGGAAACACCGGTATCGGCGAAGTTCCGGGCGGCGCGGGCATCAACAAAGCGCTGGAAAACGCCATCCCGCGCGTGGTCGGCACCGAGATCGGCCGCTACAACCGCACGCTGAACGCCGTGCGCGCATCCATTGGCGGCAATCGCGGCGGCATGCAGCACCAGGTGACGTCCGAAGCCGAAGCGGTAGTGCTGAAGCAGCCGCACGAAATCAATCTGCGCCTGGAAAATGTGGTGACGGCGATCGAAGCCGCCCTGCTCGACCTGCTGGGCCAGCACCTCAACGTGCCGGTGTGCGAACTGCTCGGCTCCGGCCAGCAACGCGACAGCGTGCCAATGCTCGCCTACCTGTTCTATATCGGCGACCGCAGCAAGACCGACCTGCCTTATCTGAGCGGCGAGGGTCAATCCGGCTGGTACGCCGCGCGCCACCGCGAAGCGATCACTCCTGAAGCGATCGCCGACCAGGCAGCGGAAGCGGCCCTGCGCTACGGCTTCCGCGACTTCAAGCTGAAGGGCGGCGTGATGCGCGGCCACGAAGAAATGGAAGCCATCAAGGCCATCAAGGCGCGCTTCCCTGAATCCCGCGTGACGCTGGACCCGAACGGCGCCTGGAGCCTGCGCGAAGCGATCGAAGTTTGCCGCGGCCAGGGCAATGTGTTGGCCTACGCCGAAGACCCATGCGGTCCGGAAGACGGCTACTCCGGCCGCGAAATCATGGCCGAATTCAAGCGCGCCACCGGCATCCAGACCGCGACCAATATGGTGGCGACCGACTGGCGCCAGATGGCCCACTCCCACCTGCTGAATGCAGTCGATATTCCGCTGGCCGATCCGCACTTCTGGACCATGCAAGGCTCCGTGCGCCTGGCGCAGCTGTGCCAGGACTGGGGCATGACCTGGGGTTCGCACTCCAACAATCACTTCGACGTTTCGCTGGCCATGTTCACCCACGCTGCCGCCGCAGCACCGGGCAATATCACCGCCATCGACACCCACTGGATCTGGCAGGAAGGCAAAGAGCGCCTGACCAAGGAACCACTGCAGATCGTAGGCGGCGAAGTCGCGGTGCCAAACAAACCGGGCCTGGGCATCGAGCCGGATATGGACCGCATCGAAGCGGCGCACGAATTGTTCAAGAAAGTCGGCACCGGCGCGCGTGATGACGCGATGGCCATGCAGTACCTGGTGCCGGGCTGGAAATACTCGCCCAAGCTGCCAAGCCTGGGCCGATAACAAGAAAACGCAACACCAAGGAGACATATGAAACCCGTAACCGCATCTTCCTGCCTGCCGCAGGATCTGGGCAGCGCTTTGCTCGTCGGCCGTATCTGGCGCGGCGGTGAAATCAATGGCCCGTGCGTCGTCGTCGTGCGTGAAGGCCAGGTGGTGGATATCACCGCCAAGGCGCCGATCATGGCTGACCTGCTGGACCGTCCCGACGTCGTGCAATTCGTGCGTAACGTGCAGGGTGAAGAACTGGGCAGCGTGACCGCGCTGATCGAAGCCAGCCTGCATCCGGAACCAAACGGCCCGCGCCTGCTGGCTCCCTGCGATGTGCAGGCCATCAAGGCTTGCGGCGTGACCTTCGCGGTCAGCCTGCTGGAACGCGTGATCGAAGAACAGGCTGGTGGTGACAAGGAGCGCGCCGAGAAGCTGCGTGCCGAACTGCTGTCCACCATCGGCGGTGACCTGTCCAGCATCGAGCCGGGTTCGGAAGCGGCTGAAAAGCTGAAGAAGGAATTCCAGGCGCGCGGCGCATGGTCGCAGTACATGGAAGTGGGCATTGGCCCTTACGCCGAAGTGTTCTCCAAGTCGCAGCCGATGTCCTCCGTGGGCTTCGGGGCGGACGTGGGCCTGCACCCGGCCTCCGAGTGGAACAACCCTGAGCCGGAAATCGTACTGGCCGTGAACAGCCGCCACGAGGCCGTCGGCGCCACACTCGGCAACGACGTGAACCTGCGCGACATCGAAGGCCGCAGCGCCCTCCTACTGGGCAAGGCCAAGGACAATAACGCGTCCTGCTCGATCGGTCCTTTCATCCGTCTGTTCGACGGCAGCTTCACCATCGACAACGTGCGCAACGCCGAAGTACGCCTCGCCATTGAAGGCGAAGACGACGGCTTCGTGCTGGACGGCGTGAGCCGCATGGAAGAAATCAGCCGCAATCCGCTGGATCTGGTTTCCCAGACCGCCGGCGCGCATCACCAATATCCCGATGGCTTCATGCTCTTCCTCGGCACCATGTTCTCGCCGATCAAAGACCGTGGCGCCAAGGGCGCGGGCTTCACCCACCACATGGGCGATCGCGTTACCATCAGCAGCTCCGCACTGGGCTCCCTGATCAATCATGTCCAGCGCAGCGATAAAATCGCGCCGTGGACTTTCGGCGTTCGCGCCCTTTACCGCAATCTGGCACGCCGCGGCTTCGCGGCAGGAGAATAATTAACATGACCGCAGCAAGAAAACCAATGGTGTTCGCCACCTATCCTGACCTCGCGGACAAACGCGTCGTCATCACGGGCGGCGGCACCGGCATCGGCGCTGCCATCGTTGAGGCTTTCGTCAAGCAGGGCGCGCAAGTCGTATTCCTCGACATCCAGGACGAACCATCGCAAGCGCTGGCCGCCAGCCTGGCCAACGCCAAGCACGCACCGAAATATGTCCGCTGCGACCTGACCAATCTGGATATGCTGACTGCGGTATTCGCGCAGATCGAAAAGGACTACGGCGCGGCCGATATCCTGATCAACAACGCGGCCAACGACAACCGCCACGAAGTGCAGGACGTCACCGCAAAATACTGGGACGACAGCCTGGCCGTGAACCTGCGCCACCAGTTCTTCTGCGCCCAGGCCGTAGCGCCGGGCATGAAGGCGGCAGGCGGCGGCGTGATCCTGAACTTCGGTTCGATCTCCTGGCACCTGGCGCTGGGCAATCTGACCCTGTACATGACCGCCAAGGCAGCGATCGAAGGCCTGACCCGTGGCCTGGCCCGCGATCTGGGCGGCGACGGCATCCGCGTCAACTGCATCGTTCCAGGCCAGATCCAGACCGCGCGCCAGATGGCCCTGTGGTACTCGCCGGAACAGGAAGCGCAGATCCTGGCCGCGCAATGCCTGCCTGAGCGCGTGCTGCCGGAAGACGTGGCCGCGCTGACGCTGTTCCTGGCATCCAGCAACGCCGCGCGCTGCTCCGGCCGCGATTACTTCGTAGACGCAGGCTGGTACGGCTCATGAGCGCCCCAAGCTGCATCTGGAACGTCGGCGCCAAACTGGCCGAAGGGCCGGTCTGGCATGCAGCCGACAACGCCTTCTACTTCGTGGACATCAAGGGCCAGCGCCTGCACCGCGTGAATGAAGACGGCAGCGGCCAGCAAAGCTGGGATGCGCCGGGCGAAATCGGCTTCGCGCTGCCGGTGCAAGGCGGCGGCTTCGTATGCGGCCTGCCCGGCCAGCTGATGCAGTTCACCCCGGAGCTGGGCTTCCGCCCCATGCTGGCACTGGAAACCGCCATCCCCGGCAACCGCCTGAACGATGGCGGCGTCGACGTGCAGGGCCGCCTGTGGTTCGGCTCCATGGACAACGCTGAGGAAGCGCCGACCGGCGCGCTGTACCGCCTGGACAAGCGCGGCCTGGTGCAGATCGACAGCGGCTATGTCATCACCAACGGTCCTTGCACCAGCCCGGACGGCAAGACCTTCTATCACACCGATACCCTGTCGAAGACTGTGTACGCCTTCGACAAATCGGAAACGGGCAGTCTGTCCAACAAGCGCGTCTTCACGCGCATCGAAGGCAGCGGCTACCCGGACGGCAGCACCGTCGACTCGGAAGGCAATGTGTGGATCGCCCTGTTCTGTGGCAGCCGCATCGAGCGCTACACGCCGAGCGGCGAATTGTCCGCCACGATCCCCATGCCCTGCCCTAATATCACCAAGATCGCCTTTGGCGGCCAGGACCTGCGCACCGTCTTCGTCACCACGGCCTGGAAAGGCCTGACCGACGCCGAGCGCGCACAATATCCGCTGGCAGGCGGCGTGTTCACCTTCCGCGTGGACGTGCCAGGCCTGCCGCAACCCCTCTTCGACAGGAACGCAGTATGAGCAACACCCGCCGTTATCGCTCGCAGGATTGGTTCGACAATCCCGACCACATCGACATGACCGCGCTCTACCTGGAGCGATTCATGAACTACGGCATTACGCCGGAAGAACTGCGCAGCGGCCGCCCGATTATCGGCATCGCGCAGTCGGGCAGCGACATCAGCCCGTGCAACCGCATCCACCTCGAACTGGCCAAGCGCGTGCGCGACGGCATCCGCGATGCGGGCGGCATCCCGATGGAATTCCCGCTGCATCCGATCTTCGAGAACTGCCGCCGTCCGACCGCGGCGATCGACCGTAACCTGGCGTATATGGGACTGGTCGAGATCCTGCACGGTTATCCGATCGACGCCGTGGTGCTGACCACCGGCTGCGACAAGACCACGCCTTCGCAGCTGATGGCTGCGGCCACCATCGACATCCCGGCCATCGTTCTGTCCGGCGGTCCCATGCTGGACGGCTGGCTGGATGGTGAGCTGGTGGGTTCCGGAGCCGCGATCTGGAAAGGCCGCCGCCAGCTGGCTGCGGGCCAGATCGACAACGAGAAATTCCTGGAAATCGCTGCCGCGTCGGCGCCTTCCGCCGGCCACTGCAACACGATGGGCACCGCGTCCACCATGAACGCGATTGCCGAAGCGCTGGGCATGTCCCTCACCGGCTGCTCCGCGATTCCGGCGCCTTACCGCGAACGCGGCCAGATGGCTTACGAAACGGGCAAACGCATCGTCGAGCTGACCAAGCAGGATGTGCGTCCTTCCTCCATCCTGACGCGCGACGCCTTCCTGGACGCCATCGTGGTCAATGCGGCCATCGGCGGTTCCACCAACGCCCAGCAGCACATCATGGCGATGGCGCGCCATGCCGGCGTCGAGATCAGGCAGGAAGACTGGATGGAATACGGCCACGACGTGCCGCTGCTGCTGAATATGCAGCCATCCGGTAAATACCTGGGCGAGCGCTTCCACCGCGCGGGCGGCGTGCCGGCCGTGATGTGGGAACTGGAGCAGGCAGGCAAGCTGCGCTCCAGGCGCCTGACCGTCACCGGCAAGACCATGGCGGAAAACCTGCAGGGCCGCGAGAGCGCGGACCGCGAAATGATTACGCCGTTCGACAAGCCGCTGAAGGAAAAGGCCGGCTTCTTCGTCCTGAAGGGCAATCTGTTCAACTTCGCGATCATGAAGACTTCCGTGATTTCGGAAGAATTCCGCCAGCGCTATCTGAGCCGCCCTGGCAACGAGAACGTGTTCGAATGCCGCGCCGTGGTGTTCGACGGTTCCGGCGACTACCACGCACGCATCAACGATCCTGCGTTGAATATCGACGAAGACAGCATCCTGGTGATCCGCGGTGCGGGTCCGGTGGGCTGGCCTGGTTCGGCGGAAGTGGTGAACATGCAGCCGCCTGATCACCTGATCAAGCGCGGCATCAAGAACCTGCCGACGCTTGGCGACGGCCGCCAGTCCGGCACCTCGGACAGCCCGTCCATTCTGAACGCCTCGCCGGAAAGCGCGGTAGGCGGTGGCCTGGCTTACATCCGCACCGGCGACATGGTGCGCATCGACTTGAACAAGGGTGAATGTAATATGCTGGTCAGCGACGAAGAGCTGGCCAAGCGCAAGGCGGAAGGCATCCCAGCCGTGCCGCCAAGCCAGACGCCTTGGCAGGAGCTGTATCGTTCGACCGTAGGCCAGATGGAAACCGGGGCCTGCATGGAAATGGCGTTGAAGTACCGTGGGGTGGCAGAGGATATGCCGCGGCACAATCACTGACTCGGCATAAGCCAGAGCTGAAAACAAAAGGAGACATATGAACAGCGTTGCAATAGAAAGTACCGATTCCACCCATGAATCGGAAAACACCGGCCTCATTATCCTGATCAGCTGCATCGCCACCATTGGCGGCTTCCTGTTCGGCTTCGATAGTGGCGTGATCAACGGTACGGTCGATGGCCTGAAACAGGCCTTCCATTCGACTTCGGCCGGCATCGGCTTCGAAGTGGCTTCGATGCTGCTGGGCTGCGCAGCGGGCGCCTTCTTCGCAGGCCGCCTGGGCGACCTCTGGGGCCGCCGTTCGGTACTGATCATTTCCTCCGTGATGTTCCTGATGTCGGCGCTGGGCGCGGGTTTTGCGACCACCTCGGCAGTCTTTATCGCGGCACGCGTGCTGGGCGGCTTTGCCGTCGGTGCGGCCAGCGTGATGTCGCCTGCGTACATCGCCGAAGTCGCATCGGCGCGTTATCGCGGCCGTCTTGCCTCGGTGCAGCAGATCGCGATCATCAGCGGCCTGTTCTGCGCCTTCCTGAGCAACTACATGCTGGCGAAAGCAGCAGGCACTTCGACCGGCGTGCTGTGGCTCGGCCAGGAAGCGTGGCGCTGGATGTTCTGGATGATGGCGATTCCATCCGTGCTGTTCCTGGTGCTGCTGCTGGCGATTCCGGAAAGCCCACGCTTCCTCGTGGTGAAGAAGCGCAAGGCCGAAGCGCTGGCCGTGCTGGAGCGCCTGTATGGCGCGGCGTCGGCCAAAGCCAAGTTTGACGCGATCGACGTTTCGCTGTCTGAAGACCACCATCGCCCACGCCTGTCCGACCTGATTAACAAGACGACCGGCAAACTGCGTCCTATCGTCTGGGTCGGCATCGGCCTCGCCACCTTTCAGCAGCTGGTTGGCATCAACGTAGTGTTCTATTACGGCGCGGTGCTGTGGCAGGCCGTTGGCTTCTCGGAAAGCGATGCGCTGCTGATTAACGTACTCTCCGGCGCCCTGAGTATCGGCGCTTGCATCGTCACCGTGTTCCTGATCGACCGCATTGGCCGCAAGCCACTGCTGTGGATTGGCTCGCTCGGCATGGCGGTGACGCTTGGTCTAGTGACCTTCGCCTTCGCCAACGCGACGCTCGACGCGAGCGGCAAGCTGGTGCTGACCGGAGCGATGGGCGTGCTCGCGCTGGTTGCTGCGAATATCTACGTGATCTTCTTTAACGTGTCGTGGGGCCCGGTCATGTGGGTCATGCTGGGCGAGATGTTCCCGAACCAGATCCGCGGTTCCGGCCTGGCGGTCGCCGGTGCAGCGCAATGGACTTCGAACTTCATCATCACGGTGACCTTCCCGATTCTGCTCGCGAGCATCGGCCTGGCTGGCGCCTACGGCATCTACACCGTGGCCGCAGTGATTTCGCTGTTCTTCGTAATGCGCTATGTGTACGAAACGCGCGGCAAGGAACTTGAGCAGATGGAAGGCTGAACGCCAGCCAGTTCAAACATAAAAACAGGAGACAATACATGAAGCGCCGGCAGTTCCTCACCTCTCTATCCAGCGTCGCAGGCGTCAGCGCCCTCGGTGCGCCAGCCGCCATGGCTGCCGCCGCGACGCGGCCGCTTTACAAGGACCCTGCCGCTCCCGTGCCGGCGCGTGTAAAGGATCTGCTGGGCCGCATGACGCTGGAAGAGAAAGTCGCCCAGATGCTCTGCGTATGGCAGGACAAAAAAGTCATCGAAGAAGCAAACGGCGAGTTCTCCGGCGAGAAAGCCGCGCAAACCTACCCGCACGGGATCGGCATGGTTGGCCGTCCGTCCGACCGCCAGGGCCACGCCGAAGCAGGCGGCGCAGGCGATGCGGGCGACCACCAGAACCGCAATGCCGCTGAAACGGCGCGCTATGTCAACGCCGCGCAGAAATGGGCGGTAGAGAACACGCGCCTCGGTATTCCGATGTTCATGCACGAGGAATCGCTGCACGGCTACGCGGCGCGCGACGCCACCAGCTTCCCGCAGGCGATCGCGCTGGCGTCCTCCTTTGATCCGGCCGTGGTGCGTAAGGTGTTCAGCGTGGCGGCACGCGAAATGCGCGCACGCGGCGCGAACTTCGCCCTGGCGCCGGTGGTGGACGTGGCACGCGAGCCGCGCTGGGGCCGTATCGAAGAGACTTACGGCGAAGATCCGCATGTGTGCGCAGAGATCGGCAAGGCCGCCGTGCTGGGCTTCATGGGTGAAGACCGCAAGCTGGCCAAGGATAAGGTGCTCGTTACGCTGAAGCACATGACCGGCCACGGTCAGCCGGAAAGCGGCACCAATATCGGTCCTGCGGAAGTGAGCGAGCGCACCCTGCGCGAAGAATTCTTCCCGCCGTTCGAGCGCATCATCCGCGAGACGAATGCCAGCGCCGTGATGCCGTCCTATAACGAGATCGGCGGCCTGCCTTCGCACGCCAACAACTGGCTGCTGCACAAGGTGCTGCGCGAGGAATGGGGCTTCAAGGGTGTGACGGTGTCCGACTACTTCGGTATCAAGGAACTGATCACCCGCCATCATCTGGCGGACAATCCGAAGGACGCTGCCTACCGCGCCATCAAGGCCGGCGTGGATGTGGAAACGCCGGACGTCTTCGGCTACAAATTCCTGCCGGAGCTGGTGAAGGAGAAGAAGGTTTCCGTCGCGGAGATCGACACCGTCGTTGCGCGCATCCTCACGCTGAAGTTCGAAGCTGGCCTGTTCGAACAGCCTTTCGTCGACGCCGACCTGGCCGACAAGCTCACCGCCACGCCGGACGCAATTGCGCTGACGCGCGAAGCGGCTGTGCGCTCCGCGGTGCTGCTGAAGAACGACAAGGGTCTGCTGCCACTGAATCCGCAGAAAGTCGGCAAAGTGCTGCTGCTTGGTACGCACGCCAAGGATTGCCCGATCGGTGGCTACTCCGGCGTGCCGCGTCATGTGGTATCGCTGCACGAAGCGCTGGAAGCCGAGAGCAAGAAGCAGGGCTTCCCCTTCGCCTACTCGGAAGGTGTGCGCATCACCGAGCACCGCATCTGGGGCCAGGACGAAATCAAGTTCACGCCGCCGGAAGTGAATGCAAAGCTGATCGCGGACGCAGTGGCTGCGGCGAAGAACGCCGACACCATCATCATGGTCCTCGGCGATAACGAGCAGACCAGCCGCGAAGCCTGGGCCGATAACCACCTCGGCGACCGCCAGACGCTGGACATGCTGGGCCAGCAGAACGATCTGGCAAAAGCCATCTTCGATCTGGGCAAGCCGACCGTGGTGTTCCTGCTGAACGGCCGTCCATTGTCCGTGAACCTGCTGGCGGAGCGTGCCGACGCCCTGATCGAGGGCTGGTATCTCGGGCAGGAAACGGGCAACGCCGCCGCGGATCTGCTGTTCGGCCGCGCCAACCCAGGCGGCAAGCTGCCGGTATCCATCGCGCGCAATGTGGGCCAGCTGCCGATCTTCTACAACTACAAGCCATCCGCGCGCCGCGGCTATATCGATGGCACCACCAAACCGCTGTATCCCTTCGGCTTTGGCTTGAGCTACACCTCGTTTACGATTTCCGAACCGCGTCTGTCTGCGGCGAAGATTGGCGTGGATGGGTCGACCAGGGTATCGGTCGATGTGGCCAACACCGGCAAGCTGGCGGGCGATGAAGTAGTGCAGCTCTACATTCGCGACGACATCAGCTCCGCAACCCGTCCCGTGAAAGAGCTGAAGGCCTTCCAGCGCGTGACGCTGCAGCCGGGCGAGCGGCGCACGGTCACCTTCGACATCAAGCCATCCGACCTGCGCTTCTACAACTTCGAAATGAAGCGCGTGGTGGAGCCGGGCAGCTTCACCATCTCGGTCGGCCCCAACAGCGTGGATCTGAAATCTGTAAAACTGATGGTCGCTTAACTGTCGGAAAATTTTACACTCTAGGGGCGGCCGCAGTCTGGGCCGCCCCTAACTATTTGATGCAATTCAATTTTAATTTCTGGCATACAACTTGCTTTACTTTGAATCATCATTGTTAAACTGAGTTTTTTGTTCATGCCAAACTTCCGCACCGCCCTCTTCGCCGCCGCTCTCGCCTTCTGCGCGCAAACCCAAGCTGCTGTCATCACCTTCAACAATCTGGCCGGCACCAACGTTCCGGGCAACGTGTACGTCTACAGCAACCAGTACACGCAAATGCGCAACCAAAGCGCTACCGTCGACGGCTTCACCTTCGCGTCGACTGTCGATGAGATTTTTATGCGTTCCGGTTATGCGAACGGCGGCGATACTGGCTACGACGCATATAACGGAACAGACTTCCTGATGACTTACTCGACCGTGACGATGCTCAACGTCACAGCCACGCCGTTCTCCGTGAACAGTCTGGATCTAGTCAACTGGTCCGGTTACGGCCTAACCGCGACCTTGAAAGGCACCCGCATGGATGGCACGACCATCACGAAGCTCATCAACCTGGACACGCGTCCTAACAATTCCAAGACCGTGGGCAATGACTTCACGAACTACGCGCTGTTCGGCTTCACCGGCCTGCAATCGTTCAGCATCACCAGCGACAGCGGAAACTGGGTGGCATTGGACAACATCGCTGTCAATGCCGTACCGGAGCCTGCTTCCCTGGCCATCCTCGGCCTCGGCCTCGGCGCCCTCGCCATCGCCCGCCGCCGCAAAGCCTGATCTGGGGTCAGGCGCTAAACGGTACACGGCCTCAGCCGCTAAAAACGCCACCTTCGGGTGGCGTTTTTGTTTGCGCAAGCAGTGACACACAGCACTGGCGGTAGCGTTTGCTGAGCGTTGATTCCCGGGCCGGGCCGCCACTCATCAAACAAAAAAAAAGCCACCCGAAGGTGGCTTTTTTGCAGCGGGGCGAAGATTACGCTTCGTCGCTGTGGTGCGGTTCGTCCGCTGGCAGTTCGGCCACGATGGCGGCGCGTTCGGCGTCGAGCAGGGCTTTGCGCTCTTCGGCTTCCCACACTTCCTTCTCCTTGCGGGCACGGTGGAAGGCCAGACCGGTACCGCCTGGGATCAGACGGCCGACGATGACGTTTTCCTTCAGGCCGCGCAGACCATCGCGCTTGCCCATGATCGCCGCTTCGGTCAGCACGCGGGTGGTTTCCTGGAACGATGCGGCCGAGATGAAGGAGTCGGTCGACAGCGATGCCTTGGTAATACCCAGCAGCACGTTTTCGTAGGTCGCTGGCAGCTTGCCCAGTGCGATGACCTTGTCGTTTTCTTCCAGCAGCTCGGAACGCTCCACCTGCTCGCCGACGATGTAGTCGGTGTCGCCAGCCTGAACGATCTGAACACGGCGCAGCATCTGGCGAACGATCACCTCGATGTGCTTGTCGTTAATCTTCACACCCTGCAGACGGTACACGTCCTGCACTTCGTCAACGATGTAGCGGGCCAGCGCTTCGATACCCAGCAGGCGCAAGATGTCTTGCGGATCGGCCGGGCCGTCCACGATCATCTCGCCCTTGTTCACCACCTGGCCGTCGTGCACAAGCACTTGCTTGTCCTTGGTAATCAGGAACTCGTGCTTGTTGCCGTCCATGTCGGTGATTTCCAGACGCTGCTTGCCCTTGGTTTCCTTACCGAAGGCCACAGTACCGGTCACCTCCGCCAGCATGCCCGCGTCTTTCGGCGAACGTGCTTCGAACAGTTCGGCAACGCGTGGCAGACCACCGGTAATGTCGCGGGTCTTCTGCGATTCGGTCGGGATACGCGCCAGAACCTCACCCACGGACACTTGCTGGCCATCTTTCACCATGATCAGCGCGCCCACCTGGAAGCCGATCGCCACGGCGTGTTCAGTGCCGGCAATCTTCACTTCCTGGCCGTCTTCGTTCAGCAGTTTCACCTGCGGACGCATAGCCTTGCCCGGCGAGCCGCGACGCTTGGCGTCGATCACCACCAGGGTTGCCAGACCGGTCACTTCGTCCACCTGACGGGCCACGGTCACGCCTTCTTCGACGTTCTCGAAACGCACCGTACCGGCGTACTCGGTAATGATCGGACGGGTCAGCGGGTCCCACGTTGCCAGAGGAGCGCCGGCCTTCACGGTCATGCCATCCTTGACGATCAGGGTCGCGCCGTAAGGCACCTTGTGACGCTCGCGCTCACGGCCGTGGTCGTCGGTAATCAGCACTTCGCCGGAACGGGAAATGACGATCTGAGCGCCCTTGCCGTTGGTGACGTAACGCATGGTCGCGGTGAAGCGGATGATACCGTTCGACTTCGCTTCCACCGAGGAGGCCACTGCTGCACGCGATGCCGCACCACCGATGTGGAAGGTACGCATGGTCAGCTGGGTACCCGGCTCACCGATCGACTGTGCTGCCACAACGCCCACTGCTTCGCCGGAGTTCACCAGCATGCCGCGGCCCAGATCGCGGCCGTAGCACTTGGCGCACAGGCCGTAGCGGGTTTCGCAGGTCAGCGGGGTGCGGACTTTGACTTCGTCCACGCCCATGCGCTCGATCTCTTCCACCATGTCTTCGTCCAGCAGCGTGCCGGCTTCGAACGCGGTTTCCTGGGTTTCAGGATTGACGATGTCGGTGCCAGCCACGCGGCCGAGGATACGGTCGCGCAGGGCTTCGATCACTTCACCGCCTTCGACCATCGCCTTCATCAGCGTGCCGTTGGAAGTGCCGCAATCGTCTTCGGTCACCACCAGATCCTGGGTCACGTCCACCAGACGGCGGGTCAGGTAACCGGAGTTCGCGGTCTTCAGTGCCGTATCCGCCAGACCTTTACGAGCGCCGTGGGTCGAGATGAAGTACTGCAGAACGTTCAGGCCCTCGCGGAAGTTCGCGGTAATCGGCGTTTCGATAATCGAGCCGTCCGGCTTCGCCATCAGACCACGCATACCGGCCAGCTGACGGATCTGGGCTGCGGAACCACGGGCGCCAGAGTCGGCCATCATGTAAATCGCGTTGAACGATTCCTGGGTCGACTTGGTGCCGTCGCGGCGGATCACGTCTTCCACCTTCAGGTGGTCCATCATCGCCTTGCCGACTTCATCGGAGGTCTTGCCCCAGATGTCGACGACCTTGTTGTAGCGCTCGCCCGCGGTCACCAGACCGGAAGCGTACTGCTGCTCGATCTGCTTGACTTCGGATTCCGCGGTCGCGATCAGGGTCTTCTTCACTTCCGGCACCAGCATGTCGTCCACGCAGATGGAGATACCGGCGCGGGTCGCCAGGCGGAAGCCCGACTGCATCAGCTGGTCGGCAAACACCACGGTCGCGCGCAGGCCGCACTTGCGGAAGGAAGTGTTGATCAGCTTCGAGATTTCCTTCTTCTTCAGCGCGCGGTTCAGCACGGAGAATGGCAGGCCCTTCGGCAGGATCTCGGACAGGATGGCACGGCCAACGGTGGTCTCGTAACGGGTCAGGGTACGCACGAACTCGCCGGTCGCCGGATCTTTTGGATTCTCGACGATACGAACGGTAATGCGGGTGGCCAGTTCAACTTCCTTGTTGTCGTAGGCGCGGATCACTTCCGACACGTCCGGGAACAGCATGCCTTCGCCCTTGGCGTTGACTGCTTCGCGGGTCGCGTAGTACAGACCCAGCACGATATCCTGGGACGGAACGATCGACGGTTCGCCGTTGGACGGGAACAGAATGTTGTTCGACGCCAGCATCAGGGTGCGCGCTTCCATCTGTGCTTCGATGGACAGCGGCACGTGAACTGCCATCTGGTCACCGTCGAAGTCAGCGTTGAACGCCGCGCAGACCAGCGGGTGCAGCTGGATAGCTTTACCTTCGATCAGCACCGGCTCGAACGCCTGGATACCCAGACGGTGCAGGGTCGGCGCACGGTTCAGCATGATCGGATGTTCGCGGATCACTTCTTCCAGGATGTCCCATACCACTGGTTCCTGTTGCTCAACCAGTTTCTTGGCAGCCTTGATGGTGGTGGCCAGGCCCATCAACTCCAGTTTATTGAAGATGAATGGCTTGAACAGTTCCAGGGCCATCAGCTTCGGCAGACCGCACTGGTGCAGTTTCAGCTGTGGACCCACCACGATCACGGAACGGCCGGAGTAGTCGACGCGCTTACCCAGCAGGTTCTGACGGAAGCGGCCGCCCTTACCTTTGATCATTTCAGCCAGCGACTTCAGCGGACGCTTGTTGGCGCCGGTCATCGCCTTGCCGCGACGGCCGTTGTCCAGCAGCGAGTCCACTGCTTCCTGCAGCATGCGCTTTTCGTTGCGCGTGATGATCTCTGGAGCACGCAGCTCCATCAGGCGTTTCAGACGGTTGTTACGGTTGATGACGCGGCGATACAGGTCGTTCAGGTCGGAGGTCGCAAAGCGGCCGCCATCCAGCGGGACCAGTGGGCGCAGTTCCGGCGGCAGCACCGGCAGCACTTCCATGATCATCCAGTCCGGCTTGATGCCGGAACGCTGGAACGCTTCCAGCACTTTCAGGCGCTTGGCGTACTTCTTGATCTTCGCTTCGGACTTCGATTCCTTCAGTTCCACGCGCAGGGCTTCGGCATCGCGGTGGATGTCGATCGAGCGCAGCAGTTCACGGATACCTTCCGCGCCCATGAAGGCGGTGAAGTCGTCGCCGTACTCTTCGTACTTGGCGGCGTAATCGTCTTCCGACATGATCTGGCACTTCTTCAGCGGGGTCATGCCTGGATCGGTCACAACGTATGCTTCGAAGTACAGCACGCGTTCGATATCGCGCAGGGTCATGTCCAGGACCATACCCAGACGCGACGGCAGCGATTTCAGGAACCAGATGTGGGCGACCGGCGAAGCCAGTTCGATGTGGCCCATGCGCTCACGGCGCACTTTGGCCAGGGTCACTTCAACGCCGCACTTTTCGCAGATGACACCGCGGTGCTTCAGGCGCTTGTACTTGCCGCACAGGCATTCGTAGTCCTTGATCGGGCCAAAGATCTTGGCGCAGAACAGACCATCGCGCTCTGGCTTGAAGGTACGGTAGTTGATGGTCTCAGGCTTTTTAACTTCGCCGTAAGACCAGGAACGAATTTTTTCAGGCGAGGCCAGACCGATCTTGATCGCGTCGAAGGACTCGTTTTGCTGTACTTGCTTGAACAGGTCGAGCAGGGCTTTCATGTATCACTCCAGGTAGTGATGAATTCTAAATTTGCGTGTTGGTGAACTGCTTGAAACCCGAGGCGGAAACCTGGTGGCTGCCACGCCGTGGCAGCCACCTGTTTTCGGCCGTAGGTTTTAGCCGCGTTCCAGGTCGATATCGATACCCAGGGAACGGATTTCCTTCACCAGCACGTTGAACGATTCCGGCATGCCGGCATCGATCACGTGGTCGCCCTTGACGAGGTTTTCGTACACTTTGGTACGGCCGTTCACGTCGTCGGACTTCACGGTCAGCATTTCTTGCAGCACGTAGGAGGCGCCGTATGCTTCCAGCGCCCACACTTCCATCTCACCGAAGCGCTGGCCGCCGAACTGCGCCTTACCGCCCAGAGGCTGCTGGGTCACCAGCGAGTAAGGACCGGTCGAACGTGCGTGCATCTTGTCGTCCACCAGGTGGTGCAGCTTCAGCATGTGCATCACGCCCACGGTAACCTTGCGTTCGAAGGCTTCGCCGGTGCGCCCGTCGTACATGGTGACCTGGTTCTTCGATTCGGTCATGCCCAGCTTGGTTGCGATCTCGTCCGGGTACGCCAGATCCAGCATGCGGCGGATTTCGGATTCGTGCGCACCGTCGAACACTGGGGTTGCGAACGGAACACCCTTCTTCAGGTTGGCCGCCAGCGACATGATTTCGTCGTCGCTGAAGTTGGCGATGTCTTCCTTCGAACCGGTCTCGTTGTACACGGTGGTCAGGTACTTGCGCATCTCTTCGACCTTGATCTGCGCTTGCAGCATTTCGCCGATACGGATGCCCAGGCCCTTCGCTGCCCAGCCCAGGTGGGTTTCCAGGATCTGACCCACGTTCATACGGGACGGAACACCCAGCGGGTTCAGCACCACGTCGGCCGGAGTACCGTCCGCCATGTAAGGCATGTCTTCCACCGGAACGATACGCGAGACCACACCCTTGTTACCGTGGCGGCCTGCCATCTTGTCGCCGGACTGCAGGCGGCGCTTAACGGCCAGGTAGACCTTGACCATCTTCTGCACGCCAGGCTGCAGCTCGTCGCCCTGGGTCAGCTTCTTGCGCTTCTCTTCGAAGGCCAGGTCGAACTGGTGGCGCTTCTCGTTGATCGATTCCTTGATGGCTTCCAGAGCGGCTGCCAGGCTGTCTTCCGCCGGGCGGATGTCGAACCAGTGGAACTTGTCCAGATCATCCAGGTATTCCTTGGTGATCTTGGCGCCTTTCGCCAGCTTCTTCGGACCGCCGTTCACGACTTGACCGATCAGGGTCTTTTCCAGACGCTGGAAGGCGTCGCCTTCCACGATACGCATCTGGTCGTTCAGGTCCAGACGGAAGCGCTTCAGTTCATCGTCGATGATCTGCTGGGCGCGCTTGTCGCGCGGGATGCCTTCGCGGGTGAACACTTGCACGTCGATCACGGTACCAACCATGCCGGACGGCACGCGCAAAGAGGTGTCCTTCACGTCGGACGCTTTTTCGCCGAAGATCGCGCGCAGCAGCTTCTCTTCCGGGGTCAGCTGGGTTTCGCCTTTCGGGGTCACCTTACCTACCAGAGTGTCGCCGGCCTGCACTTCAGCGCCGATGTACACGATGCCGGATTCGTCCAGACGCGCCAGCTGGTTCTCAGCCAGGTTGGAGATATCGCGGGTGATTTCTTCAGGGCCCAGCTTGGTGTCACGCGCAACAACGCTCAGTTCTTCGATGTGGATCGAGGTGTAGCGGTCGTCTTTCACAACGTTTTCGCTGATCAGGATCGAGTCTTCGAAGTTCAGACCATTCCATGGCATGAAGGCCACGGTCATGTTCTGGCCCAGTGCCAGTTCGCCCAGGTCGGTCGATGCGCCGTCGGCGATCACGTCGCCTTTGGCCACACGGTCGCCCACTTTGACGATCGGACGCTGGTTGATGTTGGTGTTCTGGTTGGAACGGGTGTACTTGATCAGGTTGTAGATGTCCACACCGACTTCGCCAGCCTGTGCTTCTTCATCGTTCACGCGGATCACGACGCGGCCCGCGTCGATGTAGTCCACCACGCCGCCGCGCAGTGCCTGCACGGTGGTGCCGGAGTCGACTGCCACGGTGCGCTCGATACCGGTACCGACCAGCGCCTTTTCAGGACGCAGGCAAGGCACAGCCTGACGCTGCATGTTGGCGCCCATCAGTGCACGGTTCGCGTCATCGTGCTCCAGGAATGGAATCAGCGATGCTGCGACGGACACGATCTGGCCTGGGGCCACGTCCATGTACTGCACGCGCTCCGGGGAAACCAGGATGGTTTCGCCGGCTTCACGGGACGACACCAGTTCGTCGACCAGCTGGCCCTGCTCATTCACCTTGGCGTTTGCCTGGGCGATGATATAGCGGCCTTCTTCGATCGCGGACAGGTAATCGATCTTGTCGGTCACCTTGGAGCCTTCGACCTTGCGGTACGGGGTTTCCAGGAAGCCATATTCGTTCAGGCGGGCGTACAGTGCCAGCGAGTTGATCAGACCGATGTTCGGGCCTTCAGGCGTTTCGATCGGGCATACGCGGCCGTAGTGGGTCGGGTGCACGTCGCGCACCTCGAAGCCGGCGCGTTCGCGGGTCAGACCGCCAGGGCCCAGTGCGGAAACACGGCGCTTGTGGGTGATCTCGGACAGCGGGTTGGTCTGGTCCATGAACTGCGACAGCTGGGACGAACCGAAGAACTCGCGGATGGCAGCCGAAATCGGCTTGGAGTTGATCAGGTCGTGCGGCATCAGGTTGTCGGCTTCCGCCTGGCCCAGACGCTCTTTCACGGCGCGCTCGACGCGCACCAGGCCGGCGCGGAACTGGTTCTCGGCCAGCTCGCCCACGCACCGCACGCGACGGTTACCCAGGTGGTCGATATCGTCCACTTCGCCGCGGCCATTGCGCAGCTCAACCAGGATCTTGATCACGGCCAGGATGTCTTCGTTCGACAGGGTCATGGCGCCGGTCAGTTCGTCACGGCCGATACGGCGGTTGAACTTCATGCGGCCCACGGCCGACAGGTCGTAGCGCTCAGGGCTGTAGAACAGGCCGTTGAACAGGGCTTCCACCGACTCTTCGGTTGGCGGTTCGCCAGGACGCATCATGCGGTAGATCGCGATACGGGCCGCGGTCTGGTCAGCGGTGTCGTCGATACGCAGGGTCTGGGAGATGTAGCCGCCCTGGTCCAGATCGTTGGTGTACAGGGTCTGGATGGCGTTGATGTTGGCGTCGCGCAGCTTGCCCAGGGTTTCTTCGGTCAGCTCGTCGTTGGCCAGGGCCACGATTTCGCCGGTTTCCGGATCAACGATGTTCTTGGCCAGCACGCGGCCCAGCAGGTAGTCTTCCGGCACGGAGATGTGCTGGATGCCGGCCTGCTCGATTTCGCGCACGTGCTTGGCGTTGATACGCTTGTCCTTGACCACGATGGTCTTGCCCGACTTCGGATCGACGATGTCGAAGCGCGCGACTTCGCCGCGCAGGCGTTCGGACACGAACTCCATCTCTGCGCCTTCCGAACGCAGGTTGAAGTTGTCGAAGACGAAGAAGTTCGCCAGGATCTGTTCCGGGGTCATGCCGATCGCCTTCAGCAGGATCGATACCGGCATCTTGCGGCGACGGTCGACGCGGAAGTACAGGATGTCTTTCGGGTCGAACTCGAAGTCCAGCCAGGAACCGCGGTAAGGAATGATACGGGCCGAGAACAGCAGCTTGCCGGACGAGTGGGTCTTGCCGCGGTCGTGCTCGAAGAACACGCCTGGGGAGCGATGCAGCTGAGAAACGATCACACGCTCAGTACCGTTGATCACGAACGAACCGGTGCTGGTCATCAGGGGCAGTTCGCCCATGTAGACTTCCTGCTCCTTCATTTCCTTCACGACGGGCTTGGTTGGCGATTCCTTGTCCAGGATCACCAGACGCACCTTGGCGCGCAGCGGCGACGCGAAGGTCAGGCCGCGCAGCTGGCATTCCTTGACGTCGAAGGCGGGGTCGCCCAGTACGTAGGACAGGAATTCCAGACGGGCAAAGCCGTTATGGGAAACAATAGGGAAGATCGAGGTGAAGGCGGACTGCAGGCCTTCGTTCTTGCGCGTTGCAACCGGAGTGTGCTCCTGCAAGAAGTTTTCGTACGACTCGAGCTGGGTAGCCAGCAGGAACGGAACGTTGTGGACGTTGGCGCGTTTCGCAAAAGACTTGCGAATGCGTTTCTTCTCAGTAAATGAGTAGTGCATGGACACTCCGTGAGTGACAGGAAAGGATAGAGGCTTCAGGTTTTGACTGGCACACGCCAGCCAAAACCTCAAGCCACTGCGTTAAATCACACTGCTAAACAACATCAAAACAACAACATCAACAACACAGACGACAAAGGAGCCAAAGGCGGACCCCTCTTCCGAGGAGATCCGCCGATTGGCTTCCCACGTTTAGCGGGTTGCCCCGCCTTACGCAAATTACTTCAGATCGGCCTTGGCGCCAGCTTCTTCCAGCTTCTTCTTAGCGGCTTCAGCGTCAGCTTTCGACAGGGCTTCTTTCACGGTCTTCGGTGCGCCGTCAACCAGGTCCTTGGCTTCTTTCAGGCCCAGACCGGTGATTTCGCGAACTGCCTTAATCACGCCAACTTTGTTCGCGCCCACTTCGGACAGAACCAGGTTGAATTCGGTCTGCTCTTCAGCAGCAGCTGCACCGGCAGCGGCGCCGCCAGCAGCCGGAGCTGCCATTGCAGCGGCGGACACGCCGAACTTTTCTTCGAAAGCCTTAACCAGTTCGTTCAGGTCCATTACGGACATTTCGGACACTGCGTTCAGGATGTCGTCTTTGGAAATTGCCATTTGAAACTCCTAATTTGTTTGTAATACTACAGAATTGGTATTGACTAAGAAACTAAGCCAGCGATTAAGCGGCTTCGGTTTCTTTCTTGGCTGCCAGAGCAGCCAGACCACGTGCAAAGCCCGACACCGGAGCCAGCATAACGCCCAACAGCTGCGAGATGAGGACTTCACGGCTTGGAATGCTCGCCAGTGCGGTAACGCCAGCTACGTCGAGCTGTTTACCGGCAAAGTTACCAGCCTTCACAACCAGTTTGTCGTTGGTCTTGGCGAAGTCGGCGACGACTTTCGCTGCAGCAACGGCATCATCCGAGATCGAATAGATCAGCGGACCGGTCATGGAATCGGCCAGAGGGGCGAACTGCGTGCCTTCTACTGCACGGCGTGCCAGGGTGTTCTTCAGAACACGGATGTACACGCCTTGCGCACGCGCTTTAGCACGGAGTTGAGTCAAGTGACCAACCTGGATGCCACGGTATTCGGCCACGACGATAGTTTGCGCAGTTGCTACTTTTGCGGAAACTTCGGCGACGACGGCCTTTTTGTCATTCAGATTGAGACCCACGGTCAACCTCCTTAAATGATGCTTGGCTTGCGCCGCACATCGGTTCGAACAACGGCGTCCGAGGTTTAGGAGTCCAATGGACTACAGAAACTTGTTCGGGTACACCATCTGCGTTGGGCGCCTTCCGGCGATTAACCCCATGCCTGCTTGATGCATCGAGCCCAACGGTCTTTGAAGGCCTGACAGGGTTGCCCCTGCCAGCCCAAAGATCCGCCCCACCTTTCGGCGGGGACTTAATTCATTACGCTGCCAGGGTAGCGTGGTCAACACGCACGCCAGCGCCCATGGTCGAGGAAATCGACACTTTGCGCAGGTACACGCCTTTGGACGAAGCTGGCTTGGCCTTGTTCAGCGCGTCGATCAGAGCGACCAGGTTGGTCTTCAGATCGGCGTCGGTGAACGACTTGCGGCCGATGGTCGCGTGGATGATACCTGCCTTGTCGGTACGGTACTGAACCTGACCGGCCTTGGCGTTCTTCACGGCGCCAGCCACGTCCGGGGTTACGGTGCCAACTTTCGGGTTAGGCATCAGGCCACGTGGGCCCAGGATCTGGCCCAGGGTACCAACGATACGCATGGTGTCTGGGGAAGCGATGACCACGTCGAACGGCATGTCGCCGGCTTTGACGCGCTCAGCCAGGTCTTCCATACCTACCACGTCGGCGCCAGCGGCTTTCGCTGCTTCAGCCTTGTCGCCGGAAGCGAACACAGCAACGCGAACGGTCTTGCCGGTGCCTGCTGGCAGAACCACGGAACCACGCACCACCTGGTCGGATTTCTTCGGGTCCACGCCCAGCTGGACGGACACGTCGATCGACTCGTTGAACTTGGCGGTCGCCAGTTCTTTAACCAGGGACACTGCGTTGTCGAAGGCGTACACTTTGGTACGGTCTACTTTAGCCTTGATGGCTTGAGCGCGCTTGGACAGTTTTGCCATGATCAGATGCCCTCTACGGTGATGCCCATGGAGCGTGCGGAACCAGCGATGGTGCGCACAGCCGCTTCCAGATCGGCAGCGGTCAGGTCCGGGGTCTTCAGTTTAGCGATTTCTTCCGCTTGAGCGCGGGTCAGCTTGCCAACCTTGTCGGTGTGCGGCTTGGAGGAGCCTTTTTGCACGCCGGAGTGCTTCTTGATCAGGTAGGTCGCTGGCGGGGTCTTCATCACGAAGGTGAAGGACTTGTCCGCGAAGGCGGTGATGATCACAGGGATCGGCATGCCTGGTTCCATACCTTGGGTCTGCGCGTTGAACGCTTTGCAGAATTCCATGATGTTCAGGCCGCGCTGACCCAGAGCCGGGCCGATCGGAGGGGATGGGTTTGCCTTACCAGCTGGCACTTGCAGCTTGATAAAGCCAATGATTTTCTTTGCCATTTGGGCACTTCCTATCGTTGGATTGAGTAGTAGCGCCCCGCACGCGGCGGGGCTCCTCTTGGTGGCGGATTAAACGCTCCGCCGCGGCGTTAAACTTTTTCGACCTGGCCGAATTCGAGTTCGACAGGGGTTGCGCGGCCGAAGATGGTGACCGATACACGCACCTTGGACTTCTCGTAATTGACTTCTTCGACATTGCCGTTGAAGTCGGTGAACGGACCATCCTTGATGCGGACTTGCTCGCCCACTTCGTACAGCACTTTTGGACGCGGCTTTTCCACGCCTTCCTGCATCTGCTGCATGATCTTGTCGATCTCGCGCGCAGGAATCGGGGTCGGCTTGTTCGACTTGCCGCCAATGAAACCGGTCACTTTGCTGGTGTTCTTCACCAGGTGCCAGGTTTCGTCCGTCATTTCCATTTCCACCAGGACGTAGCCCGGGAAGAAACGGCGCTCGGTAACGGACTTCTGGCCGTTGCGCACTTCAACGACCTCTTCAGTCGGAACCAGGATCTGGCCGAACTGCTCTTGCATGCCGGCGCGCTCAACGCGCTCCATCAGGGCTCGCTGTACGCTCTTCTCCATACCGGAGTAGGCGTGGACGACGTACCAGCGCTTGTTGCTGACCGGCGTGGAAACCGCCTGCGCAGGCTCTTCCTTGCCCGGCTCGTCTTGCACAATTTCGCTCATTATTTCTTCCAACCCAGGATGACGTCGTACAACAGGAATTCCAGAATCTTATCCGTACCCCACAGGAACACCGCCATCACCAGCACGAAGCCGAAGACGATCAGGGTGATCTGGGTTGCCTCCTTGCGGGTTGGCCATACCACTTTCTTAGTCTCGCGAACGGACTCTTTCGCGAAATTCATGAATTCGCGACCAGTGGTCGAGGTGTACGCGATGCCGGCGGAAATGAGCAAACCAACCACAAGCGCGATCGCTCGCACCAGGGTTGGTTGACCTGCCAGGTAGAAGAACCCGACTACGCCCGCAACCAGCGCAACCACTGCCAGCACGACTTTGAACTTATCGTTCGTCGTGCTAACGGTTTGCACGGATTGATTAGACATTTACTTTTTACTTTCGGTGCCCTGCACCATATTCGGTGGCAGGGGCGGAGGGCATCGAACCCCCAACCTTCGGTTTTGGAGACCGACGCTCTGCCAATTGAGCTACGCCCCTACGTGTAAAACTTTATCAGTGGAATCCGTAATTCTAGCACCCATCAGAGACGGGCGCTAGTCTTGGCTCGGATTCAGATCGCTCTTAGTCGATGATCTTGGCAACCACGCCGGCGCCAACGGTACGGCCGCCTTCGCGGATAGCGAAGCGCAGACCTTCTTCCATAGCGATCGGGGAGATCAGCTTGACGGTGATCGACACGTTATCGCCAGGCATAACCATTTCCTTGTCCTTCGGCAGCTCGATGGAGCCGGTCACGTCGGTGGTAC
>Ga0102593_1000302_pt1 | contig 101296 bp, 93 predicted proteins | sample AraplaCol_mMS_r2_2_FD_76862 | JGI IMG/M metagenome (GOLD analysis project Ga0102593, IMG submission 76862) | Arabidopsis root microbial communities from North Carolina, USA - plate scrape MF_Col_mMS_r2 (SPADES assembly) (version 2) | ecosystem: Host-associated > Plants > Roots > Endosphere...
GTTGGAGTGATCCGTATGTAGAGATAGAAGCCAAAGTAAATGTAGAAACAAACGAAGAGTTAAAAAAGAAATTTTGGAATGAAAAGTTAAAAGAGTGGATTAAAAGTCCAGATGACCCAAATTATTTGCTTCTTCAGCTGACTCCTGAACGCATGCGCTATTTTGATAAAGCCGGAAGCAAACCAAAGGAAATATGAGATTGAGACGTAGCTAAGTCCATTCCATCTAAAGACGAACAAATGGGAGCAAGGAGCTGAACCGCTTGTAACAACACCATAAAAAATCCGAACGAATTTGATTCATCGTTCGGATCTTCTTCAACTAAAATACTTTTGTACCAACCTCATTTAATTTCGAAGGTTTCTGTCACTTCAATACTGTCAATAACCGACTGTAGCATCGAACAATTTTTTCGTGCTAGCTCAATTGATTTTTCAATTTTGTCTAATGGAAGGTCTTCTCCTGTGATGATATAGTGCAAATGAATTTTTTCGATTCGCCCCGCTTTTTCATCATTTCGCGTCACATCAGCTTGGATGCGTAAATCGGAAAAAGCAATCCTTTTTTTCTCTAGAATCTTTCTTAACACGCCTCCGCTGCAAACAGCAATGGACGATACCATTAGCTGATACGGACGAAAGCCATACTCTTCATCTCCGGCGATATGTAGCTCTCCATAAGGAAGATTTGTTGTAAATCCCGCCTCTTTTTTCATGTTAAATTCCATTTTCTTCACTCCTTTACTTTATTATAAACCGCTTTTTATATAACCCACTACTCTCAATATGGATCACTTGTTACACCGCTGTTTATTTCCGGGCACCATCACAATAAAAAAATCCGAACGAATTTGATTCTTGATCAAGAATCAAATTCGTTCGGATCTTCCTTCAGCTAACATAATTTTGTCTCAGCCTTTTTTATGACTCCGTATTAAATTAATTTTCCAGCGCGAATATCATTCGTCATTCCTTCATAAGGGGCTTGAGCTACAACTTCCTCATTGTTCTCTCCGACATTTTTGATAAATGTAATATCAGCAAATTCCGGAACCACATATTTCGGGTACGTTTCATATTTCTCACGAGACTCATGCATTAAATCGAGATGATCATTTTGATAGCACACGGTAATTTCAGGATGTTCATGTACCCATTTTGGGAAGAAAATAATGCCGTGCATCCGTTTTTCATCAGGCATAAAGTTCAAAGATACATCTGTTCCAGTCGGTTCAGTCCACGATACTTTATATACACCTTCTGTTAACTTCACGATATCTACTTTTTGGTCACGAACCCATCGTCCTGCCACCATTCCGCTATGAATACGGTAATCGATTGTATTTTCGTTTTTGATATAAATTTCATATTCCCATCCGTTTTCGTATGTGTAAATCATATGATTTCCAATAAACTTTTCCATTTTTATATCGCTCCTTTGATTTATAACACTTCGTATATGTCTGACACAACGCGATCTAAGTGTCTCACAGCAGTGCCTAGAAAAACGCAGTTGTGTAAGCGTTTATATTTTGCACTTCCTGTATGACCAATGACACTCGTTGTACCGACATTGATTGTGAATGTCGCTATTTTCTTAAGCACTGTTTGTATCCTAGCGATCGCCTTTTGATTGTAAATTAAAACATGTAACTATTTACATGTTTTATTCTACTTTCCTTATAGAAAGATGTCAAATTAACAGCACAGCACGTCTACATCCTTGTCAATAAAGCGTTTTCCTTGTACGATGAAACAGTTAGATTGACAAAATATAGATAAAAAGAGGTTGAATGCTATGAGTGCTACTCATAAACAACGTTTCTGGATTTTAGTTAGCCTTGTCGCCATTTCTGGATTCAGCCAAGGTATGCTGCTGCCTTTAATTGCTATTATTTTTGAGAAAGACGGTCTTTCTTCTACTATAAACGGATTAAACGCAACTGGATTGTACCTAGGCATTTTATTTATTTCTCCTTTCATGGAAGCCCCGCTTCGCAGATACGGATATAAACCAATTATCGCAGCAGGCGGACTTTTAGTTATTGTATCTTTAGCTTTGTTTCCCCTGTGGAAATCTGTTGTTTTTTGGTTTGTGCTCCGTTTATTTATTGGAATAGGAGATCACGCGCTGCACTTTGGTACTCAAACGTGGATTACATCGTCTTCACCTGCTGATAAACGAGGTCGAAACATTTCATTGTACGGGCTTTTTTTCGGTATTGGTTTTGCTGTTGGCCCTTTAATGACGCCGTTAATTGAAATTAATCAAGCGCTTCCTTTTATGATTTCTTCAGCTCTCTGCCTCATAACGTGGGTGTTTTTATTTTTGATAAAAAATGAATTTCCCTTACAGGAAGTGGAGGTTAATTCATTAAAAGAAACGGCTAAGCGATTTTCTAAGGCCGCTAAGTATGCTTGGATTGCTTTTTTGCCGCCTTTTGGATATGGATTTTTAGAATCATCACTGAACGGAAGCTTTCCTGTATATGGCTTACGAATTGGTTTGCAAGTAGAGTTTATTTCACTGCTGCTGACTTCCTTTGCAGTTGGAGCTATTGTATTTCAGCTTCCTCTGGGAATACTGAGCGATAAATTTGGGCGGAAATTGGTATTAGGATGGATTTTATCAATTGGAGCCGTTACGTTTTTTACAGCAAGCCTCTTGGAAGAGACCGCTATTCCATTAGTAGCCTGTTTATTTATAGCTGGCATGGTTGTAGGCTCGACGTTCAGTTTAGGAATCAGCTATATGACGGATTTGATTCCTGCTCGTCTACTGCCTACAGGTAATTTACTATGCGGCATTGCTTTTAGTATCGGAAGCCTTGCCGGCCCTTACATAGGCGGCACGTTTATTCAGTTCTTTCACCATATCAGCTTTTTTAATATTATTAGCGGGATGCTTGGCTTTATTTTTATTATTCTTTTTGTATTCGGACAAAAGATGCCTAGGCAACAAAAAACAAGCGAGAACCTATAGGTTCTCGCTTGTTTTTTAAACTTTTAGCGTTCGATGCTGAAGAGCTGATTTTTCAATTTGTATCGTGGTATGCTCAATGCCGCAGTGATCATGTACTAAATCGATGGCTTTTTGCAAAATTTGCTGACTATCTTTTTCATCTTCTACGCGCATATGACAGCTCAATGAGTCCAGTCCTGAAGTAATCGTCCAAATGTGTAAATCATGCACATCTTTGACTCCTTCAATGTTTTCAAGAAGGTTTTTTATTTCACTGTGATCTACCCCTTCAGGAGAGCCTTCCATCAAAATATGAACGCTATGAGCAAGCACGCCCCAAGCGCTTTTTAAAATTAATACAGACACAACTACAGAAATAATAGGATCAGCAATATACCATCCAAACAGCATCATAAGAAATCCCGCTACAATAGCTCCAATAGATCCTAAAGCATCTCCCAATACGTGTAAGTAAGCGCTGCGTAAATTTACATTTCCTTTTACATCGCCTTGTCTCATAAGTGACCAGGCGCTGATTAAATTAGCGAGTAAACCAACAGTAGCAATCAGCATCATGCTGCCGCTTGCTACAGACTGCGGCTCTAATACGCGCTGATAGGCTTCATAGATGATAAATCCTGCTATTACAAACAGTGCCACTCCGTTAAAAAGAGCCGCTAATATTTCAAAACGATAATAACCGTACGTTTTTTTAGCCGATGCAGCTCGATTAGCAAACCATATCGCTACAAGGCTAAGAGCAAGTGAGCTTGTATCAGAAAGCATGTGTCCGCTATCGGATAATAACGCTAAACTATTTGTAAAAAGCCCTCCAACAAACTCAAGAACCATAATACCCGCTGTGATAATGAGTGCAATTAACAGACCTTTTTTGTTGCCTTCACGCTGTGTATCAAAATGGTGATGGTGACCATGATGGTGGTGATGATCATGACTCATGCAAAGCCCCTCCTTTTACTCGTTATGTGCGCATTCTACGTGCTGAATTACTTGATGCAGTATTCCGACCACGTGTTCATCATCATACGTATAGAAATACGTATTCCCTTCACGGCGATATTTTACTAAACGTAAATGACGCAAGTGAGTCAACTGATGTGAAATAGCTGATTGTGAAACACCAAGCACTTCAACCATATGACCGACTGAACACTCTTCTTGAAATAGTAAATAAAGAATTTTCATTCTCGTAGGATCTGAAATAGCTTTTAGTATTCTTGACGCTTCTTCTACTATTTGAGGCGATAAAAACGAATGTTCATCTTTTTTCATAACATCTCTCCGTTCATTATATGCAAGTATATGAGCATATGTTCATATATAAATTATAAAACACCTTTTTCTATATAGTCAATTATTTACGTCTTTCTAAATTTTTTTGCCTATTTTTAAAAAAAATCCACACAAAATACTTTTTCTGTTATATAATACAATTAAATATAATAAACTGTATTAAAACAGATGGAGAGGAGAATAATAAATGAGCAGACAAGAACGCAAAAACATGATTACATTTATTGAAACAATGAAGGGGATTGACCGTGAAACCTTAATGTACATGACGGATGCCGATATCGAGCACATTTACACTTCCGCTTATAAATATTATGAAGAACATTTAGATATGTAGTACGTTTTTTACAGAATGCAGACGTCCAGCTGCATTCTGTTTTTATTTTTTAGGCGTTAGTCGTTACCTCCTTGCTTGTTCCGTGCTATACTATACTAAATATCCCAATTTAAAAGAGAAGAACTGAAAAAATGTGCTGCTATCGCTGAGATGGCAGCTTTCGTGTTTTTTTAGGGGTAATGATTGTGATTATTCTTCTCAATTATCGTTCAAGGAGGATTTGTATGGAAAATGCGTTACCTAAAAAACAAGAACAAACGCCTCAAACATCTTCTGCTGTCAACGTATTAAAAACACATGGTGAACTCATTGCTGCACTGTTAAGCGGCGTGCTGATTTTAGCCGGCTGGCTGCTGTCAAAACAGCAGGATACTGCTGTATCTATTACGCTCTTTGTATTAGCTTACGTGATAGGCGGATTTGCTAAAGCAAAAGAAGGTATTGAAGAAACGATTGAAAATAAAGAATTGAATGTCGAAATGTTAATGATTATTGCAGCCATTGGAGCGGCTGTAATTGGCTACTGGACAGAAGGTGCTATGCTTATTTTCATTTTTGCATTAAGCGGTGCATTAGAAACGTACACCATGAATAAAAGCAACCGAGAAATTAGCGCCTTGATGAATTTACAGCCGCAAGAAGCAACGCGTCTGATTGGAGATCAAGAAGAAATTGTATCCATTTCGGATTTACAAATCGGTGACTTGCTGCTAGTTAAGCCGGGTGAACGAGTGCCATCCGATGGTATTGTTGTCTCAGGTCAAACAACGATTGATCAGGCTGCTATTACAGGGGAATCTGTTCCTGTACTAAAACAGCTCGATGATGAAGTATTCGCGGGCACGGTGAATGTGAAAGGCGCCATTACCATTAAAATGACAAAGCCAAGTGCTGAGACGCTGTTTCAAAAGATCATTCAACTTGTTCAAACGGCTCAAAGTGAAAAGTCGCCTTCTCAATTGTTTATTGAACGATTTGAAGGCACATACGTAAAAATTGTTCTATCGGTTGTGGCAGTTATGCTATTTCTCCCACACTATGTGCTTGGATGGAGCTGGACCGAGACATTTTACCGTGCAATGATTCTCTTAGTTGTAGCGTCTCCTTGCGCTCTGGTTGCATCTATCACCCCTGCTTCGCTGTCTGCTATTTCAAACGGAGCAAAAAAAGGAATTTTGTTCAAAGGCGGCGTGCATTTGGAAAGGTTAAGCCATTTAAGCGCAATTGCTTTTGATAAAACAGGAACGTTAACAAAAGGAAAGCCAGAAGTAACAAATGTCATTGTCCGTTCTGATATGAACGAACAGGAATTTCTTGTTAAAATCGCATCAATTGAACGTCAGTCCAATCATCCGCTTGCTCAATCCATTGTTGAATTTGTGAAAAATAAGCAGGAATTGACGCTCGTTCAGCCAGATTCGCTTGAAGACGTTCCCGGATATGGTGTCATTGGGTCTCTTCAAGGAGATACGTGGAAGATAGGAAAAGCAGATTTTGTAGGTAAAGAAGATGCAGCTGAATTTGAAAATGGGATTTCATCTACGCTTGCCAGTGAAGGAAAAACGATTGTGTACGCAAAAGACCAGCATGGTATTGTGGGATTGCTTGCGCTAAAAGACGTTGTACGAACAGAAGCTGTAGACGCTGTTAAATCTCTTAAAGAGCAGGGCATTCATACCGTCATGATTACAGGAGACAGCGAAAAAACAGCCGAAGCCATTTCAAAAGAATGTGCAGTCGATGAATACATTGCAGAATGTTTGCCTGAAGCGAAAGTAGATAAAATTAAAGCGTTAAAAGAAAAATTCCCTACCGTTTCAATGGTGGGAGATGGCATTAACGATGCACCTGCTCTGGCTACTGCTAACGTTGGAGTAGCCATGGGAGAAGGAACGGATGTGGCACTTGAAACAGCGGATATCGTTTTAATGAAAAATGATCTATCAAAAATTTCGGATGCAGTAGCTCTTTCCAGACGGATGAACTCAATTGTGAAACAAAACGTTATTTTTTCTATTGCCGTCATCTTTTTATTAATTTGTTCGAATTTTTTCCAAGTGCTTGATATGCCATTTGGTGTTATAGGTCACGAAGGCAGCACCATTTTAGTTATCTTAAACGGCCTTCGCTTGCTAAAATCTTAACGCAAAAAAGCCTAACGTATTTGTTAGGCTTTTTATTATGAAAATCAATGCCTTAATGGTAACCGTTTTGTCCATTTTGGCTGTTGCTTGTTTTATGCTTCGGCTGGCTCTTTTTATTCTGCTTTGTATTGCTTCCGTCTTTTTTTGTATGCTTTGTCATGATGTAAAACCTCCCTTTCACTTTGTTAGTATGCTCATTATCTTGCGAATGATTTCATCCCAATTTGTGACTATGAAGATTTGACTCGACGGTCGTAGAAAATAGCGTTAATTTCTCCTCCAATAACGATAATCATCCCCGATAGGTACAGCCAAATAAGCAGGATAATAATTCCACCCAAGCTTCCATATGTAGCTGTATAGTTATTGAAATGATTTACGTAATAAGCAAATAGCATCGATACCACTGTCCAGCCGACCGTAGCAAAAGCCGCTCCTTTTACAACATTTCGAATCAGCAGCTTTTTATTAGGAGCAAAGTAATATAACCCCGTAAAAACAGTAAACAAAATGAGGCCGCTGATAATCCAGCGGGAAGCAGACCATAAAGCGAGAAAAGTTTCTGAAAACCCAAACGTAGACGATAAATAAAGGCCAATCATATGACCGAAAACAGGAAGTAAAAGCGCTACAATAATAACAAATATCATCGCAAAAGTAAGGAGAACTGCCATACCTCTCGCCACTAAAAAAGGCCGATTTTCTTGTACGTGATACGCTCGGTTAAATGCTCTTACGATCGCATTAATTCCATTTGAAGCAGACCACATCGTGGCAATGATACCAAAGGACAATAGCTTTTCATTATGAGAACCAATGATATGGGAAACGTTGCTTTCAATCATGTGCAGCGTTTGCTGTGGCGCTACATTTTCGACCAAGTCAAGCAGGTCTGTTGATTCCAATGGCAAAAATCCAATCAGCGTAATTAAGAAAATTAAAAAAGGAAATAGCGAGAGCAGCAAATAATAAGCCAATTCAGCTGATAAACTGGGCAGCTCATCTCGATGAATGCGGCCCATCAGTTCTTTGCCAAACCTTACGATGTTATTCATGTACATTCCAGCCATATGTGCCTCCTTATTTATTTTTGTTCATCACCATACTTCTCCACAAATGCTTCTTTTGTATCGTTTACAATTTCCATCACCTGAGGCGTTGTTTCTTTTAACTTTTCTACTTTTCCTGCTACAAATGATACATCTTCAGAAACTTGCTCGATGGTCGTACGGATGGTTTCATATTTCTCTTTGACAGTATCCGTTACAAGTTCAGGGTGCTGAATAAGAGTTGTTGTTTTGTCTTTCAGTTTTTTACTTCCTTGAATGACGGAGCTTCTTGTTTCTTTATCAAATAAAGAAACAGCTCCTCCTATAATTGCTCCAATGACAATACCTTCTACTAGCTTATTTCGTTTACCCATTTGTCGTTTCTCCTCCGTTTTTTATTTTTTAAGTATCGCTTATTCCGAGAAATGCTTCTCTATAATTTCGTCTAAAAGAGCCTTGCATCCTTCTTGAACTAAGTCATATACTTCGTCAAAATTTCCCGTGAAATAAGGATCAGGCACATCTTCAATATGTAAATCGGGCACAAAATCCAAAAGCCTTGCAATATAACCTGTTTTAGTATGTCCAGCCATCCTTCTCAGGTTTCCTACATTTTCGACATCCATTCCAATAATATAATGGAATTTAGCTACATCCTCTTGAATCACTTGTCTTGCTGTTTGCCCTTTAAAATCAATGTTGTTTTTCGTTAAAATAGATTGCGTCCCTTCATGAGGAGGATTGCCTTTGTGCCAGCCTCCTGTGCCTGCAGAATCTACGTGAATTTGTCCTTCTAGCCCTTTTTTCTTCACCATATCTTTAAAGACCGCTTCTGCCATGGGTGAACGACAAATATTTCCTAAACAAACGAATAATACGTTAATCATAGTCTCGACTCCTTTCCCTTATTACAAACATTATATACAATCATTTTTAAACTAAAAAATAGTTTTCTTTTATTTATATCGTTTCCACTCTTCTGTGGATAAGAACCTGACATAAAAGTGTTCACACGATAAAAACATGTTACAATAAAAAAAACGCAACTGGAAGGATGAACAAAGTGGATTTATCAGTAAAATCTCCAGAAAATATTAAACATATGGTCGATAGCATTAGTGAAAAACTGCGCATGCTAAATATCGGAGCAATTAAAGCTGAAGCTTTTGACGAAGAAATGTATGAAGACTTAAAGTACTTATACGATATGGTAATGAGAAAAGATTCTTTTAGCCCAAGTGAAATGCAAGCGATCGCGGAAGAATTAGGTACACTGCGTAAACAAGCTTAATGACAACTCCGTCAATGACTAATAGCCATTGACGGTTTTTTCTACATTTTTTTCTATACATGAATGCTGCACCTTTTAGCGAGCAAATAAGAGTTAAATCGTTTACATACACATAGATGAAATATTCCCAAAAATCTTTCTTTTTTATTAGGAATTGACGTTTTTATTATTTGTCTATAGAATGTATCGAAATACCTAAAGCTCGTATAGTCTTGGAAATAGGGTCCAAGAGTTTCTACCGAACTACCGTAAATAGTTGGACTACGAGGGTTGAACATCATTCATACTGCATTTTTATTCTTCTTTATGTTCTCCCTTACATAGTCCTTCATTGTTATTCAGTTATACAATGAGAGGAGTCACATTCATGTCAAATACAAAAACAACCTTAAAAAAACAGCTTGCTGTTGCCAATAAAAAAATACCTGCAGATCTTGTAGTAAAAAACGGGAAAATTATCGATGTCTTTACGCTTTCCATCATTGAAGCCGATATTGCGATTGCTGATGGAGTGATTGTTGGAATAGGTCAATACGATGGGAATAACGTCGTTGATGCAAAAGGAAAATACATTTCTCCTACGTTCATTGATGGACACGTTCACATTGAATCATCAATGGTTACACCTAAAGAGTTTTCAAAACTTCTTGTACCTAGAGGCGTCACAACTGTCGTAACGGACCCTCATGAAATTGCGAATGTTTCAGGGAAATCTGGCATTGAGTTTATGCTTCAAAACTCGGATTCCATTCCTTTAGACGTATTTGTGAACTTACCTTCAAGCGTGCCAGCAACTCCTTTTGAAAGCTCTGGAGCCGTCTTAAAAGCAGCTGACTTAGCGCCATTTTTCTCTCACCCTCGCGTGCTTGGATTAGCAGAAGTGATGGATTTCCCTGCTGTGCGAGATGGAGATGACGATATGCTCGATAAATTACAAGCAGCTAACGATGCAAACGGCGTAATTGATGGGCACGGCTCAGGGCTAGATGCTACGGGCGTTAATATTTATCGTACCGCTGACATTTCAACAGATCATGAATGCGTAACAGCAGAAGAAGCAATTGAACGTATTCAGCGCGGGATGTATGTTCTGATCCGCCAAGGTTCTGTCGCTAAAGATTTGAAACAACTATTACCTGCTGTAAATGAACGTAACGCGCGCAGATTTTTATTCTGTACCGATGACAAACACCTAGATGATTTATTAACGGAAGGTTCTATTGATTACAATGTTCGTTTTGCTATTGAACTCGGGCTGGATCCGTTAATTGCGATTCAAATGGCTTCGTTAAATGCCGCTGAATGCTACGGGTTAAAAGATAGAGGTGCGGTTGCTCCTGGTTACAAAGCGGATTTTATTCTATTAGACGACTTAACCGATATATCTGCAGCACATGTCTATCAAAACGGAGAGCTTATTGCTGAAAATGGAGAGATGCTTTCTGTTCAAGAAGAACAAATTGATCTTCCAACAGAACTAATGAATTCTGTTCATCTCAAAGAGTTTTCCATTAAAAAACTTACGATACCACTTCAGCACAATCGCGCTAATATTATTGAAATTAATCCAAACAGCCTGCTTACAAATCATATTGTAGAAGAAGTTCAAGTGAAGCAAAACGAATTTCAGTCTTCTGTAGAAAACGATCAGCTGAAAATGGCTGTTGTTGAGCGTCATCATCTAACAGGGAATATTGGTCTTGGGATTGTAAAAGGTTTTCAGTTAAAAGACGGAGCGATTGCTACCACGATTGCTCACGATTCACATAATATCGTAGCCGTAGGAACAAATGATGAAGATTTAGCAAAAGCAATTGCGGCAATTGAAGAAATCGGCGGAGGTATTGTTATTGTAAAAGGCAATGAAGTGATTGGCTCCCTCCCTCTTTCCATTGGAGGATTAATGTCACCTCACCCTTACAATGAAGTAAACAGCTTACTTAAGCAGCTTCACGGGGCTCTTCATGAGCTTGATATTTCACAGAAATTCAACCCGTTGCTGACACTGTCTTTCTTAAGCTTGCCTGTTATCCCATGTCTAAAATTAACCGACAAAGGATTATTTAACGTAAAAGAATTCAAGCATATCACCGTTCAAGCATAAAATAAAAAGGACTCTTTCGAGTCCTTTTTATTTATATCCTTTAGACGGCGTAGTTCGAGTTTTACGATTTTTATAATGACGATATCCTTCTTTTAAAAGGATAGGAAAAACAGCGACTAGAATTTTTTTTAATATACGTCCCAATTTAAGGCACTCCTTTACGTGTTCTTACTTTACTATACCCAAATTGGACAGCTAAAAACGCAAAAAAGAGCAGGTATATCCTGCTCTTTTTGTATTACTTACCGATAAATTGTTGAGTCCAGTACGTAGTATCACCTTTTACGTATCCAACACCAATTTCAGTGAAATCAGGGTTTAGAATGTTTTTGCGGTGACCGTCACTATTCATCCAAGCATTCATTACATCTTCAGGAGATTGCTGACCTTTTGCAATGTTTTCACCTGCTGTTGTATATTCAATGCCGAATTGTTTCATCATATCAAATGGTGAACCATATGTTGGTGAATTGTGGTCAAAGTACCCTTTATCCATCATATCTTTTGATTTAGTGCGTGCAACATCACTTAATTTTTTGTTAAGTGTTAGAGGTTTTAAACCTTGTTTTTCACGCTCTTGGTTCACTAAATCTACGACCTTTTGTTCGAATTGACTAGCATCTTTTGTTTGTTCTGCTTTATCAGTATTTTCTGATTGTTGAGCTTTTGTGTTTTGCTGTGTTTGCTCTGGAGCTTTTGCTTCTTCACTTTGCTCTGGTGCTTGTGCTTGTTCCTGTGGAGCTGCTTCAGCTTGCTCTGGTGCTTGTGTTTCTTGTTGTGGAGCTGCTGCTTGAGCAGATTGTCCTTGAGCGTTAAATTTCTTTAATAGCTCATCTACATTTATATTTTGTGCTGCTTGAGCATCTTTAATGTTAATTTGTTTTGGAGTGTTGCAATCAGGAGCTGCTGCATTTGCTTGTCCTGCTGTTAGTAATCCTAATGATACGGCACCTGCGACAGTGGCAATACGAAACCTTTTCTTCATGTTTGAAATCCTCCTATGTGATAATAAAGTTTTTTTGTAAAACCGCAACGCATCTAAGCTTGTAGCAAGCCAATCTCGTGATGCACCCTCATTGTTGCATGAAAACTATGAAACTCGCAACGTCTTTTAAGCTACCAAAATTATACTTTCATTTATGTAAAAAATATTTCGATTGTGTTACGTGGCTTCTATCTATTGATAGTAAAAGGTTTTCATATTCTTTTAGAAACCGCTTCATCCAATGCAGTAATATAACTGTAAATTCCTCGTCAAAATCGTTACATACAAAAAAGGCGACAGCAGAGTGGTAAACCACCCTGTTATCGCCTTTTACAGAAAGTTTTACTAATATTATTTACTTATTTTAAGACATTTACTGATTCACGTACGAATGCTTCCATATCATCTGGTGTACGGCTTGTAACTAGTTGATTACCGCATACCACCACTTCTTTATCATGGAAGTTTGCGCCTGCATTTTTCAAATCAATAGCAATTGATTTGAAACCAGTTACGTCACGTCCTTTTAATGTTTCAGCATTGATTAGCAGCTGTGGTCCGTGACAAATAGCCATAACCGGTTTGCCTTCATCCATAAATGATTTTGTGAAAGCTACGACTTGATCGTCCGCACGCAAGATATCTGGTGAGAAACCTCCCGGTAAAAACAATGCGTCAAAATCTTCTGGTTTTACATCCGCAATTGCTTTATCAATTGTTAATGTTGTTTCGCCTTGTTTACCTGTTACTTCACCTGTTTTAACATCGATTTTTGTTAGCGTATGGCCTTCTTCTTCAAAGGCTTTGGCTGGATCTGTATATTCCACATCTTCAAATAAATCTGTTACTAATACTGCAATTTTCTTACTCATTCTAAGCAACTCCTTAATTGATTTGTGTACTAATGTTCTATAAATAAAATACCCGTACACTATTCTTTTAAACATAGTTTATGAGTAAAAAACTTTTCTACAATAATCAAAAACCACATTGAAGATTTTTATAAATCAGAAATTCAAAACAAATTAAATGTCTGGAACGTCGTCTCTTCTGGAACTGGATACACGTCTCTCCCTGCAATCACGTTCAGAATACGCTGATTGCGCTGAACGGATAAACCAAGATTTGTTGCGCCAGATCCATGTGAATGTTCGATATTGGTTAACGTAAAAAAGTGGTGGTTACGGGGTTGTTTAAAGACAAGCCGGTAATCTTTTGTGACTTTAAAACGCTTGTCATCTTCCCATTCGATATTATCTTTTATTCGTTCGATGAACGGCGAAATTTTTGGCTTATAGCCCGTGGACAATATCAAACGATCCGCTTCGTATTGAAAAGAGCGTTCAGCCTTTAATTGTTTGCACTCCAGCTCATATCCATTTCCTTTTTTATGAATATCACTTACTTCAGTCGAAGCTTGAATCGTAACTGGTACTTTTCCTTTAAGTGAACGATGATAAAGTAAATCATAGATTTTCGTTAAAGTAGAAGATTCAATTCCGTGACGTAAAGGATTTAAATCTTCTACCGTGCTTGTACGTTCCTCAAAAGACAGCGAATGAAAGTAATTTACATAGTCTGGCGAAAATAACTCTTGAGCAAGCTTGGATTGATCAAGCTGAAAAAAATTCGAGGATCTTGTAAACCATGTAAGGTGGTAATGATGTTCAGTCTGTTCTTCTAGTAAATCAAGAAAAATCTCTGCAGCACTTTGCCCTGAACCAACGATCGTTACATGCTTTCCTTTTTGAATCTCTTCTTTTTTATGTAAATAGCCGCTGCTGTGTAAAATATGCTCATTCAGCTTTTCTTCAAAAGCCGGAGGCACAAGTGGAATGCTTCCTGTTCCCATTACAACGTGTTTAGCATTTACCGTTTGAATTCCCTCAGGTGTTTCTATCTTTACTTCATAATACTCTTCTTCATTTTTTGGTATCACGTCCACAACTTTTGAAGAAAAGTGGCAGGAAGATAGCTGCTCCGCTACCCATTTTGCGTACTCGTTGTATTCTTGACGCGGAATGTCAAAACGATTAAAGAAAAAGAACGGATACAAGCGTTTTTGCCTGTGAATATAATTTAGAAAAGAATAGGGGCTTGTTGGATCCGCAAATGTAACTAAGTCTGCTAGAAACGGAATCTGCAAGTCCGTGCCGTCAATTAACATGCCCGGATGCCATTCAAATTTCTCTTCTTTATCAAAGAAGACGGCATCAATTTCATCAAGAGGCTCAGCAAGGGCCGCTAAGCCTAAATTAAAAGGTCCTATTCCTATTCCCACCATGTCATACTGCTTATTTGTCATCTTTAAACTCCCTTTCATAAAAAAAGCTAACAGTATTGTCTACTGTTAGCTTTTTACCCTTTTTCCATACATTTATGCGGAAGGAGTCATACTCATTTTCGGGCCAAACGATTCATACATGATATTTTCTTGGGAAATACCCATTTCAGCTAGGCCTTCTAACACCATTTGCGTAAATGAAGAAGATCCACAAACATAATAATATGCATGTTTATCACCGGCATATTTAGCTAGCTCTTTTTTAGTTAAGCGACCATACGTTATATGTTCATCATGCTGAGCTGTTTGCGCTTGACTATAGAAAACGTGTTGTTCAAACGTATATGTCTCTGACAACGATTGAAGCTCTTGTTTCATTGCATGAAACTGCTCATTTTTAGCACTGTGAATAAATGTTACTTCTTGATTGTTTTCCAGTGCTTGATGAAGCATTGACATCATTGGAGTAATTCCTACACCTCCGCTGATAAATACTGATTTACTATTTTCTTTTAAGACAAAATCTCCTGCTGGAACGCTGACTTCAAGCAAGTCTCCTTCTTTCAATTGGTCATGTAAATAAGTTGACACAACCCCGTCTTCCATTTGCTTTTCTTTTTTCACCGTAATTTTATAGTATGGTTGGTTTGGATAGCCAGATAAGCTGTACTGACGAATGGATAAATACTCTTGACCAGGAATTCGTACACTCACATACTGACCTGGCAGAAAAGCAGGCAGCGCTTTTTGATCAGGTGATATTAAATAAAACGAGTACACGTCTTCTGCTTCTTTTACTTTTTTATGAACCATTAGTTTTTTATAATCTTTCCATCCTTTTTCTTCGGCTTCTTCATATAATTCTTGCTCCACACTTATGAATACATCCGCAATGGCACCGTATGCTTCTTTCCAAGCTTCCATAATCTCATCGGTCGCAGCTTCTTTTAAAACATCTTTAATTGCTTTTAATAAGAACTCTCCGACAATTGGATAGTGCTCTGCTTTTACGCCGATACTGCGGTGTTTATGAGCGATTTGCTTTACAACTGGAAGCAGCGTTTCAAGCCGATCGATGTACTGCGCAGCGGCATAAACTGTATTAGCTAACGCCATTTGCTGACGTCCTGTTTTTTGATTTGTTTGGTTAAATACATTTTTTAAAGAAGGATACTGTTCAAAAAGCATCTCATAAAAACGAGTGGTAATTGCTTGACCATGCTTTTCTAAAACAGGAACTGTACTTTTTACAATAGAAATAGTTGTTTGTTTCATAACTTTCGCCTCCGAAAGATTCATTTTTAAAAGATATATTTTTAATACATCTTTATAATACTCACATCTAACTCAAAAAGATATATTTTATATACACATTTAAAGAAATGTTCACAAATTCGCCTCGTCAAAAATGTGAGCATTCTTTCTGTATTTCTTAGATATAGACATGCTATTATAGATATATAAGCTGCTGGTAAGAGAAGAGGTAAAAAGATGAGGCTCACACAATATACAGATTACTCACTGCGAGTTTTATTATATTTAGGCGTTCGCGATAATAATAAACTAAGCAATATAAAAGAAATTGCTGAAGCGTATAATATTTCAAAAAACCATCTTATGAAAATCATTCACGAGCTTGGAAAACTTGGCTTAATTGAAACGATCCGAGGACGAAACGGCGGTATTCGTTTAGCTCAACTTCCAAAAGACATTAATATCGGAAAAGTGGTACGTCAAACAGAAGAAGATTTTCATATCGTGGAATGTTTTGACCGTGAAGGAAACTTCTGCATTATTAGCCCCGTCTGTAAGTTAAAAAGTGTTTTACATGAAGCCATGCAAGCCTTCATTAAGGTATTAGATCAATATACGCTAGAAGATCTAATTCAAAATAAAGATGAATTAAACCTCCTCCTTCTATCTCAAAAAAACGAGGAATGAGTAAACTAAAATTCATTTGAAATCATTCTCGTTTTTTTAACCTTTTTCCCTTTCATCATAAAATAAAAGATGTTACAATGAGGCACGTATTGGAAAGACAAGATGTCTCCATTCGAGCAGACAATGAACCTCATTCTGTTCATCCTAAAAAAATGACGAAAGGGTGTTTGAGTATGCACGTAGGAAGCAAAGGTTGGTATGTTGAGGAACTTAAGAAACGAGGAGTTCGCAACCACGAGGGCCGCAAAGTAGAAAAGTACAAAACATATGTACTTGCTAACTTGCTTGATAAACACAAAAATTAATTAACGTGTAATAAGAGAGTACAAATGCGTACTCTCTTTTTTGTTCATTTAATAAGCAGTGTCTTGATAAAAATAATTTGGTGATAATACTTTATTTTTATAAGGCTTATGAAAAATATGCGTGGTAGCTGGCGAAACCGGCGGGATCAACCACGTCCAGTTCCCAGTCACTTCGCGGCCATTTTTTTGCTCTCTTTCTTCAAACAAGTGAAATTGCTGAGCAGCGGTGTGATGATCTACAATGCTAACTCCTTCTCGTTTAAAAGAAGAAAGCACTGCAACATTTAATTCAACAAGAGCTTTGTCCTTCCAAAGCGTCGCGTTGTAATCCATATTCAATCCCATCATAGAAGCTATTTTTGGAAGTTGATTATAGCGATACGTATCCGCTAAATTTCGCGCCCCAATCTCAGTCCCCATGTACCATCCATTAAACGGTGCCGCGACGTAATCAATCCCTCCAATTTCTAGCTTCATATCTGAAATCATCGGGACAGCGTACCATTTTAACTGTAAGTCTTCAAATTCAGGAAGTTCTGGATGCGTAATAGCTACTTCTTTCACTAAATGTTTTGGAATCTCAAAACATCGAGGTGACTCTTCATTAACTTGCAGTACCAGAGGAAGAACATCAAAGTGAGTTCTCTCACCTTCCCACCCTAAATTTTGGCAAACCTCCGTGAACGCAATAGAATCAGGATCTCCTACCATACCGTATTCCGTCTCATATCCAGCATAGCGGATTAGCTGATGATTCCATATTCTAACCGGCTCTTTTGCTTTCATTTTCGGTTTAAACACCGTAATAGTAGGCCGGATTTTCCCGTCATTTGTTGCATATTCAATATGGTGAAAAAGCGCGTCTCTTACCTCTTCAACTGTGCTTGCCTCTCGCTTATCAAATACATTAAGCGATTTCCAAAATAACCGTCCGATACATTTATTGCTGTTTCTCCAAGCCATACGAGCTCCGTGCTCTAACTCTTCAAATGTATGATCATAATGTCCGAGTGACATAATTTGCTGATGGATTTCTTTTAACCGCTTGTTTTTATCCGCTTCGCTTTTTTCAAGTTCAGCGTAACACGTCTCTATAAATACACGTGCTTGTTCAAATAATTCTTCTTGCTTCAACGTTTGTTCCCCCCTAGAAGAACAGATTTCATTCTTTTCGTTCAAGAAAAGCAAGTTTCAGTATACCATTCTCATAGCGGAAACGCGCATCATAATGCTTTAATAGCCTCTTTCAATATTAACCAAGTTAGAAGGCAATTCGCCTTGTTCAACTTTTTGCAGCGTTTCAACAAAGCACTCGACGGCTTCTTCAGGCGTAGTCACCGCTGAAATATGAGGTGTTATGATGATGTTTGAATGATCCCACCAAGAAGATTCTTTCGTTAACGGCTCATGCTCAAACACGTCTATGTATGCTTTTCGAATACGTTTTTGCTCAATAGCCTCTACTAACGCATTTTCATCTACAGTTGCTCCTCGTCCAACATTTATAAAGTATGCATTTTCAACTACATTCATCCATTTTGGATCAAAGTAGCTTTTTGTTTCATGTGTTAGGGGCATTGTACTAATAATCCAATCGGCTTCTTTTAGCAATTCTTTTTCCTTCGAAATCGAGACCACTTGATCAAATGACGGCTTTTCATTTCCACTTTTAGATACACCAATTACTCGTACACCAAAAGATTTTAAAACGGCTGCAAGACGCCCGCCGATTTCACCTGTTCCGTAAATTATGACCGTTTGAGTAGAAAGCTGCTTAGGCTCTACCACTTTCCACTGCTTTTGTTTTTGCTGATGCTGAAACTGTGCGTGGTGCTGAAGTTCAGCTAGCATATAGCTAAGACAATATTCACTGATTCGCTGACCGAATGAACAAACCGTACGTGTTAACATCACACTCTTTTTCCAATTACCGCTTTCTAAGAACCGGTCGACTCCTGCGCCGAGAGAATGAATCCATTTAAAGCTATGATCTTCAAAGCAATTCGTTGGACCGAAGGATAAAAGCGCGTCAGCCCAGTCTAAATCTTCAATTGTAACGTCTTGCTCTTCCATAAATCGAAACGTCTGAGACAGCTGCTTTTGATTGATTATCTCCTGCAGCTCTTTATGCATTCTTCCTGCCACTAGTATCGTATGAATGTTCATTTCTTTTCCCCCTGCCTTTTTATTCTTTTATATACTCTATTTGAATGATTCGATATAACCGTCCCTTCGTCATGAAGGATTTTCTACATTGATATATATAGTATGAATGAAGTGAAAGGAAGACGCGAGTGAATTTTATATGACTTTCAAGGCTGGAAAACTCATATGGATTTATGTATATAAGTTCGCTATAATCGTTATGAATCAATTTGTTTATAACGAAACGTACGATAGATATTTTAAAAGAAAAGGTGTGTCAGCATGAGTGTATTAAACGTAAAAAATCTAAGCCATGGTTTTGGTGACCGTGCGATTTTTAACGATGTATCATTTCGATTGTTAAAAGGTGAACACGTCGGCTTAATTGGAGCAAACGGCGAAGGTAAATCAACATTTATGAACATCATTACAGGCAAGCTAGAACCGGATGCTGGAAAAGTAGAATGGTCTAAAAAAGTGCGCGTTGGCTATTTAGATCAGCACACAGCATTAGAGCGCGGCCTTTCTATTCGTGATGTACTAAAAAGTGCTTTTCAATATTTATTTGATTTAGAAGCTCAAATGAATGGCCTCTATGAGAAAATGGCGGAGGTATCACCAGAAGAACTCGAAAAACTATTAGAAGAAGTCGGTACGCTTCAAGACCTCTTAACAAACAATGACTTTTACGTTATCGATGCAAAAGTCGAAGAAATTGCACGCGGATTAGGATTAGAAGATATCGGCTTAGATCGCGATGTACAGGATTTAAGCGGCGGACAGCGTACGAAAGTATTATTAGCCAAACTGCTGCTTGAAAAACCAGAAATTCTTTTACTTGATGAGCCTACAAACTACTTGGATGAACAGCATATTGAGTGGCTGAGACGCTACTTGCAAGAATATGAAAATGCCTTTATTTTAATTTCTCACGATCTTCCATTTTTAAATAGCGTGATCAATTTAATTTATCATATGGAAAACCAAGAGTTAAATCGCTATGTAGGAGACTACGACGATTTTATGAAAGTATATGAGATGAAAAAACAGCAGCTTGAAGCAGCTTATAAAAAACAACAGCAAGAAATGGCAGATTTAAAAGATTTCGTAGCGAGAAACAAAGCCCGTGTGTCGACACGAAATATGGCCATGTCCCGTCAAAAAAAGCTCGATAAAATGGAAGTAATTGAACTAGCTCAAGAGCGTCCAAAACCAGAGTTTAACTTTAAGGGTGCTCGTACTTCAAGCAAATTAATTTTTGAAACATCTGATTTAGTCATTGGATACGAAGAGCCGCTTTCTAAGCCACTGAATTTAAAAATGGAGCGAGGTCAAAAGATTGCCCTTGTAGGAGCAAATGGAATCGGGAAAACAACTCTTTTAAAAAGTATTTTAGGAGAAATCAAACCGATTTCAGGCTCTGTAGAAAAAGGAGATTACCAGCATATTGGCTATTTTGAACAAGAAATCAAAACGGCTAATTACAATACGTGTATTGAAGAAGTATGGAATGAGTTTCCTCACTTTACCCAATACGAGATTCGTGCAGCTTTAGCTAAATGCGGCTTAACAACAAAACATATTGAAAGTAAAGTAGAAGTTCTAAGCGGTGGAGAAAAAGCAAAAGTTCGTCTATGTAAGCTGATTAACAATGAAACCAACATTCTTGTACTGGATGAGCCTACAAACCACTTAGATGTAGATGCGAAAGATGAATTAAAACGAGCTTTAAAAGAATACAAAGGAAGTATCTTAATTATTTGCCACGAACCTGAATTTTATCAAGATGTTGTCACAGACGTGTGGAACTGCGAATCTTGGACGACTAAATTATTTTAAAAAAACGGGTTAAAAGAGGCATATCTTTTAGAAAAAGTGGGAATGATAAGATTAAGTTCCCCCCCTTTGTGTGAGTAGCCATTTTTTAAATGGTTACTTTTTTTATGTATAGTCCTTTAATAAAATGGCTATATTGTATCTATACTCCCTAAACCCAAAAAGGCCGCTGCAGCGATGCAGCGGTCTTTTCGTTGTCATGGCTTCATCTGTAGCCAGCTATCAAAATGATGAACAGCTATACTGCTTGGAGGATTTTCAGCTTGACACTCCGTAAGCAACATACCCAGCTCTTGCATCATCTTTTCTTCTCCTTTAGCAGAAAAAGAAATGTATTCTCCTTCATCTGAAGCCATCGTTTCTACCCCTATTTCAATCGGAGTGGATAGTAAACGTCCCCACTTGCGTTCATTTTCTGTTATTTCAGCAATACCGTTTTCTTGATCTGCGTGGTTTCGGTACGCCATAATTGTGACTTCATCAGCGTACTGAATAACCCACCGCCCCAGCGAACCGGAACCATTGCTATTTTTGAATGGAACTTCGTCAAACCAAAACGGTATATCTACAGCAAGCGGCAAGTGTAACTCATGGGACTGTACAGCGGCTTGAGAAATAACATATTGATACTGCAGAATACTTTTCACGCGATTATTTTCCCAACTTTTATACAAATAAGGCTCTACATCCAAATGAACCCCTGAAAATTGCTGTTGCTCGTCTGCTTCTGCTTGGTAAACTGTTATCCAATTAAAAAATGCTTCCTGCTCTTCTATACCAGAAGGCCCTATCCAATAAGGAGCGCCGTCAAGCGCGTAAACACTTATGCCCTTGGCTTGTGCTTGTTGGATAAAATGCCTATATACGGAAGGTGAAAGATGAGTATCAATTTGTAAATAAACGTTTGTCACCTTTTTTTCTTGAAGCTTTTCGAGGATAGCTTCTTGGTTCAGCATCCATTTCTTTGTATCCCACACCCACGTCGACAGCGGTATATTCATCTCTGCATTCACCTTTGATCCACATCCTATTCCTTTCCCCATATTAAACAGCCATACAACCACCAGAAAAATAAGAACGCACTTGCTTTTCACACTCTTTTTCCTCCTTTATACGAGCCAGAACTCATATAAAGAGAGTCTGACAGCTTGGCACAACTTTATGGTGAATTTCCCCCTTAAATCTGTAGCTTTTAGCAAACTCCTCCTTATCAATTTTTTGCAGCTTAATCTCTATACGTTCTATCGGTTGCTTGATTTATTTCTCTATATCTTTCTTATTAAATAAATATGCCTGTTTTGGATGGTTTGGCTGATTTGGATATTTCAACTGTAATTGTCCTTTTCGTAATAGCTTTGTTAAATAATTATTACGTACTCCATCCGGCGTTCTTTCTAGTAAATAAGCAAACTCTTTAAGCATGAGCGGTTTTTCTTTACATAACTCAAGAATAATATGTTCCATCTGATTCGGCGAAAGCCGTTTTTTTTCACGAGCCAGCGCTGCAATACCCCATAGCTTCGTATCAATATTCTCCACATTTACCAAATTAGAAGAATCCTCTTCTTGTTCATTATTGCAGGAGTTATGATTTTTATTATAGGAGTTAACATCATTATTATATAAGTTACTCTCATTATTATAGTAGTTATCTTCTTTATTTAAGGAGTTAACATTGTTATTATATGACTTTAACTCCTCTATTAATTCTTTATTATAGGAGTATCTATTTTTATTATAGGAGTCAATTTCGACATCGTTTTCAGGTGTATTTTGATATTTTTCGACATCTTTAAAATTATTTCCCAAATCGGTTATGGACGTATTGTAAGTGTCTTTTTCAGAAGAACTTACCTGTCTTTCTTGAGTGGACAGAGATAACGTGACCACTGTACGATGCATAGAAACATCTTGATCAATAGCCGGCGTTTTATAATGATGCAAGCTCCAATTTTGCTTTACTTTTTTCAAACCAGAGCCCGAACGTTCACATAACCCTAGTAAACTGAATAACTTAACGATATTTGGGTTTCGAAGCTGACTAACGGTATTGCTAAAAACTGAATCTGTAGGTACTAACAAAAGACCTGGATTAGAAAAAACGTAATGTGAAGGTTGCTTTTCTAAAATAACGCCGCCCTCGCCATTATAATCTGCATGAATAAGCATATTAATCAAAACTTCTGTTAAAGAGGAAGCGATTGACGGCTGGGGTTCGCTATTACGAACAATTTCATGAATATGAAAATAAAAATCAAAGATATTTCCTGACCACGTCCCGTCTTGAGAGGTAAAGCGCTCTGTCCATTCTTCGTTTCCTTTACTTTCCCGGTATTCTAAAAAGTATTGTGGTAAAACTTCTGTGATAATCCGTTCTTCACTGAATAAAAGCAGGCCTGCGAGTGTGACTCCTTCTTTATGGGTATCTCTAACCTTTCCCCAAGCTCCTACTTTGTATAAAAACTCCTTTGTTTCAAGCGCATTCCAAGGATGAGCTGGTTTTACTTCAGCAAACCGATCCCGGTAGCTTTTGATCGTATCAAAATTTAATTCGTTTAATCCATAGTGCTCTAGGATGAGATTATCTTGTAACATATTCAACTCTCCTATTATCTTTGTATATTTATTTAACAGCGCGAATATGCTGTTTCTTACCTCTTTTTACTAACGTACTAACTTTATTTATCTAGATGCCATCAGCACCCCAAAGTCCAGTCCGTAGATTGTACTTCTGTTGTGCAATTTCTTCTAAATCGATATATACATCTTATCTATTCTATCATTTTTTCTTTATTCTCTCCTTCATTTTTCAATCTTCAAAACAGTCGAGTTTATTGTGTAAAAGCTGTGGATATTCATCTTTATCCACAGCTTTTACACAGACTACAAACCCTTTTCTAGCTGTTTCAATATAAATTTGTTATAATACCCTTCATAACAACGGATTAAGTGAGGGATTACGTATGGAAAAAGCTACATTTGCAGGTGGATGTTTCTGGTGTATGGTTACACCTTTTGAAGAGCTAGAAGGTATTCACGGCATTGTATCAGGATATATGGGGGGAACTGTGGATAACCCTACTTATGAGCAAGTAAAATCTGGAACAAGCGGTTACTACGAAGTGGTTCAAATCACATTTGACCCCGAAGTGTTTCCGTATAAACGTTTATTAGATCTTTATTGGCCGCAAATTGATCCAACAGATGACGGAGGTCAATTTCAAGATCGCGGCTCGCAGTATCGAACAGCAATTTTTTACCATAACGACAGCCAAAAACAAGCAGCTGAAGAGACGAAGCTAGAGGTCGCAGAAAGCGGACGTTTTAAAAAACCAATCGTGACAAGCATTCTTCCTGCCTCTACGTTTTATGAAGCCGAAGAGTATCACCAAGATTTCCACAAGAAAAATCCAAAGCATTATAAAGAAGACCGCGCTAAGTCTGGTCGAGATGAATTTATTCAAACGAACTGGAAATAATTCTTGTGTTCAAAATAAAGCCGCATAGCGTTTGCTATGCGGCTTTGTTTTACCAATTATCTGTATAAGTCGTTGTTGTTGACGGCACGCTCCAATATTGCTGCGAAGGCTGCCATGCTTTTAACGATCCATCAGCTCTCTTCACAATTGCTTTAAATTGAACATTTTGACTCGCAGGAAAATAGACGGTGCCTCTCCAATCAGCTGTAGATGAATTATATGTTAATTTAATTGGATAAATGGACGTATCCCACTGACCTAGCTCAGCTCTGTCTCCAACAATATAAACCGTTTCTCCTAATGCAGTTGGCGCATTTTTTACTACAACCGTTTGCGCAACAGGTGTAACGCCCAACGTATTTTTAAATTGCCCCATCAGCGTATCATTGTTAATAACATCGTAGAAACGAAGCAAAGTAAATCCTGCAAAATTATAGTTAAAGGCCATTTCAGCTGCTTTTTTATATTGATCTTCACTGCCTATAGTTAAAGCATTTTCCCCGTTTAAAACAACTCCTTTTGCATTCGCAATACCTGCTACCTGGCGTACAAGCGTCTTTGGCATAGAATATTCCGGATAATTTCCGCTGTCCGTCATTTCTAAGCACGTAAACGTTATATCTAATTTAGCTGTTTTAAACGCATCTAAAAGCGCGTTGTAATCATTATATCCAGCAGGTTTTTCTGCAGCATGAGGAATCGTGGGATTATTATACTGCCAATGAATTCCTGCCACTTTTGCACCGATTGGTACGTTAAAGGTGGAATCAAAAGCCTGATGAGCTAACTGTCCAATACGTTTTGTGTGATCTTCCAAAGCTCCTTGATACCATGCTAAGAAATCTTTTCCATAAGCTGTTGAATAACCATCTTTTAAGAACTGATAGCCATCTGATGGCGGTAAAATTTGCGATGCAGACGTTAAATTGGTTCCCCATGCTTGATTAATGCCGGCGAGTGAACCGTATTTAGTCAAAGCATATGATTGAAACTTGCTTTTGGCGAAGTTCGTATACACTTGAAATTTCCCTCTAGACGGATAGCCGGTTCCGTCTGCTGCTGTATAAGACGGATAACGAATTTCACCTGCAGGGCCTCCTGATAAATAGATTTTAGCAATCACGTCTTTATAAGGTGCTAACGCTTGCGCAAATGCCGTATAGAGCTCTCCGTATTGCTTAGAAATAACGTCGGTTGCAAGCGGGCTTAGCGTTTCTTTATTTGTCGTACCTGTTTCAGATTTAAAGTAAAGGCTGTCATCACTTTTTAAGTTCCATACCCAAGACGGAAGCGGAACGTTACAATCATCTCCTACATTACCGCCGCACTGATGAGTAGAAATAATAGGAACGATCTTTATACCCGCGTTACGAGCTGCTTGAGCAAATCGCTGAGCATAGGAAAAATCGAACTGCTGATCGCCGTTTTTCTCCATATCTCCCCACCAGAAGTCTACTGTCACTGCATAAAATCCATTTTGTTTCGCTTTGCGTAAATCGTTCTCAAACGCTTCCCATGTTGTATAGTCTGTTACCTTTTTTAAAGGCGCCATTAAATAGGTTTTGTAACCTGGATTCATTGATTTTCCATCTACGGCAGCCGCTCCGTTAATTGGACTCAAAATGAAAGCGTTAACAAAAATGAACATCAAAACGAAAGCCAATCCTTTTTTACATAGCTGTTTCATATCTTCCCTCCATTTTTTCAAAATCACCTATAGGTATTCGGCAGATTTTAGTTTTTTCCTTTTTCTTTTATAAAAAAAGACGCCCCGCCAGGACGCCTTCTTCATTAGTTCCAAATCTCATTCACCCATTCAGGATGGTCAATAAACGGATTGCGGTTATGCTGATAGTCTGAATAAATAATGTCATTTCTACGTCGTTCTCGATCATCTACTGGGTCTTGGGCATTCCATTGAAGAAGCACAGATAATTTCCCGTGATAAGGAGCAGTGCCATTATTCACTGTGTTATTAAGTTCTAAGTCAGGCTCATCACTTACATCGCCTTCATAGCGCACGGCCATATAAAACAACATACGAGCCACGTCGCCTTTTACTTCATCTCGAGGTTCCCATGAATCACTGTCAAAATAATTTCCGAGTGCTTCGCTATGTTCCGTCCCTCCGTTATCAAAATCTAAGTTTCCTCTCGTACTGTTTACAGACACATCGGTTGGACGTAAGTGATGAAGATCTGTTCCAGGTCCCATAGCTGTTCCAAAATCCCCGTGAGACTTTGCCCAGACGTGCTCACGGTTCCAATCGTCCACTCCGCCTCCATTTGTACTCTTAGCCTGTGAACGCCCCGTGTAGAGCAAAATAACGTTATTTGCGTTAGCTGGATCTTCATCCGTTTTCTTTAAAGCTTCCCATACGGCTGAATACGACAGTTCTGTGTGATGATCAATAATGTTATGAAGCTCTGTCTTTAAGCTGTTTCCTGTTTTTTCAGCTGCAGTACGATAATAGTCTTCTACTGGAACGGTTGGCTCTGTGGGATCTGGAGCGGGATCAGTTCCTCCTGTTTCTGTACTGATAGAAGTAACTGATTTTATTCCAGAGTGCGAAAAATAAGGAGTGAGTGTGCCCGTAACAGTAAGACTTTTCCCTTTTAACTCCGAGTGACTTTGAAGTCCAAATGTACTTCGCAAATTTGAAGGAATTTGAACGTACACCATCTTGTCTGTATTGGTTTCATTTGAACTGTCAGCAAGAGCAAGTGCATAATCGTTTGGGTAATTGCTCTTAATAACTGTAGATGTGCCTGTAGGTTGACCTACTACATATCCTTTAACCGTTTGTACACTGTTGTTTTGATTCTCAAGAGCTTGTGCAACAGATAAAAACGCGGCTGCTTGACTAACAGGAGTTAAGCTTACTAAAAGAACAAAAATAAGCAGGGACATTGCCCATGTTTTTTTACACAGAGCGTATAATTTCACTTTTTTATTCCTCCTTATGATAGGTTTGAAAACTAGTTTTCTTCCACCTCTTTATATTATTTTTTCACTGTGAATTCCCTGCCTCTTTTTTGTTAAGTTTTATAGTGAAAAAGATGTATTCTTCTTTACAGTGACGGCCACTTTATGCGAAGGGTTATATTTTTAAAAGTCCACATTGGAAAAAGCATTATGTGTCTTTCTTTATATATGGTATAATCAACCGAATCGTAAAAGAGCTTATACTATTTCAGAAAATGAAATGATTTAAATAGAAATGAGGATTGTCTATGCTTAGTTTTGACGAAAAATTAGCTATTATTTCATCGTTTCCAGAGCTGCATCGAAAAGATGTATCTTTAGGACGCGTGAATTTTCATTATGAAGAAAGCGTGTACGATAAAACGGTTGTTGTGCATCATCTGCATCCTAACGGAAATGGATTTGTATATGCAGGGTTTTTAAAAGGATATGAAACAAATGACAAAGGTCTTGTAAATATCCGTGATTATACAGAAGAAGAGCTTCGCTCTATTATTGAAGCTTCTATTGAATCTTTGTCTACCCTTCCTGATACAGCTAGAGAAGAAGCTATTGTAGGGAATGGAAATGAACAGCGCTGGAACGGCCCAGACAATGCAACGCTTTTACTTGTTCATGAAGATGACCTGTGGAATGTTTATTCTGGCTTGAATTTAGAGGCAGCATTTCTATCTTACGAAGAAGCAGAAGATTATTTGTTTGAAGAAGGCTTCCGCCGCCTATAAGCCTGCGTCTATACGAAAAAACCTCGCTGTTGATTAACAGCGAGGTTTTTTCATTTTTTTACAGAAGGCTGAGGGCTAATGCGCGGTATTAAAACCGCAAATAATATAACAACCCCCACACCAATCAATAATAAATAAAACCATTGTAGGTCTGATGACTTTTCAGAAACAGTTTGTTCTGTTCGCTCTTTCTTGTAGGAAGTGTTTTTAGAAGAAAACAAGTTATATTCTTTTGCTTTCGCAGAAATCGTATTATCTTCAGCTGATGCGTTCGCAAAAAGACTTTCTTTTAAGCTCTCTTTCTCTGCATCTTCCTCTTTTTCAAATGTAAGATCCTTTATTTCCTCCGGAATATTTCCTACTTCTTTTTTATTTTCTAGCAAAGATTCGGGGTCCAAATTAATCGGATCATCCTTATATACATTTGGTTTAATCTCTTCAACGTTTCCGTCATCAGCTTCAGCCGCTGCTGCTATAGGGAAACAAAGAAGTGAAAAAATAAGAACAATACTTCCAATCTTCTTATTAAGCACTATAGGTTTCATCATTTTCAACCTCTTTAGTCGTCTTTAAAGCACGAATAATAGATGGCAGAACACTTAAAACGGCAGTCATTCCCAGTAATACAATAAGCGCCTGTCCAAACAGAGACTGCGTATCATATTGAATTGACATATATACTTTAGATACTGGATCTTCGTAATTAAAGTTTGGCATAGATAAGTTAAGAAGCGGGGTAATATAAAATAAAATCAACCCTACTGTCGTCACCCATCCAGCGAAGCTTCCTAATAAGAAAGCAATACGTACGAGTGTAGATGAAGCAAGCAATAAGACGATTGTAAAGATTGACCATTCCATTGCCCGGTCTCCCGATAACGAATAAATATTAAGGCTAAAGATACTTACCATTAACCCTACAATCAAATTCAATAACCCAAACAGCGTACCTTTCACAAGCATAGGTGCATGTCGGTAGTATTGACTGAAATAGCCAATTAGTAAGCTGCTGATTAAGATAATAACCAAAATGACAACTGGTGGAACCTCTTTTACTTTTTCAGCCGGCACTTCACCGCTTACTTGAAGAGGATTCGCTAAATAATGATAAACGTAATCATTATTCTGTCCATCTACTAATGTATTATTTAACAAACGGTATACCTGGCCGCGAACCAACTTCGTTGAATCCACGTTTTGGGCCCACTTGCTGTTAAGCGTGTCAGCTTTATCCTGGACTTCATTTACACGCTTCTGCAATTCATCTGTGTATGTGACAACATTAGCTTGTCTTTCACCTAAAGATGAAATGAGTTCGTTCATTCCCTTCAACTCTTGACCCATGCTTTGCTGCAGCGTCATTAAGCCCGTTACGTCCGGAGCTTCTTTCTTTTCTAATGCTTGATCTTCACCTGCGCTAGATTGAAGCTCTTGATTCATTGCATTTGCTTTTTCTTGAATAGCTGATAGCTCTTCCATAATAGATGCTTGTTCAGCATCAACTGTTTGTCCATATTGATCAGCAAAATCTTGCACTGAACTTTGGAACTGTGCTAACTCTTCTTTTGTTAGAGACAGGTTTTGTTGGATTTGCTTACGTGCATCTTGAGAAGAGACGGTGCCAGCTAACGCCTGCTGCAAACTTCCTTTAATAGAGTCATTGTTAAGGACGCTGTTCTGTATGTCTGTATTTCCTATTTGAGCTAAAGTCAAATCATACTGCGATAAATCACCGTAGTACTTTAGCAGATCTTCTGCACTGCTGCTTTGAATCTTACCTGAGAATGTATTGCTCAACTTTTCCTTGCGAGAAGCTGAAAGGTTTGGAGAAGATAAAATTTTATCTTCTTTGTTTTTAATCATCGTAATGAGATTGTCTACATCCACACTACCTTTAGAAGGCTTTTTGCCGTCTTCTTTCAACTTTTCATTCTCTTTTTTTAATCGTTCATTTTCTTCTTGAAGCTTAGCAATTTGACCGCTCGACGACTTGGTTGCTTCTTCTAAGTCTTTCTCTGCTTTGTTTTTCTGTGCTGTCAAAGACTTAACGTCTACTTCCAAACTGGCAATTTTCTGCTTCAGCGCATCCGTATTTTCTCCTGAAGCTTCCGGCTGAACGGTTACATTTTGCAGCTCATCTTTGACTGCTTGTACCTGTGTTTTCAGATTAGCCACTTTTTCAAGCGCACTTTTCACAGCATTGGATGTACCTGATGCATCCGCTGTGTCCGATGTTTCAGGCGTTTCCGTTCCCTCAGATGTCTCAGGTGCTTCAGGCGCTTCAGGCGCTTCAGGTGTTTCGTTCACCATTCCTTGGAGCTGCTGTTCTAAGTCTTCAAGTCCTTTTGATATATCATCAAGCTTTGCTGTTTGCTGAGATAAATCCACTTTAATTGGTTCTGACGTTCCTTCTCCTTGACCGGAATCTGGCTGAGTTCCATCATCTTCTCCAGGATCCGTCGGAGTCTCTCCACCTTGACTCGGATCTGGCTGAGTTCCGTTATCTTCCCCAGGGTCCGTTGGCGTCTCTCCGCCTTGATTTGGATCTGGCTGAGCTTCGCCATCTTCTCCTGGATCCGTTGAGCCTCCGCCACCCTCATTTGATGAAGCTGTCTCTAGCTGCGCACGAAGCGGCTTTAGCTTACTTTCAATTTGATTTAGGGTTGTTTGCTCAGACTGCTGTTTATATGAACTGACTATTTGGCCGTTCAAATCTTGCAGAGCTTTTTCTTGTTCACTGACGTTATCCGCTTGTTGTTCTCCAAGTTCTCCGACGGCTTTTTGATTTTGATCCAACTGCTGTTGAATGGAAGATAAGCCACTAAACACTTGATTGGCCTGCTCATTAAAATTTTGCTTAGAGCTTGGCTGATTAGATTCAAGGGAAGACAACTCTTCTTGAATCGCAGCGACGCTTTGAGCCTGCGTTTTTTCAAGCATTTGTTTCTGTGTTTCTTGATATGTTTGATATTGATTTACATATTCAATGAAGCTGTTTAAATTCTTTTCAACCTGTTCTACGTCGCCTTGTCTGTCGCTTGAACCTTTTTCTGCTTTATTTACATTATCTTGGATTTGCTGAAGAATTTTCTTTTGATCATTTAATTCACCTGCTAAATCTTTTGAATTCGGTTTATAAAAAGCGACCATTGTTTTTTGAAAGGCGATTTCTTTATTTAGAATTTTATCGAACTGTCCGCGTACCTTATCTACTTCCTGTGATACATAACTCCAGTACAAAGAGGACATTTCATTATTAACCTTTGTAGTAGCATCTTCTAATTCCCCTACTACTTTTTCCTTATTAACTGCGTTAAGCTGACTTTGAACTTTGTATTCCAAAGTAGCTTTTTCTGGATTTTTTTCCTGATACGATAAAATATTTTGTGAGAAGGTCGAGGGAATATAGATAACCGCATCATATTTCCCATTCTGTAAACCGCTTGTAGCTGCGCTTCGTCCAAGCACGGTCCATTGATAATCCGACCCCTCCTGTAAAAGAGGAGTCACTTTTTCTCCAAATTCTATCGCTTTTTCACTATTTTCTTTTACTCCATTATCTTCGTTAACAACCGCAATCGTTCTTGTTGAGTTTTCTGTGACTTGCAGCGGGTTGTCTCCAATATACTGGAAAAAGAAAGAAGGAAGAGCCAAAATTAAAACAACAGCTAATATGACTTTAAGTGTATACTTACGCTGTTCGGTCATGTTAAGATCTTCCTTTCACTTACACATAGCGGGATTTGAATTCTTGTTTCTTTTCCACTTTTAATATAATAACCGAAGCCAGGGTTAACATCGGCTTCTTTTCGGTCATAAGGAAGTGTAAATAAGCTTTGCTCTGTTTTCTTCATCAGCAACACGGCTTGGCTAATTTGCTTCACTTCTGTTGTTAACGCGTCAAATCCTTTTGAAAACTCATTGTTGTTCCCTGCAACAATCAAGTTAAAGCCCAGGTGACTATAATTTTTCATCAATTTTGTAATACGATCCTGCAGGACGCTGTCTAAGTTTTGCTGGAATCGTACAAATCCGTCTACTACAAGCATGATCGGGGCAAATGAAAGACTGTGTACCGTTCCTTCCTGCACTGCTTCCAAATACTTATTTTCACGTCGCTGCAATCGTTCTTCAGTTAAATCAAGCCAGTCGATAATCTGTTCTTTTGTTTCCATGTAAACAACTTGCTCTTCAGCTGCATAGCTTGATAAACCGCGGTCAACCGAATCAAATAGTCCGATTTGCTTCACGCCTTGTTCAAGCGCTGTTTGCAGTATGACCTTCACTACATTTGTCTTTCCTTTTTGCGTCTGCCCCATGACGATGCAATGCTTATTTTTCGTAAAGTTCATATGCACCGGTCGAACAAACTCTTCATCTAATCCAAGAGGAATGACTCCTTTTTCCCGAATAACCCTTCTGTCCGTCATAAACTCGGCAAGTACAAGTTTCGATGACAGCATTGGTACAGGCTCCGGAACAGTAGCATCAGCATATTGATTCTTTAATCGTTGAATGTGCAGCTTAACTGCATCAAAGATTTCAAAATCATCTTTTCCTTCCGCAGGTAAAAACAGCTGCGCAAAATAAGGTTGATCCGTTTTGATAATAGCCCGGCCTGGAATAGACTCTAGCGCATACGGCGTACGTCCTAAAATAGAATACGCTTCTGAATGATCCATTAAATAATGAACAACTTTTGTTTTCAAGTTATTCATAAGCGACTGACGAATAGAATTCACGCGCGTCGCGGTAAAGATCATATAAATTCCTAAAGACTGACCGTCACGCACGAGCTGTGTGAACTGCATTTCTAGATCTTGCATTTCTTCTTTGACAAGATCAAAATTATCAATCGTGATAAAAATTAGAGGAAGCTCTTCTGAACTTAGAGCATTATACATTTTGATATTGCTAACTTCCCGCTGTTGAAATAACTGCTTTCGCCTTGCGATTTCTTGTTTGATAATCGTCATGAATTTTTCAATTTTACGCATTTGATCCATTAAGAAATAATCCGCCGTATGAGGCAGCTGACGAAGCGGCAGCAGCGTGCCGTTTCCAAAGTCAAAAATGTAATAATGAAGCTGCTCCGGGCTCTGTCTTTCAGCTAGACTAAGAAGCAACATCATGACTGTAAACGATTTACCGTATCCTGACGAACCAAATATACCAATGTTTCCATCGTCCATCAGCTGATAGTTATATACCGTTTGGCTTTGCTTTTCCGGTTCATCAATCAAGCCAATTGGGAATACGCCGTCTCGCTTCTCTTTGTACTCACTGCGAAGCAATCTTTCTTTAAGAGGCGGCAGCCATGGACTATTTAATTTTTTGATAGCTAGTTCCTGCTGCGTTTTTTCAATTTTTTGCACCACAACATCAATTTCTGCTTCCGCTTGTTTAGATGACGTCTGCTGAGTAGATACATCAGATAAAGGAATCAACCCGAGATCTGTGACAATGGCGACTTCATCTTCAGCCCCATACGTATCTTCCATGTACGGCGCGCCGCTCCAAGCTGACTGAAACAGTTCATACACTTCATTATTTCCAACCTGCAGATAGCCTCGACCCGTCACCGTAATAGAAGCAGCGTCCGCATTTTTTAAAATTTCTTTACTGTCAGCGGCATCTTGGACTTTTAAAGCTACTTTAAAGCGCGCGTTACTCCAAATTTGATCGTCAATAACACCGCCTGGCTTTTGCGTCGCTAAAATTAAATGAACGCCCAGACTACGTCCAATGCGCGCCGCGCTGACTAATTCCCGAATGAACTCTGGTTCTTCACTTTTTAACTCGGCAAATTCATCCGAGATTAAGAATAAATGAGGCAGAGGTTCTTCTGCCATACCTTGCTTATATAAATCTGTATAATCATTAATGTGATTGACTTCATATCTATCAAACAAGCGCTGGCGTCGTTTTAATTCACTTTTAATAGAAGCTAGGGCTCTTGTACTAAAATTCTTACTTCCTTCAATGTTTGTAATGGTTCCAAGCAGATGAGGCATGTTTTTAAACGGCTGAGCCATTCCTCCGCCCTTATAGTCAATCAATAAAAACGCAACTTCATGGGGGTGGAAATTCACCGCTAGAGAAAGAATGTACGTTTGTAAGAATTCACTTTTCCCTGACCCCGTCGTACCTGCAAGTAATCCATGAGGGCCGTGAGCTTTTTCATGAAGATTTAGTTCAACAATATCTTCTTTTCCTTTTAAACCAATGGGAACTGCTAGCGACTTAGCTGATTCATTGCTTTGCCACCTTTGCACGATATCCAACTCACCAATTTCTCTTGCTTTAAATAATTCTAAGAATGAAACGCTATTTGGAATTGAGTTGGTCATGCCGACTTGGTGATCCAATGTTCGCAGCATCCTTGCAAATCTTTCATTATAATCAAGCGTGTGTTTATCAAGCTGAAATGGAATATTCACAGCTTTTTGCTTTTGAATTAATATATCCCCCTCGGATTCGTTAATATAACGGACGAGTGTATGAACATGCTCCGTTAAGCTTTCCTTTGTCTCTGCCGCAAATATCGCAGAGAACCCAAGGTGAGGGTGATATCCTTCTAAATACTCTAAGATAACGTGATCTGCAATTAACTGCTGATTCGTAATAATAAAAACAAAGTGAGGCAAGAAAACCCCTTCTCCTTTTGCTTCATCTAAATCGCGTTCTCTCAGCATTTCATAAATAGAAGATAAAAGCTGATCTCTCGTTTGTTCATTATAGATGAAACCTTTCGCAAAAGAATGCGGAAGCTGAAAATGAGGAAGCCATTTCATCCATTCCCACTCTTTATATTCTTCTTCATCAAAAATGAATACGAATCTTACGTCATGATAACTGTGGGAAAATGCCAGCTGTCCTACAAGCTGATGCAGTTCATTCTTCACCGTTTTCATCTTTCCTACCAGACCGATAGAGCCTAAACCTAAATGAGCGGTAACAGGGGCATTTTTCACTTCTCGATAGACCTTTTCCATGTGCTGAGACTGCTCAAGCAAATCATCAATTTCTCGATTAGCCATATCTCCGCTATTCAAAGAAATTTGGTAGCTTCCCGGAACTGTTCCTGTTCCAAGGCGCACCTGTAAAAAATCACTGCTTTCTACAGTTCGTTCCCAAATTCGATCAGAAATCTGTTCTGTTAAATATTTCATTCGTTCAAACGTCGGAAAATGATAAGATAATACATCTCGTTGAACTGATACTAGTTCTTGTAATTCCTCGCGCTTGTTTTCTAAATACTTTGTATAAATTCGACGACGACGCTCCTGCCGCTTCTTGCGCTGTTTTTTATCTTTGAAGTATTGAACGGTAGATACAATCAGCGTAGTCGTAAACATCATGACAGATATAATAATAAAAATTCCCCTAGGCTGAATAATCGAGACCGTACCCATGACTAAAAGCATGACTAATGGCGGTAAAATAGTAAGCCATAAGCTTCGGTTATTTTCATCATTGTCCTGAGATGGAAAGGACAAGCTTACCTTATCATTAGGCAAATCATATATCATGCGCGGTGTCCGTCTATAAACCGGGTACTTCTTTTTCATTTCAGAAATAGGCTGTGCCGTAGCTGGAAGCTTAGATGCATAATCGTAGTAGCTTTGAATCTTCAGCAAATCTTTTTCGATCAATTGAATCGTCATAGAAGACCATAAAATAAGATCTCCGGGCTGAAGGTTCGTATTCTCTTCTAGTCGGTGTCCGTTAAGATAAAGCGGTTCTTGGTTATAAAAGACCTTCCACTTCCCGTTTATCTTCGATAAGTAAAATCCTTCTTTTGGCTCTACTACACACTTTTGTTTCTGCTGATACACATCAGCTGCTTCATCACTTGTGGAAAACGAAACTTCTGATCCGTAATCAATATAATAGACAGCTTCTTTAACAGCCGTCTCTGTAAGGACAAAGGTTAAAGCATGTCCTTGTTCTCGCCATACAAACGACTCAGAAACAGATAGCTCTGCTATCCTTTCTTCTCCGTAGGAAATTAAGAGCCGGCCGTTCTTTTCAGATGACAGCGTCATTTGCCCTTTCTCAAACGGATAGGAAAACGTAAAAGTTTGATGCTGAGTGTTTCCAACCGTTGCTTGGCGAAAGGTTTTAAAATCTACAGGCAGCTGCTGATACGTTTGCCCACTAACTACCCAAAGCATATTCATACAACTACCTCCCTACTTCGATTGGTCTTCCTGCTGTTTTTTCTGCTCTTCTTGTTTCTTTTTCTCGGCTTCTGCAGCTTTCTGATCTTCTTCCTGCTGCTTGGCCGCCTGTGCCTCCTCAGCTTGTTTCTCTTCTTGCTGCTTGGCTGCTTCCGCTTCTTGCTGATCATTTTCTTTCTTAAATTCTTCAAGTTCGTTCGCTACTTTATCAAGCTCCTCTTGCTTTTTATCAGCCGCTAAATCGTTGTCTGTCTTTAGCTGACCTTCGTATTTCATTAGTGCATAGATAATTAATGAACGTTCTTCTAACAACCTGCTGACTTCTAGCGCTTTTTTGTTGTCTCCTCGGCCAATGTAAAACCAATACGCAAAATACTGAGGATCTGACTGAAGCGTAATAGTCTTTAAAGCATTTGCTTTTTGCTCCTCCCCTAACTTTTCATTAACAAGATAGGAAGTTGCTATTTCGTATTGCACAATTTTAGGCATGCTTTCAATGTCATAATCTTCAAGTGTGTCGACTACTTTGCTGTAGTTTTTTTCAAGAAAGTATTCGTTGCTTTCTACAAATGCTTCTTGTTTCGGCTGAGCAAAAAAGTAAGAGTAAAAAGTATAAATAAGAGCTGGAATTAATAAGACAAGTATACCCACAGATGAAAACTTAAAAATAGTCCAGCGTTTTTGAGGAAGTTGAACGAGTGTCTTTTGATGCTTTTCAATTTGGGTTAGCTTATGCTGAACAAATTGACTCAACTCTTCCTCATTGCTGATATGCATTATTTTTTTAGCGTCTTCTTTTAATTGCAAGGTCTCATATAACTTAAAATACTGTTCAAATGTATGCGATGAGTCAACGGCCGCTGCTATCGTAGCCTTTAACTCTTGAAAGCTTTGTTCCTCGTTAGACTCATAAGGAGGTAAACTTTCTTTGACTCCATAATGTAAAAAAGCCGGACTTAAACTTTTATCAAAAATGATATTTTCTGGACAAATCAACAAATGCAGCCTTGAAAAAGAATGCTGCTTTACCTGTTTGATAAGCTGATCTGCAAACAGCCATTTTTGCTGTTCTTCTTTTCCTCTTAATGCTGTAAAAGGTTGAAATTCAGAAGTAGGCTTAATTGTTATTTTAAGTTCATCATCGCTCATCATGATTTCTTTTTGAAAAGCCGTGTTTACATCCTTTAACATTTCAATCTCAACAGAACGATTAAGTCGAATTTTTTCTTTTTGAAAAATAAATGTATATTCATTATTATGACGTGTCATTACAGCTTCGAGCTGTTCTTCTAAGTAAGTCGGTTTCTTCTCTGACATTCTAATAGACTCCTTTAGAGAATTTCGATACAATCACCTGTGGTAATTCCGCAGTTAATCATCGTCTCATTTCCCGAGAAAATAAGATTTTTATTTGAAACACGTATCCACGCACCGTCCTTTGGTGATTGAGTAATCTTTTTAGCTTGCCAAACGATCTCGACTACTTTTTTGAGTGAATGATAGTTTGATAGTCGCAAATCGAACCGATCACCTGTATAGTGCTTTAAGTCTACTGTTACTTCTATATACATAGGGTTTCATCACCTCAAAACATAGAAAAAGCGCCTTCATCTTTTGAGAATAGGGCGCTCCTTTTATTACTTCACTTAGATTATTAGATGAAGTTAACCGCGGATTTGGCTAGCGATTTGGTTATCTGTATCTTCAAGAACATTTGCAGAGTCATCTAATTGCTTAGCAATCTTTGTAAGTAGGTTAGACATTTCAACGAAAGAAGGCTTTAATTCTTCGTATTGAGCAGCAAACGCTTCGCTTGAAGCACCTTCCCACATGTCTTGAAGTTGATTTTTCATTGTATCAAGACGGCTTACTAATTCTTGAACTTGACCGCTTTCGTTAGTATAACGACCTGCCATGTCGCGAAGCTCTGCTGGTGTTACGCGAATAATCCCTGACATACATATCTCTCCTTCGGTTTATATATTTACTATTATTGTAAGAAACTCTAGTGTTAAGGTCAAAGGTTACTTGCAAAAGCCTCCAAAAATGAGAATATGTATCTACAAATACCCCTAAAAAATGCAAATAAAACCTAAATAACCAAGATTTTGTTCTCATTTAAACCTTTTCTATCTGATCTATAGGTACCTATTTAAAGGAAAATAAAAACTATAAGACTATTAAATTACATTTTTGTTCATTATCTATAGAACTATTTACTAGTAATAAAAAAGCAGCAGCCTATTTAAGGCCCTGCCTCTTTATATATCTTCTATTTATTTAAGATTCAGACATGCTTTGAAAAAGCACATGCGCTTTTTATTTTTTGGCTACTGCTTAAAATAATTTTGATCTTCTTTTAACATCCTTATTTCTTCGGGGATGAATAATTTTGAGAGAGGCGTGTCAGGGTTAAGTAATATCGCTATTTCTTCATTTAATACAGGCAGCATATCCTTAAATGATACGCATACGGTCTTTTCATCTTTCAGCATCTGTTCAATCGGATATTTTGACGAAAAAACAGGTAAATATCGGTACGCTGCGCTTTTCATCGTCTGAACGTAGTGCTCTGCAATTAATATATCTGATGCTCCATGCTCTGAACTAACAACTAGCCATAAATTGCTATTCATTAAAGTTTTATAAAATTGAGCAATTTTCTTATTATCTTTCATTGCTTCAATTAATGATTTTTCTAATAAGTTAAATGTATATTTCATTGCCGAGACAACCCTGTAAGGAACTGTACCATTTCACTTCCAGCGCCATCATATACTTCATTCATTCTCTCTTCACTTCCTCTGTGCTGTCACTAAACATAATGTTTGAAGGATTCATTTCCTGACTTAAAATGCCCAACCCCATTTGAATAACGCCATAAGTAAAAAATTCCGTTCGACTGCATGTAGAACCATTCACTACTTTTTCTTCCCAAGACATAGAAAGCGAATTCCACATAACATTAAGAGTACCTAAAGGTTTTTCAATCGTTCTATGCATATTGTCATACGTATTCCATTCTTTTAAGTTCTTTATATCATTCCACGTATCTTGTGAATGGGTGCTCCCATCGCTCCATACGCTCGACCAAAACTCCGTCCAGCCTGAAGAGCCTTCTAGCTCTCCATCTGCTTTTCTCATTTGTTCTGCCGTGTCTTTTACTAATAAATGTGCGTTTTCCGTTAGCGAATCAAGTTTGCGAATCATATGCTGTAACTCTTCCTGCAAGTCCAGCACTTTATCAATATCTGCAACAGACAAGAAATGTAGATTTGTAGCTTCCCAGCTTAGTTTTTGAAGTGCATCAGCCGTCTGTGAATGAGACTGCTGAATTCGCTCTGCAAATGTCTGCAGCACCTCTGGATTTACTTTTATCTCCATGTATGTCCGTCCCCCTATCTCTTGTAAGCCTTCAGTCATCATCCAAACATTTTTTAAGCCTATACGGAAAGACTCACTTTCTAAAGGAGTGAGTCGATAATGTTATTTATTACGCCGATGCTAACTCTCTTAATCGTGAAATTTCTAAGCGTAAAGTTTGAAACAATTCATCCCTTACGTCGTACAGATGAAAAGTAGATTGCGTAATATCATTATAAATATCCTCATATGAGCTCTTAGAACGCCCTGACCAATCTGACGCATATTGTTGGTGCGAATTTTGAAACAGATAGATACCCTCTTCAAGAAATTCCATGATACGTTGAACTTCATGTAAATATGATTCTAATTGATCTGCATCTCGACTATATTCTTTACTTTTTCTTCTTCGCTCTATGTCGTCAAAGAGATCATCAATTGCATCCATAAAATGTCCCCACGTCCTTCTTCCTCTTTTATTAGAAGTCTCTTAAAGTAATGTTAAAATAAGGTTACAAAAAACAAAATCCATCATTCAAACTATTTTCATACCTAGGAAAAAATATCTACATTTCTCTTTTTTTACTTATTTATACAGGTAAAATAGAGAAAATAAACAACGCCAGGCTGCTGTAATAAAGCAGTAGACGTTGCTTTTTAGGTTGTGACACTGCTGTTATAAAAAGGAATAATACCTAGTTTACATTCGACCTTTTTGTTTCTTTTTCTTGTTAAATGGCTTTTTTGAAGGTTTTTTAGCTGTACGGGACTGCTCTTTTGTTCCGTCATCCACGATTTCACCCATATAAAGTTCTTTTTTCACTAATGAAAGTTGAAGTTCACGTGCGATTTGTTTTAAATTTCGTTCTTCACGTTCAGTCACAAGAGAAATGACTGTACCTTCTGCTCCCGATCTGCCTGTTCTACCTGAGCGATGTACGTATTGATCTGCATCTTGAGGAACATCGATGTGAATTACATGCGTCAATCCCTTAATATCTAATCCTCTAGCTGCGACATCCGTTGCTAATAAGACAGGGAAATCTCCTTTTCGAAACCCTTTAATCGTCGTAGCACGATCTTCTTTTTTCGTTTCACTGTGTAAAGAGCCTGCTTCTACACGCTTAAATGTTAATTTCTCTTCAAACTCGATGAGAGTATCAATCCCTTTAAAAAAGGCTAAAGCTTTCATTTGTTCTTGACGAACTAGTTTTCTAAGCACGTCCACTTTATCTCTAGCTTCACTTTTGATGTATACATGCTCTACCTTCGAAGCTGGAAGTTCGTCTCTTCCTACCTCTATTTCAAGAGGATGGTTCATCATATCTTTCGCTAGCGATTTGGTACGTTCTGATACAGTAGCTGAGAAGACTAGGATTTGACGATCACTTAACGCCATTTTTACAATCTGTTGAACCGTTTGAAAATGCTCAGGTACAAACAATTGATCCGCCTCATCAATCACAATTGTTTTGACTTCGTGCATTTTTAATTTCTTCATTTTAATTAGCTCGTTCAAACGTCCTGGGGTACCAACAATGATATTAGGACGTTTTTTGAGTTTTTCTAATTGTCGTTTCATATTTGCTCCGCCAATAAACGCAGCACTTGAAATACCGCTTCCCTGCGACCAAGTTTGAATTTCACCGTGAATTTGCATAACTAATTCATGGGAAGATGCTAAAATAACTGCTTGAATATGAGATGGTCCCGGCTGAATGCGATGTAAGACAGGCAGCAAATATGCCAGCGTCTTTCCTGTTCCCGTTGGGGATTCTCCTATTACATCTTTATTAGCTAAAATCTCTGAAATAGCTTTCGTTTGAATAGCAGTAGGCTCATTGAACCCTGCTTTTTTCCACGCCTCTTGTAAAAAAGGCTGTAAAGTCTCTATAAACTGACTCATATCTATCTCCTTTTCCATGCTTTTCTCGATATTATAAACGATTTTCTTCATTTCAATTAAACGAATGTATCAGTCGCCATGTGATGTGCGTTAATACTGACCTTAATTTCCATTTATAAATAAACCTTCCTTATCCCAAGGGACCCTGTCAATCCGTCAGTAGAAAAATCGGTTGTTGCCTTAACTTTTCTACATCAATAAACATAGCTTCAACTATGATACACTATTGCTTCTATAGAAAACAATATGATCCTCTTTATTATGAACGAAAACTTGTATAAGAAGGAGGTTTTATGTCCTATATGGATCCAGACGCAAAGGGCTCATCTGCTTACTGCCTCTTTTTCAAGAAAACAGCCGCCTCTCTGAACTACGAGAGGCGGCTGTTTCGTTCTATAATTGGCATATCAATAGTAACCGTTGTCCCTTTTCCTTTACCGCTTTTAAAATGCATGGTACCTTGATGACGCTCCATGATTTTGTAACACACGGCCAGCCCTAAGCCAGTGCCAGCTTCTTTTGTAGAATAAAACGGCGTTCCTACTTGTTCAATCCTCTCTTGACTCATTCCGATTCCATTGTCTTCAAAGTGAATCAATGCTCGTGTATCTTTTTCTTCAACTGTTATTGTAATATGACCTTTCTCCATAATAGCTTCTACACCATTTTTAATCACATTGATGAACACTTGTTTCAACTGATTTGCATCAGCTGAAACATAAATAGGCCTTTTGGCTGTTTCTTTCAATAAAATAGAAACATTATTTAAATTGGCCTGCGCTTCCATTAGGGTAATAACTTGTTTTAAAATCTCGCATAAATTGGTCTTTTCAAAAGATACATGCTGCTTTTTTCCAAGAATGAGCATTTCACTGGAGATTAAGTTGATGCGGTCGATTTCAGACATCATAATATCTAAATATGTGTCATTTGTTTCCTTAGAGGCTTGCATAACCTGTACAAAGCCTTTTAAAGAAGTAAGCGGGTTTCTAATTTCATGTGCGACGGCACCTGCCATTTGTCCAATAACCGACATTTTTTCCGAGGTTATCATAAGCTCTTCATCTTGACGGTATGTAGTAATATCGCGTGCAATCATAAATACACCTACTACCTGCTTATGAACGATGATGGGAAGCAAAGAACACCTAAGCAACCGTCTTTCTCTCTTTCTATTGATCACATTCATTTCGAACTTAGCACCTTTTCCATTCAGCACTTCTTTAAAATACTCTTTACACATATCAAACTCTTCAGCTGCGATAAGAGCTGAAGGTTTCATCTTTTGTAATTCTTCACTGGAGTATCCAACGATTGCTTCACCTTCTGGATTAGCAAGAAGAACTTCACCCGTTTTACTTATTTCAAAAACGCCATCGGGATTATGTTTGAATAAAGATTGATAGTGCTGATTGCTCGTTTGAAGTTCGTGTTCTTTTACTACGAGCTCTTGCTGGGACTCCACTAGTTTATAAGCTCTCCTATATACCAACCCATACAAAATAATCCCCGTAGCTAAAATAAAAAACCAACCTTTGTATTGTTGAAAAAAAATATATACTTCAAAACGACCTTGCGCTAATGTTCTAGATATATTATCAGATATCAAGATCCATACAGCGCCAATAATGATATATATAATTGAAATTCTTAAAGCTACTTTACGCGCGTGTTTCACCAAATTTTAATCACCTGTTTATCAGTATTGATCCCCTGTCTTATTGTCTTTATATGAAGTGTTCACTTTTTGTAGTCATTTCATGCCGTTGTAAAAAATTGATGAATGACCTGACCTAAGTTACTAATAGATTTTACATTTGCTTGAAAATGATACTGGTGAAGCCATTGACTATGATCGGGTGTCACACCTGTTAAATAAATCTGTACACCCATTAGCTGAAATTCCCATATTAAATGTTCTAGGGCTGCAACACCTCGTTCATCAATTTGACCTATTCCATTAAAGTCAATGATAACTCGATCAACCGTTTCTTCATCTATTTGTCTGAGCAGCCGATGTTCATTTTTCATGATGACTTCCTCAAACAAATCGCCAAACAGAGGTATAAGCACCATGTTGTTCGATAAATGAATAAACGGTCCCGACAGTTCTATAACTCGGTTCATTGCTTTTTCTAATCGTTCTTTTTGCAGCAGCAGTTCTAAGTCTGTTTCAGATAAACGCGCTGTATGTTGTTCGATTTTTTCTGAAAGAATTCTAATTTGAGAATCTTCCTCTACACATATTACATGTGCCTTATCTTGCTCCCATTTGCAATTCACGGTATAAAGAGACATTTTAGCTTTGCGCGAATGCATGACTAATTCTGTTTTTATTTTTTTCTTCTGCCCTAATCGTTTTCTAGCTTTGTTCTGACTATCTTCGTCAACAATTTCTAAAAAATGTTGAACCTCTCCGAATAAAGCGGCTGCTTCATCAGATTGCGCTAGAATATTCATTTCCTCATCCATAATAAAAACAGGAAGCGGAGCATATTTAATAGTCGACAACCTTAATCCCCCTAATTGATTGATAATGAAAAAACTCTTTCAACTCCTCTAACTGTGCAATAAATCGAACTTGATTTGTTTGAACAAGAGGAAACTTATAGTTTGAAACTACTCGGCCTCCAACTAAAATAAGCGGCTGATGTTTTGTCTTTTGTAATCCTTCTATATATTCGCTTGCTTTTTCTATATGATGAGTTAAACTGAACGAGATTCCTACTAAATCAGGTTTCCATTGTTCAACAGCGTGCGTTGCATGTAAAAGCGGAGAATCTGCTCCTAAAAGTTTCGTCTGCCATCCGTGCTCTTCAAAGAGAATGGAAATCATTTTTAAACCTAAAAAATGCTGTTCATTTTCTATGCACAAAAACAGACCTTTTTTTTCATTTTTAATAACTTCTTGTCTTATACACAATTGATAGCGTGACAAAACATAGTCACAGGTAGTAGTAGCTAAATGTTCATCAGCCACTGAAATTTCATCTTCTTCCCACATCATACCGATTTGAGCCATTGACACTGAAATGAATTGCTGAAAAATATAAAATGTATCGAAACCCTGCTGTCTTTTTTTCCACACAATATTCCAAGCTTCATCTTGATTCCCTGATAACAGTAATTCAGTCAAGCGTTCTATGCTTTCAATCAAGAAACCACCTCTTTTTCAGTCAAACGACTTGTTTTTTCCTTTGTTATTATCAACCATACCACTTAACTCACCCGCACTCTACAGTAAAATATTCTCACACTGACAAAATAGCACCGGACGTCTCTGACAGGTCAATCTCTTTATTTTTCAAAGTCAACGAGGTAGTGATGCAGCAAGTGACGGTTTTGTTCATTGTATAAGTACGCATACACAGGTCGTCCTATTGTGCCGTAAGTCATTCTTTCTCCAAGAAGACCTATATCTGTTAGAAATTTTAAATATTTCCGAATAGACACTCTTGAAATTCCCGTTTTTTCAGCTACATCATCAGTCGAAAAAGGGTGATCTTTAAGATGCTCAATGGCTTCTACGATAACTTCTAATGTTCCTGTCGTTAAACCCTTAGGCAACGGCTCTACCGGAGCTTCTTTTATTTTTTTATTAGACAGCAGCCCGTCTAATTCCTGTTGATTAAGCTGAGGTTGCTGTTTTAACGTACGAAATGTTTGTTTGTAAGCCGAAAGTGCTTGATAAAAGCGTTCAAATGTAAAAGGCTTAATCAAATAATCAATCGCTCCGTAGCGTAGAGCTTGCTGAATCGTTTGGGCATCCGAAGCAGCGGTGATAAAAATGACATCTATTTCCTCTTGTTTTGTTCGAATCTCTTGTAAAACTTTCAAACCATTTTGTCCAGGCATAAAGACATCAAGCAGCACTAAATCAACTTGATATTCATTTACCTTCACCAAGGCTTCATGACCCGAATGAGCAACAGCGACCACTGTAAACCCCTCTATCTCTTCAATGTACTTTTGATTAAACTGAGCAACCATTGGGTCGTCTTCAACAATTAATACTTTAATCAACTTGATCTCTCCTTGTTTCGTACGGAATATCAATATAGAATGTGGTACCGCTATTTATAAATGAGTCAATGACGATTTGGCCACCTAGTTCATCAATCGTTTGCTTCACTAAATGCAGCCCAAACCCTCTGCTCGTGCCTTTTGTAGAAAAGCCTTTCTTGAAAATCTGATTCATTGTATCGGAAGGAATGCCGCAGCCTGTATCCGTGACTTGAATCGTAAGTTTATTGTTTTTATACACAAGCATAACGGACACTTTTTTAGAGGCTTGATGACAAACTGAATCAATTGCATTATCAATTAAATTTCCAATAATGGTAATGAGATGATGAGTAACTTGTGGATCTGAAGGTTCTGGAATAACTTCATCAGCGGAAAACGTCAGTTCTACGCTTTCCTCTCTAGCATAACTCATTTTGCCCATGAGGAACCCTGCCAACGCATGATCTTTAATAGATTTAGTCACTGAACTAGATTCATCGACACGGTGATTAACAAGCTGATGAATATACGTTTTTAGCTCATCATAATAATTCATCTGCACCATTCCTAAAATCACATGAAGTTTATTCATAAATTCATGCGATTGTGCTCGAAGCGCTTCCACATACATTTTAACACCTGTTAGCTGTTCTGCTAAGATATTAACTTCTGTTTTATCCCGAAACGTAGAAAGTGCCCCTACAATCTCTTCGTTTACTACTAGCGGAACCCTATTAACCACAATGGCTACTCCATTTATGACTTGCTCTTCATCGTAATGAGATTCCCCCGTAGACAAAACGTCGTCCAGCCTGGAGGTGGGCATATATTCTCGAATAGACAAACCGATTGGCTCTGGTGCTAACCCTGCTTTAACAAATAAGCGGCGTGCAGAACGATTAGCAAGTGTAATATTACCTTCTTTATCAACAGCTATCACTCCTTCACGAACCGACTGCAGCATGATGCTTCTCTCTTCTAGAATTTTAGCAATTTCAGAAGGTTCCAAGCCAAATAAAATTTTCTTTATGTAATTCGCTAATAAAATAGCACCAAGAACGCCTACAAGTAAACCAATTAATGAACCTAAAACAATTCGGCGATGCCCATCTCTAATTGCTTCATTTACATTATTCAAAGAAATCCCCACAGCTACTGCGCCAATTTGTTGATTTTTTTCATTATAAATAGGTGCAAAAGCGCGCAGAGATTTATCGAGCGTTCCTTTTGATACAGATACATAAGATTTTCCGTGCAATGATTTTTGCTCATCGCCTCCGGCAAACCTCTTTCCTATCTTTTTAGGATCTGGGTGAGATTGCCGAATTCCATTCATATCCATAACAACGATAAACAAGACGCTTGATTTTTTACGAATTCGTTTAGTGAATTCTTGAATTGACTGAGGTGTTTTTGTTTCTAGTCCTTCTTTCACGTTCGTTGATTCTGAAATAATCGTAGCAATAGTCCGAGCTTTTTCAGCCTGTTGATCTCGAATATTTTTTCCAATTGAACTGCTAACTAATAAATCCGTTAACAATAGCGATAGAATCACCACCATGCATACAAGCAGCACCGTGATGCTTCGCAGCCCCATTCTTCCGTGTTTCACATTCTTCCCTCGCTTCCCTGCTTTTCTTGTTTATAGCACAAGAAAAAGATCTTATCTAGAGTCAGATAAGATCTTCGCTTATTTAATTTCAGTTTTACTGAGTTGATTAACATTTATACAGGAAGGTTAACAATCTACTTTATAGTTTAGGTCCTTTTCGATATTTGAACCATCCCATTTTATAAAAGGCAAAGACCATTACGCCTACAAGCCCAATCATAATGCCAAGTACAATAAAATAATTATATTTCCCCGTCAGTTCCGGCATATATGAAAAGTTCATGCCATAGAGACCAGCAATAAACGTCAACGGTAAGAAAATAGCTGACATAAGCGTTAGCGTAAACATGATTGAATTCATACGATCCGAGTTAATGGACATAAAGCTTTCTCGAATATCATTTGACAAATCCCTGCTCGCTTGCATAATTTCAATCATATTTAATAAGTGGTCATAAATATCATTAAAATAGCGAACCTGCTCTTTTGCTTTTAACGCATTAGTTGACATAATACGATACATTAAATCTCTCATGGGGTTTAAAATGCGGCGCATTCGTGACAAATCACTTCGGATGTCATAAAGCTGCCTCATTAATTCATCCATAGGTTCGTCTTTTGCATTGTCTTCAATGTCGTCTATGTGATCTTCAAATTTATAAAGCACAGGGAAGTATTCGTCAACGGTATGATCTAAGAGTTCATACATGATATCCCATGTTCCATCTTCGGTAGCCTCAGGGTCTTTTTTGATAAGCTCCCACACCCTAGCCACGCTCGTTAGCTTATCCATATGGTAAGTGACTAAAAAGTTATCCCCTACAAACGCAGATACTTCTAAGTGCTCAAGCTCTTCTTTATGAAGGGCATAATAGACTAAAAAATAATGCTCATCATACAGCTCAAATTTAGCGCGCTGACCTTGATTTAAACAGTCCTCAACTGCTAAAGGATGAAAATTAAATTGTTCAAGCTGCTTTTTTTCTTCCTCGGTGGGATTGTAAAAATCAACCCAATACCATTGAAAGTCATGGCTTGAACGAATCTCATTCATTTCTATTTCTTTAATAGCTCCTTCTTTGGTTTTAGCTACAATTTTAATCATAAGATAACCTCTGTCTTTTTTGATACTATTCTCTGCACATACCCTTTTTACCATTTTGTTAAACTTTTTTCTTTTAATGTACGCCTTTTCTCGTCTATACATACGATGATGGTGACGACAAGAGAACAAAACGGTGAGGAGGTATATCCATATGTATGAATTTTACTCCCGGCATGAAGAATATTGGGAAGATGATACAAGACTAGACGAACAGCTTCTAAGAGATATAAACAAAGCTGTAAGCGATGAGTTTTCCGCTATTCACTACTATACACGCTTAGCAGAACTGGCTCCTAATAATCAGTTTCAACAAGCTATATTAGGTATTCGGCAGGATGAAATTAAACACTTTGACTGGTTTTCTAAAGCCTATTATGATTTATCAGGCAGCTACCCACAGATTTCATTAAACATAAAACTGCCAAATACTTTTCAAGAAGGGGTCTCTGAATCCATTAAAGATGAAGTAGAAACCGTTCCATTTTATCAATCAATCGCTAGAAGAATCACAAATGCTCGAATTCAAAGCCGCATTGTTCGAGCTGCGAGCGATGAACAGCGCCACGGTCAAATTTTCCAAACCATTCAGTCCCGCTTCTCATACTAAATAATACGCTTGCAATCGCAAGCGTATTATTTGGTATGGTTTTATCATTACCTCTTACTTTGTAGCATTAAATTCTTCTTTGATTTTTTGGAGCAGCGTTTGATTTGTTAATACGTCATACCCTGTTAATGCCATTGTTTGTGCCCCAAGTATCATTGCTTCTCTTCCTTGCTCACTTAAAGCTGCTTCTCTAAATTCGTGCGTATGACAAACAAAATAATCATCACAAATTTGAATATACGGATGAATAGCCGGAACAACCTGACTTACATTCCCCATATCTAAAGATCCATGATCGCCTTGGTCTTCCGTAATGCTTTGTTCGCTCACGCCTAATGAGATGAGATTATTTGTATAGACATCGGATAATGTTTGATTCGTTTGCATATCATCATAAGAAAACTCATAGTTTGAGATTTTTAATTTTGTTCCCGTGGCTAGAGCAGCGCCGTTTGCACATGCCTTCACCTTCTCTGTCACTTCATCTACATATGCACGAGTTGAAGCGCGGACATAAAATTGTGCTACTGCATAATCCGGTACAACGTTGGCCGCCTTGCCTCCCTCTGTAATCACTCCATGAATGCGTACATCCGGCTTCACGTGCTGGCGAAGCGCATTAATGCTGTTGAACGTTTGTAATACGCCGTCTAACGCGTTGATTCCTTCATGAGGAGCAGCAGCTGCGTGCGCGGATTTTCCGAAGAACTCAAACTGAATGGCATCCATCGCAAGAGAACGTCCGCTTTTTTGGTGGCAGTAATAAGGATGTACCATCATAGCTACGTCTAAATGATTAAAAATGCCTTGCTCGGCCATCGTTACTTTGCCGCCTCGTGTTTCCTCTGCAGGCGTTCCATATACGTATACTTTACCGCCTGTTTCTGCAACTGCTTTACTAAGACCAATACCAGCTGCAATCGACATGGTTCCAATTAAGTTATGTCCGCATGCATGTCCGAGATCCGGCAAAGCATCGTACTCAGCCATAAACCCAATCGACGGACCTGGCTTTTGACTGTCATAAACAGCAGTAAAAGCCGTTGGCAAGTCACATGTACCAATTTCAACTGTGAACCCTTGTTCTTTTAAAACATCTGTTAATGCTTTGCACGCTTTGAATTCTTCGTGACCAAGCTCAGGATTTTGCCCAATATATTTGCTTACCTCATAAAATGTATCCTGTAAGTTATTAATTGTTTCATTTATTAATTGTTTCATTAGTTGTACTCCTCTTTTAAATATTTAAACAAATTATAGTATATTTATTCGTTTTTTAAAAGCTAGTTTTTAAGACGGGTTTTCCTATCACCTTAATATGCCTTATAATTAAATTACTAACTGTTTTAAAGAAGGTATGCATAATGATTAACATAAAAAAATTCAATTTTTTAGGCGGTCGTATTATTAAAACAGGCATTGCCGTTTTTTTAACTGCGCTCATTTGCCAGTCCATTGGCTGGCCGTATATGCTCGCTGTTATTACAGCTATTGTTACGATTGAACCAACAGCTGCCGATTCTATTAAAAAAGCTTTCATCCGCTTTCCTGCTTCAGCAATCGGAGCTGCTTTTGCCATGCTTTACACATTTCTATTAGGAGTGACGCCGCTTACCTATATGCTTGTTGCTGTTTCTACTATTATATCCTGTTCTAAATTGCGTTTGCATGCAGGAACACTCGTTGCCACGCTAACAGGGGTGGCTATGCTGACGATTGTGCACGATCATTATTTCATCTCGTTTTTAATTCGGTTAGCGACCACCAGTATTGGGCTGCTTACTTCTTCACTTGTGAATATCATCGTTCTTCCTCCTAATTATACACCGATTATTACGAGGAAAATTCAAAATCTCTCAAAACAAATGAGCAGCGTTTTACAGCAAAGAGGAAGCGAACTTTCCCAAGTACATGCTTGTCATAAACAAACAAAGCTTCAATTTCAGCAGCTTTCCGCTGAAATTGAAAAAATTGAGACGCTTTGTGAGTATCAGCGAAAAGAATGGAAGTTTCATCATTTCACTCGTACAGCTATGAGAAAATTCCACTATGAATATAAGAAACTTTCTCTTATGAGGCAGCTTGTCTACCATATTGGTAATTTAATTTACTTGCCTGCTCATCAGCTGCAAAGTGCAAGACATCAAGTAATATGGGATACATTCACTTCCTTTCATAATGTCTTACAAAATGAACAATATAAAAGCTCTTTGCAGCATCAAACGCTTGTTTTGACTTTAAAACAAAGGTTTTGGGCACATAAGCAGGAGGAAAACAGAGGGGATCACCCTTTTTCAACAGAAACAACAATGCTTTACGAACTGCTTGCAATTCACCATCTGCTTGAAGAACTACACCGTATTCATTGTTTGAAGGATCGATATAACTTAAATAACTCATCTGTCTCACTTTCTTCATAAAAAAATCCTCACATATGTGAGGATTTTCTTGTTTACGAAACTTGTGACTCATCTTTCTTATATTCTTTCTCCCAGTAGTCTGCATTTTTAATTCCCAGCTTAACAGGATCAAATACAGGGTCTACCCCTTGTTTTTTCTGAGCTTCATAGTCTTTTAATGCAACTAACGCAGGCTTAGCTAAAATTAAGATAGCAATTAAATTTAGCCATACCATGATACCAAGCCCGACATCTCCTAACGCCCAAGCTAGTGATGCTTGTTTAACTGAGCCGTAGAACGTAGCTCCTAGAAGGACAAGCTTTAATGCAAACATAGCCCACTTTCCGTTCTTTCCGCGAGTTAGGTAAGCAATATTTGTTTCAGCAATGTAATAATAAGCCATGATCGTTGTAAACGCGAAAAAGAATAGGGCAACTGCCACGAAGCCAGCTCCGAACCCCGGCAACACTGTTTCAATAGCAGCTTGTGTAAATCCAGGTCCTGCTTCTACACCCGGTAGATTTGAAATAATAAATGAACCGCCTGGTCCTTCCGTATTGTACATGCCTGTAAATAAAATCATAAACGCTGTCGCTGAACAAACGAACAGTGTATCAATATAAACCGAAAAAGCTTGTACAAGACCTTGTTTCACTGGGTGTGAAACTTCTGCTGCAGCTGCTGCGTGTGCACCTGTTCCTTGCCCTGCTTCGTTTGAATAAATACCGCGCTTAACTCCCCAAGAAACAGCTAAACCAACGATTCCTCCAAAAGCAGAATCTAATGCAAAAGCACTTTTAAAAATAAGAGCGATAACTCCCGGCAACTCGGAAATGTTCATGGCAATAATAATAAGAGCTAAAATAATATACCCAAGTGCCATAAAAGGTACAACGAATTGGGCCACTCCTGCAATACGCTTAACGCCTCCAAAGATAATAAAAGCAAGAATAATAACTAATCCTACTGCTGTAACCGTTGGACTAACGCCAAATGCGTTGTCGATGCCAAGCGCGATGGAGTTAGACTGAACGCCCGGCATTAAGATACTCATCGCAACAAGTGCTGCAATAGCAAATAAAATGCCATACCATTTCATACCTGTTCCTTTTTCAATGTAGTACGCTGGACCACCTCGATATTGGCCATCTTGTTTAACTTTATAAATTTGAGCAAGTGTTGATTCGATGAATGCACTAGAAGCACCAATAAAAGCAACTGCCCACATCCAAAATACAGCTCCTGGACCTCCAAAAGCGATAGCTGTTGCAACTCCAGCAATGTTTCCTGTTCCGACTCGTCCCGACAGCGCTAAAGACAGGGCTTGGAAGGAAGAAACTCCTGCTTCTGAGCTTTTACCCTGAAACATCAGCATAACCATGTCTTTTAAGTGTCTTACCTGCAAAAACCTCGTTAAAATTGAGAAAAACAGGCCGATCGCAAGACACCCATAAATAACAGGTGTGCTCCATAGCACATTATTCAAACTCGTTACAAATTGCTCCAAACGATAACCCCCTTATTTTCTATTCAGACTATTTTAAATTATAAGTTAAATTATAAATTTTAACAATAAAACTCTAAATTAAAACTCATTTTTAGTTAAAATACACAAAAAACTTATAAAATCCTCAAAAACATCCAACGATAAACCGTTTACATTCCGTAATTATCGCCTTCAAAAGAGAGATATCTGCACCTTTCTTATCAGGAACACATAGGCTGTAGGAGTTATTTTCTATTAGAAGGTGTGAAAAACAATGATGAGAATAGAGCCTTTATTTTATCGTCCTTTAGCTCTAGACCTTCTTTATGCGTGCGTCTTAGCTTATAAGCAATACGCACAGGGAGGCACATTTGATGTACCTGAAGGCTACCGGCTTATTAAATCGTTTAAAGCTTCTGCCGTAGGGGTGCAAGAATGGTTTGGTTTTATTTTAGAATCTGATGACTCTATCGTAATTGCCTTTCGAGGAACTCAATCTGAGGCAGACTGGATTGCTGATGCTCGCATTAGGCAGCGCCCTTATCCATACAATCAACAAGCCGGTCTCGTCCACGAAGGTTTTTTAGCCGTTTACGAATCATGCCGTGATGAAATTTTTGAAACGTATCAGTCCCTTGCCCCCAAGCCACTTTATATAACGGGGCATAGCCTAGGTGGCGCACTCGCTGTTCTTCATGCCTTAGATGTCGCCACAAACGCATCTTTTCCAGAAGTTACAATGTACAACTACGGAGCTCCTCGAGTAGGTGATCCTCAATTCGTTCAAACATACACAAATCTTGTTTCAAATAGCCGCTGTTTTGTTAACACGACGGATACGGTTCCTAAAATCCCGCCGAAGCGCCTTTATTCCCCTTCCACCAAGCAAACAATTTATTACGATCAGGATCCTCTGCAACTCTCGTTTACGATTCAAACAGGCTCTACCGTAGGGAACCATAATCCCCAAACATACAGTGTTGGTATTTGGATGATGTCGGACTATCCTATTTTGGTCCAAAAATAAAAAAACAGGCGGACTGCCTGTTTTTTTTATGCACCAATTGCTGCTTTGATTTCTTCTATTTGTTCTTGATGACGCTTTTCATGATAGCCAATAAAATCAATCCACTGCTTTAAATCCATTAACCCAAACACAGGGTGTGGAAATGATTTTTGCTTTAGCTTGTCTTCACTTGCTGTTTCTTCTAGCTCTATTAAAGCCGCTCTTGATTCTGCCAGCTTACTCTTCATTTCTTCTAATGTCTGCTTTTCATTAGAAGGCGTAACTTGAGCCGGTGCATCTACTTTCCGCGAACGGTCTACCGCTAAATGAAACGGCTTATCTTCCGTCGGCTGATCCACACCGTTTTCTAACTGATCCTTTACACGTGAAACAATCATGCGCTCCATCAAATATAAATGTTCTAATACTTGCATAACGCTCCATGTATTAGATGCTGGCTGTTGATTTAATTGTTCATATGTTAATGATTCTACACTGCTCAATACGTCATTTCGAAACTGTTCATTTTTATTCATATTTAATCCTCCTCTAGGATTCCTCTAGCTTATCGTATCAAAAAACTCTTCTATATAAAAAGGATATCCCTTTACTTAACTATGTTTTAGCTGCAATTGTTTCACGTGAAAAAATCATATTTTCTATTTGACATAGATCAACTGAGGTGTTATATTTAGACTTCTGGCTTTTCTTTAAGAGCTGGACATAGTGAAAGTAACTTGAAAGGATGTATCGTACAATGCAAGGTAAAAATACTGGCATTCGACACATGTCTTTGAACAAAACTTATTCACACTGGATCGGCTTCGGAGCCGTAAGGATGCAAGAGAGGTAGGGCTTGCGTCGTTTAGGTTAATCGATCATGTGGAAAAACAAACCGCGGCAATGGATGAAATCCATGCAAGCACAATCAATGCTAATTGTGCCCTAACAACAACGAAACATACAAAAACCGTAATCATGGATTTTATAAAGAAAGTAATCATTTTGTTTTTACACTTGCAAAAGCAAGTTACTGATAAGAAACACGAACAAAAGCGAGCAGATGCATCTGCTCGCTTTTTTAATGATGGTTTTTTATTTACTTTATCATTTCTTTTTTAGCGGATCTTACAAAAAGGCCGAAACCACACTGGTTTCGGCTTTTTCTTATTGCTCTGCTAGTACATCAGCAAATGCTTTTGCATAAGGAGGAAGGTCTGGCGGACGGCGGCTTGAGATGATGTGACCGTCGATTACGACTGCTTCATCATGCCAAATAGCTCCCGCATTTTCCATATCATCTTTGATTCCTGGCGTACTTGTTACGTTTCGGCCATCTAAGATTTTTGCAGAGATTAATACCCATCCTGCATGGCAGATTTGGCCGATTGGCTTTTGCTGTTCATCCATATGACGAACCATTTCAATTACTTCAGGGTAGCGGCGCAGTTTATCCGGCGCCCAGCCTCCAGGTACTAAAATAGCGTCATATTCAGCTGGATCAACATCTTTAAAAGCGTAGTCCGATACGGCTGGAACACCGTATTTCCCCATGTACGTTTCGTTTGCTTTTTCTCCAACTAAATGTACTTCTGCTCCTTCTTCTCGAAGACGCATCACTGGATACCATAGTTCTAGATCTTCAAAGTCTGCACTAACAAGCGCAATAACTCTTTTATTTTCTAAACGCATCGTAACACCTCCGCCATCAGTATAGCATGTTGGAGAATAAGATTGAAAATAAGGGACTAACTTGTACATAATTAAAGGATTTTTCAAGTGCTCTTCAGAAAATTTTTGTATGCCAAATGGTCTAATTTTATATTTTCACTTGACTGGGGACAAACATCACACTACAATGTGTAGTGTGATGTTCATAATGTTGTAAAATTATCCAAATAAGAAAGACTTTCTGATTTAATTACTACATTTCTTTTTTCGGGCTTTTACACTACATAATGTAGTGTTTTTCAAATACACTTAAAGGAGGAAGTAAAGTGAATAAAAACGTCGAAATTGGTTCACTTATTATTCGTTTAGTATTAGGTTTTACATTTTTAGTACACGGCTTTCAAAAATGGCAAGGCGGGATTGAAAATACAGTAGGGTTCTTCGATAGCTTAGGAATCCCTGGTTTCATGGCATATATTGTTGCAACCATTGAACTTGTAGGTGGGGTTCTTATTATTCTTGGCCTAGCAACAAGAGTTGTATCTGCTTTATTTGTGGCAGTTATGCTTGGCGCCATTTTTACAGCCAAGCTTAAAAGCGGATTTGTTGGCGGGTTTGAGTTTGATATTGCCTTAATTGCCATGTCTGCTCACTTATTTCTTGCAGGAAGCCAGTTCCTTGCTCTTGATGCAGTGGTATTCAAAAAGAAAGAAACTGCCTTTTCTCTTCAAGAAGAAAGCAGTAAATAAAAAAAGAAAGCTTATACTCTCCCAATATAAGCTTTCAGATTAGTCCCCGCCGTTTAAGGCGGGCTTTTTTTATATTTGCAGCAGCAAATTGGCAAATAAAGAAGAACGCTCGGACAACGTATCAATTTGAATATGTTCATATTCCGCATGTATTCCTTTTCCGCATGCTCCTAATCCATCCAACGTGGGAACACCAATGGCCGCTGTAAAATTGCCATCACTTCCGCCGCCCACAGCTGCTTCTTCCAATTTCATACCCAGTTTGGCCGCGATTGATTGAGCACATTCAAATAGCTCTTCCGTTTGTTTAGACTTGACCATCGGAGGACGATTCATTCCTCCCGTTACTTCGAGCTTAATCCCTTTTAAAATGGGTGTTAAATTCAAAATAATATCCGTCATGCGTTTTGCTTCTTCTTCTGTAGAAACACGTAAATCCACGTGCGCTTCTGCATATTCCGGCACTACATTTGTACCGCTGCCTCCCGTAAATGTCCCAACGTTCACCGTTGTACCTTTTTCATAATCTGTTAAGCCCTGCAAGAAAATCACTTGGCGCGCCAGCTCTTCAATCGCATTGATTCCTTCTTTGTGGTGATTACCCGCGTGTGCTGCTCGTCCCCATGCTTTTACGGTGAAAATTCCCGCTCCTTTGCGCGACGTTTTTAACGCGCCTGAACCCGCCACCGCCGGTTCCGCTACTAGCACTGCTTCACTCCTTTGTGCTTCTTCTTCAATGTATTTTTTAGAAGAAATTGACCCAATCTCTTCATCCGAATTGCAGAAAAACACAATTTTTTTATCGAGCGATAAGCCAAGCTCTTGAATCGCTTTAATCGCCCATATAGATTGCACAATGCCGCCTTTCATGTCTAAAATTCCCGGACCGTACAGCTTGTTTCCCTCTGTTCTTAGACTCAGCCTTCCCTTTTCCCATACCGTGTCAAAGTGACCGATAATTAAAAGCTGCTTTTCTCCTTCTCCAATCGTAAATTTCAAATGGTTTCCTACTTCTTTTTCTTCTATGATTTCGTATCCTACCCCCAACCGTTTATGAAACAGCTGCGTTAAATACATTCCACACTGATCTACTAACTCTTTACTGTAGGACGGTGATTCTTTTTTCACAAATCCAACTAAATCTTCAAGCATCTCTTGTTCGTGTTCTTTTAAATAACTAAACACGCTTTGTTCTACCATTACCTGACTCAAATCAATTCCTCCTCCAAACAACCCCTGCTGCTTGCATTAAATGCTTTTATTTATCGTACGTATAACTATGTTCTACGTTTCACATAACGACCTTAAATTATCCTTAATTATAATGGTTTTCAGACAATTTTCCATCCTTTAAATACAGATAATACTTTAACTTATTCATAACCGACCGAAAATAGCCATAAACTTCAACAAATTCATACAAAAAAGCTTCAATCTTCAACAGATTAAAGCTTTCGTTTGACTAATTGACATTTATTTTAATATTTTTCCCTTTTGACTTCACACTCACAAAAACAAACATAGACACTAAAAAAATAAACAGAATAACGCCAACCATTTCAAAGTTTACTTCGGCCCATGGGTTAAAGAAAGTGAATGCTAAATAGAATGACACACCATACGCGAGGACAACAATAACCCAGCCCATCAAGCGGGAAGCAGATTGTCCAAATTTACTCGATTCATTCACCATTTTATGTACAATCATCGAATCGATTGTATCTGTAAGCATCATACCAAACATAAACACTAGTCCTAACAAAAGCGGCGTATACTTGCCTGCGTTCCCTACAGCTAGAGACCACACGGCCGTTTGACTGACCGTTTCGGCTGCTAAAGCGAACAATGCTCCTACAAGAATAATTAAAAAAGGATTCGTTGTTCCTTTTGCGATTTTCGGAATAAACTTTCCTTTTAACCCGCTCAGCTGAAACTCTTCCTCTTTATTTTTGGTTCGAAGCAAATGATATGTGTTTAATGTCCCGATTAGAAAGAGAGAGATAATGGATACCCAAGATGCAAAATGATCGAAATACGATGGAAACGTAAAATTCTTCATCACCACGCCCAGCACTCCGGCCGTGACGGCCACCATTCCTCCGTGACCTAGTGAAAACAGCGTTCCGACCCAAGGGGCAAAACGGCTGCCCATTCGCCAATTATATCGAGTCTGGCCATCAATAAAAGCTAAGTGATCTGCATCCAATCCGTGCCTGATTCCTAATAAAAAGACAAGTAAAAAAACTGATAAACCTTCCATTTCCTACACTCCTTTTTTTAAAATAAAACGTAAAAAAGCCTCAATTCTATAGAAATTGAGGATGTGTCGGCATATGAAAATAAACAGCAATTGCTCACTGCGTACCTTGATACACCGCCTCTTTCCTAGAAGAGTCAAGTGTACAGAATAGGTAGGTCTCCTGGCTTGAGATCATCATTTTCTACCGCCTTCCCCGTTTTGAGTGACGATAAGATAGAAAACTCCCTGCTTACAGTGGCTGGACCGCTCGAGATTTGCACTCGATTCCCTGTTACCTCTTACGCTATGTAAGAGCACCTAAACTGTGCGAATGATTCATTTTCTTCCTCATTATACTAGTACTTCTTACAAATGAATAGAGAAAATTCAAATAAAAAAGCCCTGCTAAGCTTTACATGCTTAGCAGGGCTTTTTAAAGCAATTAAACTACTTCTACCGTTACGTCTACGTTACCGCTGATTGCTTTTGAATACGGGCAGTATGAGTGAGCTAGGTCTACATATTTTTTCGCTGTTTCTAAATCTAAGCCTTCGATATGAGCTTCAAGCGCTACTCCAATTTTCACTCCTTGATCAGCTTTATCAGGAAGCAGCTGAACAGTAGCTTTTACTTCACTGCTTTTGATTTCTACGTTATGTTTTTTCAACATAAATTCTAACGCGCTGTTGAAACAAGCACTGTATCCAGCTGCAAACAGCTGCTCTGGGTTTGTTGCTGTTGTTGCTTCTCCACCAAGCGCTGGAGGTGTTGCAACGTCTAAGTTAAAGATGTTATCTAAAGAGTGAACTTCTCCTGTTCTTCCACCTGTGTTAACGACTGTTGTTTCATATAAAGCTTTCATGTATAAACCTCTCCTCTTTTTCGTTAATTTTATTAAAAGTTTTTTATTTATCGTTTCTGTAATTTAATTGTACACAATTTAATTTTAAAAAACAAGTATTAAATACATTAAAAATTTCCCAATAAAAAAAGCCGCGTATTTGCGACTTTTTCTTAATAATATTGAGACTGTTCGTCATAAGCTGATTTTCGAAAAATAGACAAGTTGGTAATAGCCCTCATCAGTTTCGTATTAAAAATAACATAATGAATAAACAGCGCCAGCACGCAGCCTAAAACGGCTCCTGTTAACACATCGAATGGATAATGAACGCCAACCCATACGCGTGAAAAGGCAATGAGTACGCCCATGACAACCCACATGCGCCCTGAACGTTTGAAATGCAGCCAAATGGTAAAAGTGATAACTAATGCAGATGTAGCATGATCGCTTGGAAATGAAGAATTTGCGGCGTGATCAATAAGCTGATTCACGTGGTGAGAGATAAACGGACGATCTCGATAAGCAAATAAACTAATCACTTTATTGATAATGACTCCTGTGGCACAAGCACATAAAGCTTGAAATGCTACAACACGGCTGCCGTTTTTATTAATAAGTAAAAACAAGCCGAGTAAAACGATAAGTACATACTGGGCATAATCTGCAAAGAATACCATCAGCGAATCTAGAGGCTTTACGTGTGAGGCATACTGATTCACCGCGTGGAAGATGGTATAATCTACTGAATTAATAGCTGATAACATAATCGAAATCCTTTCTTATTTTTAAATGTCATTAGCTATCTTATCAGTTTCTTGAGAAAATGAACATGTTTTTGTCAGAAGCTTCCTAACTGGTATTTATAAATAATGTATTCAGGCTGAGTAGTAAATCAACGGCCTTTCGCCCATTAACTCACCTGTGAGTGATCCACAATATTTTTTTGCAAAAAGATTTCTTCTAAAGAAGGTTCTTCGACGTGAACTTGATAAATGTCGATGCCGCATTGAATCAATTCGCGAATAATAAGAGGAATATTTCTTTCTTTTTGAAGCATCACTTTTGTGTACATGTGATGGTATTCAACTTCGGGACTCAACGTACGGAAAAACTGTTGAATGTATTCTTTGTGACTGTTTGGATAAGGATCATGTTTGATCATCACCGTTTTTTTCGCTTGATATTGAAAGCGCAGCTCTTCCATTGTACCTTCTATTAAGATGACCCCATTTTTCATAATCGCTACACGTGTACAAATCTTCTCAACTTCATTTAAATTATGAGACGTCATAAAAATTGTCTTGCCTTGATTTTGGAGTTCTCTTATTAGTTCATGAATGTAGAGAGCAGATTCAATATCTACTCCAGAAGTCGGTTCATCTAAAAAGATAAGATCTGGGTCTGTTACAATTGCTTGAGCAATTCCTAACTTCTTTTTCATTCCAAATGAAAACTTTCCAACTTTCTGATGGTCATGTCCTTCTAATCCTACTTTCTTCAGTACATTACTACAATGTTCTTTCGAAAAACGATGGCCGTTTATCTTTAAAAAATAGCGCAAATGATTGAGCGCTGTCATCTCATCATAAAAGTTAGCATAGTCAGGAAGCACACCTATTTTCTTCTGAAGCTCTAAATCAATATCACTCTGTCCCAGCAGCGTAAATTCTCCTGCTGAAGGAAATGAAACGCCGGTAAGCATATTAATAAAGGTAGACTTTCCTGCTCCGTTTCTTCCTAAAAACCCGTAAATTTCTCCTTGTGGTACCTGTAAATTAATACCGTTAACAACTGTTTTAGATCCATATTTTTTAGTTAATTTACTTGTTTCAATGGCATACATATTATACTTCTCTCCTTTTAAAACTCCAAAGTGCCGTACATAAACAAAGTGCTGCAAAAATAAGAAGAACTGTTAGATACCCTTTCTCCAGCTTTAAATAGTAGTAAGGTGTCACATACTTAAACCATGCAATGTACGCTTTTGATGAAAATATGCTCCATCCACTCAGTACCGGTAGAACAAACGATAAAATAATTGATAAAAACATAGTATGAGTTGGGCTTGGCGTTAAAGCTGAAAGCATTAAAACAAATGAAATGATACAAACGGTGAATAGCAGGCACTCTAAAAATATATAAAAAGAAAAATGATGCGAAATAAACGCAATCAGTAGAAATGAAATAGAGATACAAACAAGCCAGAAGCAACAAATACCTAAGAATTTCCCTAATACAATACGCTCTCTTGATGTTTTGGTAACTAAAAACCTTGCTGTTCTTGTTTTAATTTCTTGATTAATAACATTATGAGAAAGACTTGAAATAAATAAAGGTCCGAACCCGAGAAGCATCACCAAAATTCCCCCGTTGGCTCCATCTCGAACCTGTGCACTCGTCAGTTGACCTCCAAGTTGACTAACTATATGGGCTATTCCATAGGAAGCACCGCATACGATTAAAATAACGATAATTGATTTAATACTTTTAAATAAGCTTTGAAACTCTTTTACACTAATAGCCCACATTTTTAAAATCTCCTTTTCACATAAGTTTGACCCCTCTCATCCAACAAAAGGATGATTTACTTCTATCGGTAAAGCTTTTTTCTCTTTTGGCTTTCCACTCCAAGAAAAATTTGTCCATATGCGCAGCAGCTTTTCCACGGGTCCAGTTTTAAATTTTTGCACGTACATATAACTGCCGATAAGCTGAATTCCGTAAATACCGATGCAGACAAAAATTCCTGCAATCATGCCAAGCTTTCCGAAATAGCCTAAGCCATAGCCATAAAAAATCGTCGTGCATATAACCGTTTGCATTAAATAATTGCTAAGTGATATTCTTCCTACGCTTTCAAAAGCCTTCATCAAAAATGACTTTTCACATTTCGCATATAGCCAAGCAAAGCCTGCAATATAACCAAGAGATAGAAGACTCCCACCTAACATATGTGTAGCGCCAGCCCAATTAGCATCCGGCCACAGGTACATAGTTCCTTTTAACAGCAAGCCAAGCGGAATCAGCGCGGCCGCCCAACGGCCATACTGTTTTTGATTAGCTGAAACGTCGTAAAACCACTTTTTCTTTCCTGCATACATACCAAATAAAAACAAAGCGCCCATTATAAATGGCGTAAACAAGAAGGCAAAAGCAAATTTATATCCTGCCATATTCACCGGATCAGCATTGTTGCGGTGGTCTTTAATTTGTTCATAAGTTCCGCTTCCATACACATGAATCGTATCTTTTACATATGTCGTAAGCGTTTGTTTATCGCTAAGAAGATACATATTATCGTTTAATGAACCATAACCAGCTGCTCCCGTAAGAATCAGCAACATCGATGCCCACACCAATAGTGTTTTGGCTTTACGGTTTAAAAAGAAAAGTAGTAAAAATACTCCCATCATTCCGTAAAACGTAAGAATATCTCCTTCCCATAAAAACACTCCATGCAGTAGTCCAAACCCTAGAAGCAGAAGAAAACGGCGAAAGAAATGCCTTTTCACGCCTAGCTGCCTTCTTTCTAAGCTTTCTTTCATCTTCACCATTGAATAGCCAAATAAAAAGGTGAAAATCGGCATAAAACTTTCTTCTACCGCGACTTTTAAAAAGACATAGGCTGCTGAATCACTTGGTGATAGCGAGAAGAGATGAATCATATCCTTTCCGTAAATGCCATATTGAAAAATCAGCATATTCGCTAGTAAAATACCAAACAAGCTGAATCCTCTCATACTATCAATTACTTTAACCCGCCTAAAATCATTACTCATCCTTTTAACTCCTTTACTATGTGTCTGTGCATTTAGTATATGAAATGAAGTTTTCAAGAAAATAACCAGGAGATTATCTTTTCCTTAACATTTTCCAATTTTGTTAATCTTTTCGTAATGTTCTTATGCTAAAATCGAATACGTATGAAATGAAACAGAGGTGATTTACGTTGGAAGATGCGTCTATATTGCTAGTTGATGATGAAATTGCCATCGTCAAAATGCTGGAGACAGTATTAAAAAAAGAAGGATTCAACCAAATTTATAAAGCTCACACCGCTCAAGAAGCGCTGGATGTTTTACATAATCAAACAATTGATATTATTTTGTTGGACGTAATGCTTCCCGATCAAAGCGGATTTGATATCTGTCCTAAAATTCGTGAGCTCTCAAACGCGTATATTTTATTCATAACAGCCAAAGTATCCGACCTGGATGTACTAACGGGTTTCGCCATGGGAGGAGATGACTACGTAACTAAGCCGTTTAATCCTTTAGAAATTGCAGCACGAATTAAAGCACGACTGCGCAGAAAGCAAGCGCTGACTGAAGGAACTTCTATAAGAACGGAACCACAATCGTCAAATCGCTATGAGTTTGATCGTTTTACTGTAGATGAATCGGCAGGAGAACTCATTGTGGACGGTCAAACGGTTTCTTGCCCCGCACAAGTGTTTTTATTGCTTCTTCACTTTTGTAAAAATATGAATATTGTTCTTTCTAAATCACAGCTGCTTGAAGCCGTCTGGGGATATAATCAGTTTGTAGACGACAATACAGTAACCGTACATATTCGAAGAATTCGAGAACGAATTGAAGATAATCCTAGCAGTCCAAAGCATTTAGTTACGGTGCGCGGACTTGGATATAAATTAGTGAACGGAAAAGCGCTATGAAATCAATTAAAAGAAGGTTGACCTTTCATTTTTCATTTCAGTTTATTGCGATTATTGCATGTGTTTGCTGCGTTCTTTTTTGCGTTTTAATGTTTCTAGCTTATTACCTTTCAAAGCAAGATATAAAAAGAGACTTACCCTCTGGATCACTTAGCGTATTAACCGGGGATACAACAGTTGAAGGTGGAAAAGCAACCGTTTCAGATGATTTAGCAAAACAACTTAAACAAGAAGGACTATGGTACCAAGTACTGAACAAACAAGGAAAAGTAATTGGAGAAATTAACTCCCCAAAAGACTTGCCCCACCAATACGGTCTTTCCGAATTATTAGAAATGGATAAAACCAAAAAATTTAAAGGCTATAGTGTAGTAACAGAACTTGATACCTTTTTGACTACACCTACTTATTATATTTTGGGCTATAAAAGTGATTTAAAAGACCAGCTATATGCTTTGTATGCTAAATATAATAAACAAAATGTGCCTCCCAAAAGCGATATCCCTCTTATCAAAAAGGCGTTAAAAGAAAAAGATGCTTCGCTTCAAATTTTAAATGAGAAAGGTGATATCTTAGCTTCAATTAGAATGTCTAAAGAAAAAACACGTTACGATCCTTTAGAAATTATTTCCCGAAAAATTGAACAAGATAAATATGATTCAACAGCTACTGTATTCCATGATCCAAAGAAGAAAATTTCATGGGTTTTTTACACTCCTAATAATTACCACAGTATAACCGATGAATCTATTATTCGAAAAGCTTGGATGGTCTCCATTATCGTGGCTGTTTCTGTTCTTATAGCCACCATCGCTTTCTCCATCTGGAACGCTTTTCGCTATGGCGGCCCCTTACTTCTCTTCACGAGCTGGCTCGGGCGCATGGGAAGCGGAAACTATTCAGAAGTGCTAACAGAAAAAGAGCGGAAGCGCGTCTTTCGGAAGAATGGAAAAGTACGCTTACAATATCGTTTGTATTCAGAAGTAATTAAAGCCTTTTATGAGATGGCGGAGCAGCTTAGCTTAGCTGAAAAAGAACGAAAGCAGCTAGAAACTACTCGCGAAGAATGGATGACGGGAATATCACATGATTTGCGCACACCTCTTTCAACGATTCAAGGATATGGGCATATGCTTGAAAGCGGCCATTACAATTGGAACGAAGAAGAGTTAAAAGAAATTGGCCAAACACTCCGTGATAAAAGTGAATACATGGTGGAGCTTGTAGAGGATTTTTCATTGGCCTTTAAGCTTCAAAATAACGTGGTTGTTTTAGAAACAAAAAAAGTGGACGTTCATCAATTACTTCAGCATATTGTTTTAAAATTCGTTAACGATAGAACCATTGAAAATGTTCACTTCTCTTATGTGCCCGCTCATCTTCAACCTTTTATTCAAGCTGACCCGCGCTGGTTTGAACGAATGCTTGATAATTTAATTTTTAACGCTATTAAACATAACCCTAAGAACACTACCATTACGATTTCGACCGCGATAAAAAGTGACTGCGTCTTGATTACGATTCAAGATGATGGAATTGGAATGGATGAAGAAACGCAGAAAAATTTATTTGACCGCTATTACCGCGGCACAAATACAACCGAAAAAACAGAAGGTGCTGGACTTGGCATGAGCATCGCAAAAGCTATTTGTGAACTTCATAAAGGACATATCGAAGTAAGTTCTACTCTTCACGAAGGCACTGCCATTATCTTGCACCTTCCTCTTTCAGCAGATCAATAGCCGGACTAACCTCCGGCTGTTTTTATACACCTCCAATCTCTCCGTGCTATAATGTACGCAACTATACATAGACACAAGGGGGAATTTTTGTTGAGTAAAGGCAGAATTTTAATTGTAGAAGATGAGCGCAAAATTGCTCGTTTAATTCAGCTCGAGCTTGAACATGAAGGGTACGAAACGGGCATGGCTTACACTGGAACAGAAGGATTGGCAGAGTTTCAAGAACACGATTGGGATTTGCTGCTTTTAGATGTGATGCTTCCTGAACTGAGCGGACTCGAAGTACTTCGTCGCATTCGAGCAAATGATGATCAAACGCCCGTTATCTTATTAACAGCTCGAGACGCCCTTCCTGATAAGGTAAGCGGACTAGATTTAGGAGCGAACGACTACATTACAAAGCCTTTTCAAATTGAAGAGCTTTTTGCACGCATTCGCGTATGGCTTCGCCATCCTGCATCAACATCGCCTGCTGAACAAGAAACGGCCACTCTTCAACTAGGCAATTTAGTCGTTAACGAAAAAACGCGAGAAGTTACGCGTGAAAATGAAGCTATTGAGCTGACTCCTAAAGAATATGATTTGCTTGTCTATATGCTTCAAAACAAAAATCAAGTGCTGAGCTTTGAACAGCTTCTTACAAACGTTTGGGGATTTGATTATTACGGAGACACAAATATTGTATACGTATACATTCGTTATTTACGTAAAAAGATTGATGCTTCATTTTCAACTCCTTACATTCAAACAGTGCGCGGCGTTGGCTACATGCTGAAGGAGTAGCTTATGAAACTACAAACAAAGATTATTCTTACATCAACTGCACTGCTTTTTATTTTACTAGTAATTGCAAACAGTTCGATTTACTTCATTTTCAAGAAGACCATGGAAGACAACGCAATTGAACGTTTGCAAGCAGAAACAAGCAATGTAACAAATGGGCTAAAGCAAACGAGTGCGACGGTTAAACAAGCCAATTTGCTTCGTGCCTATTTGCCTCCTAACGGGATGATTCGTATTTTACCTAAATCCGGCAGTCCTTTAGTTGTATCCGTTACGGATCAAACGAAAGAGCTTCAGGACTTACCTTATTCCTATTATTCAAATGAACAAACAAGCATCAAAGAAGATGACGGCCATCTATACGCGATTTCACACACCCCTGTCATTTGGACGAACGGTGAAGTTGTTTCTTTGGAAGTCACGGAACAACTGGCAGATGTGGAACAATCTCTGCAGACATTAAAATTTATCTTGCTCATTGCCTCTCTTGTTATATTAATTCCAACTATATTTGCTGGACGGCTTTTAAGTAAAATTATTTTGCGGCCTATCAAATCTCTTATTCATACTATGGAAGAAATTCAAGTGTCTCGCACATTCAAAAAAATTGACCTCTCTTCTCCTTCTAAAGATGAGTTAGATCAAATGGCCAACACCTTCAATAATATGATGGATTTATTAGAGGAAAACTATAAAAAGCAAGAGCAGTTCGTATCCGATGCTTCTCATGAATTAAAAACACCCCTGACCGTTGTAGAAAGCTATGCCAATATGCTAAAACGCTGGGGAATGAAGCGGCCGGATATTTTAGAAGAAGCCATCGAAGCTATTCACTCTGAGTCTTTACGCATGAAACAGCTTACGTCTCAAATGCTGGTGCTTGCGAAAGATGAGTCGCAGTGGGAGCTTCACATGGAACACGTAGATGCGGCGGCCGTCTGTAACCAAACAATCAAGCATCTAGAACAAGCCTTTGAACGAACCATTTATTTAAATATAAAAACGGATCATCCCGTCGTAACAGCGGATGAAAAACGCTTAAAGCAGCTGCTGTACATCCTCTTAGATAATGCCATTAAATATAGTGAAAAAGCGGTAGAGGTAACCATAACAAGAAGCAAAAGCTTTATGATTACGGTCACAGATCAAGGAATTGGTATTCCAAAAGAAGACTTATCAAACGTGTATGAACGCTTTTTTCGCGTAGATAAAGCAAGAAATCGAGAAACCGGTGGTTCTGGACTTGGATTATCCATTGCTCGAAAGATTGTAGAAGCTCATAGCGGGCGTATTGAGATTAACAGCCAAGAAGGAAAAGGGACATCAGTAACGGTTTCCTTTCCTCTTTGATTTCTCGCCTTTTCTTAGAGATTTTTAAGAATTGCCTGCTATACTACTTTTTAAGATACTGGAGGTGAATGTATGAAGAAAACGGTGCTTTTTATACTTATTTTTCTTGCTGTTGGTTCAGCTTGCTTTTACGGAATAGCAAAAGCAGTGAATCGTCCTGATACACTTTTATCCGAATCTGACGTCAGCAGTATGATTCAGCAAAAATATGGCGGCACTATTGAAAATGCAAGCTTTTCTCAAAAAGATGATGAACCGATTTATCGAATCACTTTGCTTAAAGATGATATTCCATACCACATCACAGTAAATGGAGAAAATGGAGAAGTCCAGTCATTAATCAAACAAAAAGTAGAGAAACAAACGTCTACTCAAACTAAAAATAATACAGAAGAAGAGCAAAAAAAGAGCGAGCAACCACTAGTTTCTCCTACATCCGACGAGCCTCTCATTTCAATGGAACAAGCAAGAGACATTGCTTTACAAAAAGTAAAAGGAACGTTTTCTTCAGTTGAAATAGAAGAGGAAGAAGGCCAAACCTTTTACGAAGTCGAAATTGATCAGTCTAAAACAAGAGAAGCTAAAGTGATGATAAATGCTTACTCCGGACATGTAGATTCCATCACCTATGAAAATGACGATGATTAAAAGTACAGCGGAAAGCTGTGCTTTTTTTATCCATTTTTATTTATTTCTAAGAAAATTTTAAACTTCTTCTTCTTTTCCTTTAAAGTTCATTAGCTAAGATAGTCTTAACAACAAATCGAGGAGGCCATAACATATGAAAGTTATTACAACCGTTTTAGCCAGTGCAGTACTAGTCGGTGGATTAGGTGCAAGCGCATATGCAATGACAGACCAGTCCAAAAGCAATGATAAGAAGCAAACCACAACGATTGAAGAAGCAAAGGCAAAAGACATTGCCCTTCAAAAAACAGACGGCGGCGACATTACAAATATCCAATTAGCCGTAGATGACGGCGTTAAACAATATGAAGTAGACATCACAAAAGGTAATAAAGAATACGATGTAGACATTGACAGCAGCAGCGGTAAAATCATTGAATTTGATGAAGAGCAAAAAGACGGTGAAGATGAGAAAGAAGAGGAACTTCAAAACGTTTCCCCTGCTATTTCATTAGATCAAGCGATAAAAACAGCTTTAAAGAGCGCTAAAGGAACCGTCAATGAAACGGATCTAGACCAAGAAAACAACCGTTTAGTATATGAAATTGAAATTGACACAGCCGATAAACGTGAAGCAACTGTTTCAGTAGATGCCAAAAACGGCGGCGTGATCAGTGTAGAAATAGATGATTAATAGAAAAAGCACACTCCAAAAGGAGCGTGCTTCTTTTTTTATACCGCTAATTTAATAACCGTTAATACAATACCAATCAAGAATCCACATAGAGCTCCGTTCACTCGAATCCACTGCAAATCTTTTCCGACATTGTTTTCCATCATATCCACAAGTGTTTCATCATCTAATTTATCTAAGTTTTCTTGAACAAGCTGTCCAATTTTCGAATGATTCTCGTCTACAAAGCTCATGATTTGCTTTTGAATAGCCGTATCAATTGCTTCTTGACGCTGTACATCCTCTTCAAGAGCATTCAGCCAGCTCTCTACGTAAGGAACGGCGTAGCTTTTCATAAATTCAGGGCTTTCAATGAATGCTATCACTTTCGCTTTCATTTTATCGACGATTTCTGTTAATTTATTCGTTACGTTTAATTCATTAATCGTTTTTTGTTTCCATGCTTCTAATTTTTCAAGAAGTTCTTCATTCTGCTCCAAGCCTTGCAGCTCTTTTCTAATTCCGTTTACCAAAGCAAGGCGGTATTCATCCTCTTCGTTACGAAGACGCCCTGTAATAGAAAGCAATAAATTTTGCAAAATAGACCCTAGCTTCTCTTCATTAATCATGCTTTGAAATGATTTGAGAGCAAATTGTAAAATACCATCAAGCTCAATATTATCAAGCGCATTTTTAGCAATACTTCCGAGCTGATACTGCGTTTCTTCTTTTTTAATCCAGCTCTCCCCTTTATTTAAAAGAACATCAAGCGCTTTTTCATCATACTGATTTTTTACCACTTCTCCAACAATCGAATGCACAATAGGCTTTAACTCTATTGCTGAAAGCGATGATTTGAGCTCTTTTTCAATAATAGGAACGACTTTCTCTGTATCCACACGATTAATCGCATCAACAAGCAGTGCGGTTCCTTTTTGTTGAATCGTTTCCGAATGAACACCTTTTCGAACAATCGGAAGCAAACGCTGTGTAAACGCAATTCTTTTTACTTTTTCTTGAATACTTTCTTTTGACAGCCAGTCGTTTTCAAGGGTTGAGACTAGCCCTCTTGTAATACGCTGTCTGTTTTTAGGAAGCAGCGCAGTGTGTGGAATAGGAATGCCTAAAGGGTGACGAAAAAGAGCCGTAACGGCAAACCAATCCGCTAATCCGCCGACTAATCCAGCTTCGAACCCACCTTGAAGCAACCGACCCCAAATTGAATCACCAAAAGGCATTGTGGCAACGAAGCCCACTCCCATAATCGCCAAAGAAATCACGGCTAAGTGCTTTGATTTCTTCTTTGGGTTTGTTGTAAATACATTATTTGATTCCATTGTAGTCCTCATCCTTTATTTATTTAACTAAACATTTCATCTAGAAATATGTAACGTGATACAGAAATTTCCGCAAAAAAAAGAAAGACAAGCTTTTACCCTCGTCTTTCTAGTATATTGCCTTTTTGCTATACTTCAAACTTTTTTTCTTTTCGACTTTTATTAATAAATGAAAAAATGAGGAGTACGACCAAGATAACCGCACATACACTGGATCCAATCACATTGTTTTTGTTAAACATAAATGATACAAAAATAACAAGCAGTGCTGCTGTTGCAAAGAGCGTTGTATAAGGAAACCACTTTAATGCGAAAAACGGCTTTTCTTTATACCCTTTACGCAGCTTTAATTGAGCTAAACAAATGCTTACCCAAATAAGAATAATCGTGAAGCCGGGAATGGTCATTAAATAACTAATTACATTATCCGGTGTTTTATAAGCTAAAAACACACCCATTAAAATACAAACAGCCGTAATCATCAAACCATTAATCGGAATACCGTTTTTCGAAACTTTCAAGAAGCGCTTTGATGCTTCTCCGCTTTGAGCCATAGCATAGAGCGTACGCGAAGTTGCATACATCCCTGAATTCGCTGCTGATAAAACGGCCGTTAATAAAACGAAGTTCATAATATGAGCCGCACCCGGCAGTCCGGTGATACTAAACACTTGCACAAATGGACTGTCTTGTCCTGATACAGAATTCCAGGGCATAAGGCCGCAAATAATTAAAATAGGCAAAATATAAAAGCCAATCACCCGCCATACTGTGCCTTTGATCACTTTCGGTAACACGTTTTTCACATCTTTTGTTTCCGTTACGGCCACACCAATTAATTCAGCTCCGCCGTAAGAGAACATCACAATTAAAAAGGCACTCAGCACACCGCTCATGCCGTGAGGGAAAAAGCCTCCATGAGCCGTATAATTTGCCCAGGGGTTTTGCACATCACTTGGAATCACACCGAATAAAATGAAAGCTCCCAAAATGATAAAAGCGGTAAGAGCAATTACTTTAATACCGGCAAACCAAAACTCAATTTCTCCGTAATACTTAACTTGAAATAAATTCATCCCTACAATCAGCACTGCACAGAGAAAGCTTAAGAGCCAAAGAGGTACAGAAGGGAACCAAAACTTCAAAAAGCTTCCTCCCGCAAGCAGTTCAACAACTGTCACGACAATCCAGTTCACCCAGTACAGCCACCCTACAATAAAAGAGGTTTGCGTACCGAATGCCTTATGCACTAAATTTTGTACGTTCATATTCGGATAGACAATTGCCATCTCCGCCAATGCTGTCATTACAATAAATAAGATAAGACCGCCAAATAAATACGCCAGTACAACACTTGGTCCTGCAATACCTAGCGTATCAGCACTACCTTTAAAAATACCTGTCCCAATCATACCGGCAAGCGCAATGAGCTGCACATGACGAGGCAACAGACCTTTTTTTAAATTTTGATCTTGTTTTTCCATGATGCCCGTCCCTTCTGTTCATTTTACGTGTTAGTTTAACCAAATCACTTCTTGCGCAAAAACCCCTACCGGATATTCAGTAGGGGGTGAACCAACACTGTTTTTCTTCTCTATGATGAATGAAAATGATCTGATTTTACCACTGTTACTTTAGTCATTTTATGCGTTGAATTAATACATTGTCAATGTTATTTATTTTCCAAAAATAAAGTCAAAAGAGTATCTACACCCTTTTGACTTCTAGTCTTCTTGCAATGATGGATAAAGCATAGTTTACAATAAAATACATCATCGCGATGATCAAAAACATTGGGACTACGTAACTTTGTTTCTGTCCGTAAATGATTTGAGCGTTATGCAGCAAATCAGGAAGTGCGATCACTACTGCAAGCGACGTATCTTTTAATAAGGAAATAAATTGACTAACTAAAGGAGGTACCATTCTCCGCAAAGCTTGAGGCAGCACAACGAAACGAAGCGTTTGATAATAGTTTAAACCTGATGAACGCGCCGCTTCGATTTGTCCTTTTTCAATTGATTTCAATCCGCTTCGGATAATTTCTGAAATCATAGCAGATTCAAATACAGTGAGGGCCACAATCGCTGCTGACGTAATTTCCATATCAATTCCGATTTCAGGTAAAGCAAAGTATGTAAAAAAGATGATTAAAAGCAGCGGCAAATTCCGGATAATTTCTACGATAAAAGCAAGTACATGAGACAGAACTGGAATGCGGGCATACCTTAAAATACCTACTATACTTCCAATAAGAAAACTTAATACAATCGAAATGAATGCTACTTTTAAAGTGACCCAAAATCCTTCCATTAAGAAAGAAAGGTGATCAGGAGAATAAGCACCCATAAAATCCATCACTTTCACTCCTTTCAGCTTGTTTTACCAAGACGTTTCTCAAGATAACCAACTCCTAAGCTTAACGGAATGGTTAGAACTAAATAGAACAGAGCCACAAAAATATACACATCAAACACTACGTAAGTTTGAGAGGAAACAAGATCTGCCTGATACATTAAATCAAAACCAGCAACAATCCCTAACACGGATGAGTTTTTGACTAAATTAATGAATTGATTTCCAAGAGGAGGAATGACGATTTTAATGGCTTGAGGCAATATAATGAACCGCATCGCCTGACCGTACGTAAGGCCGGATGAACGTGCCGCTTCAAGCTGCCCTTTTGGAACAGCCATAATTCCCGCTCGTATGGCTTCGGCTATAAAAGCTGCCGTATAAATAGTTAGTCCCAGCACTCCGGCAGCTGTACCGCTGATTCCCGCCACAATAAAAATAAAAAAGACGATAACCACAAGGGGAATATTTCGAATGAACTCTACATAGACCGTACCAATTACATTTACTATTTTGAGAGGGGCTATTCGCATTACCGCAATGATCGTGCCAAGTACAAAGCTGGCCACTAAAGCGATCAGACTGGCGATAATGGTGTACTTAAAACCTTCTAAATAAAGATCCATATTGTTCGTCAGAATTGAAAAATCCAGCAATTTTCTTCCTCCTTTCAACTAAACAAGCAGGATGAGCATAATGCTGCTCATCCTGAGAAAAGAAAACTGTACGCTTATTGTTTGATCCACTTGTCGTGAATTTCATCATATTTTCCAGAGTCTTTTATCTTTTTAAGCGCATCGTTTAAGGCATCTACCAGCTCTTTGTTTCCTTTTTTCACAGCAATGCCATAAGGCTCTTCTGTGAACGGCTTTCCTACCAATTCATAAGAAGGATCTTCATCAGCCATTCCATAAAGAATAGCATCATCAGTTGTTAAAGCATCCCCTTGCTTAGATTTTAAAGCTGTAAATGCTTCTGCATAGTTTTCAAACTCTAATACCGTTGTCTCTGGTGCTTTTTCGCGAATATTAATAGCTGAAGTTGATCCTTTAACAGCCAACACTTTAGTACCTTTCTTCAAATCATCAACGCTTTTAATTTTACTGCCTTTTTTCACAAGCAGAGACTGTCCAGCTTGGAAATATACATCCGTAAAGTCTACTTCTTTTTTACGTTCATCTGTAATAGTCATTGTTGCAACAACAGCATCAATATCTCCTTTTTGAAGAAGAGGAACCCTTGTTTTGGACGTAACTTCTTTAAATTCTACCTTGTTTTCATCGCCTAAAATCTCTTTAGCCAGCTGCTTAGAAATATCAACATCAAAACCTTCTACTTCACCCGTCTTTGGATTCTTTAAGCCAAACAAACGCGTATCATTTTTAACTCCAATGACGATTTTCCCTCGGTCTTTGATTTCAGTGAGCGCATCTTTTTTAGCTGATGATCCACTCGTTTCTTCACTTTTCCCTCCGCAAGCTGCTAACATCATAGCCGCTGCTAATGAAAGCACAGCTGCCTTTAAAAACGTTTTTGATTTCTTCATATTACTCCCCCTATTAAACAATTAATGATTTAAAATACGGCTAAGAAATAAACGTGCCCTTTCTTCTTGCGGGTTTTCGTAAAACTCAGCCGGAGTTGCCTCTTCTAAGATTTTTCCTTGATCCATAAATACAATGCGGTCCGCTACTTCTTTTGCAAACCCCATTTCATGAGTTACAACTACCATGGTCATTCCTTCTTTAGCCAATGTTTTCATGACATCCAGCACTTCTCCAATCATTTCTGGATCAAGAGCAGAGGTAGGCTCATCAAAAAGCATAATTTCTGGCTTCATCGCAAGTCCCCTCGCAATAGCTACACGCTGCTGCTGGCCGCCTGACAGCTGGGATGGGTAGGCGTTAGCTTTTTCACCGATTCCGACTTTATCTAAATAGTATAGGGCTGTCTTCTTAGCTTCTTCTGACGACTGTCCCAATACTTTCATAGGTGCTAAAGTGATATTTTCTAAAACTGTTTTATGCGGATATAAATAAAAATGTTGAAACACCATACCTATATTGCGGCGCAGTTTATTAATATTTGTTTTTTTATCCGCGACCAATATATTATTTACCGTTAACTGTCCGTTAGATATTGTTTCTAAATAATTTATGCATCGCAGCATCGTGCTTTTACCTGAACCCGAAGGTCCAATTACGACGACAACTTCACCTTTTTCAATTGTTAAATTGATATCTTTTAATACGTGAAAATCACCGTAATATTTATTCACTCCGTCAAAAACAATCATTTTCCCCCTCCTAATTTGCGAACAACAATAAATATTTAAATTTTTAAAATATTTAAAATATGTTAAAAATTATATTCTTACCCTTAAAGCAAAGTCAACAGTTGACAAATTATCTCTTTTTTGTAATCAAAATGAACTATCTTCAAATAAAATATGCTAGAAAAATAAAAGGCTTTGTTGGCATTTGCCGATATGTAAGCATACGTTCGCCAGGCTGAAGGTACTTGTATAAGCTTAATCAATAGATTATATTAGTTAACGCATATCTTTATACGAATTGTCTTTCATTTTTAGGGGGCAGTTCTCTCTAATCACCCCTCTTTCTAATTATCCTTCTATATCTTTATTATATTAATATATATAATTCTCTTAACGGTAAATTAACAAAAAAAGAAAATACAAGCTTCTATTCGTGTTAGAGGTTCTGACATAGATATAGTGAAATTGTATTATCCCTCTAAAAAAAACACGCTTTATTAGCGTGTGTGGTCTTTTATATTTTCCAGACTCATCTGAAAATGTGGATAGTCTTTAAACCCTTGCCAATCTCCTCCCCATTCGAATCCTAAATTTTTTGCGATATCTACAACCTCCATCCAATCAGACTGATTGTTATTATTACCGTCATATTCCATGTCCCAAATAACTCGTCCGTCTTTTAACTGAATAGCAAAATCAATAGCTAGTCCATAGTTATGATAAGACTGGCCGCCCTTTGAATAGGTAACAATATTGCCTTCTTCCGTCCTGCCTTTTGCATAAAGCTTATCTTGTTCTTCTTTTGAACGGAAACCTTCCGTAATGACAATCGAGATTCCTTGGTCACTTGCTTGTTGAACAAGTTTATTTTTCTTTTCTTCTACGACAGGATGCAAATCAGTTGCTCCTGAAAAATCTTCTAGCGTTGGACCTGGCTTTAACTCATCGCGAAACAAAAATACCAGGCTTACCGCTATCGTAACTATCAAAGCTATTCCCAATTTTTTAAGAACGTTCATCTATATAAAGTCTCCATTCTTTTTTGCTGTTGTTTAGATAAAATCATATCGAATTTCATTTTGTTATCCAATAAAAGAGCTGTAGTGTTCAACAAACGTCTATATTTTTTCGTTTTTTATCTATTTTCACCATTTTTTCACTATTGGTGGTTACATTAACAATTGTGGACAGCTCTGTACCACACCCCTATAACTTTTAAGGAGTGACAACAGCATGAAAAAGAAACTATTCGGTTATATCATGGCAAGCGGTTTAACACTAGGAGTTATGGCCGCTGCAAACTCCACGGCATTTGCAGCCAGCAAAGATGAAACAAGCTCTTCAACAGTTGTAGAGCGAACAAATGGCAGTACAACAAATACGGATGATGCAACACAACAAAAAGTTGATGATATTATGAAAAAAGCACAGGAAAAATTACAAAAACTCGGCGTAAACTTGCCTCAGCACAAAGACGGCCCCTTCAGCAATCTAGATGCGGCTACGAAGAAAAAAGCGAAAGCTATTATGGATCAGTTTCGCGACGGCACGCTGACTAAAGAACAAGCGGAAGCCAAATTAAAAGAACTTGGCGTGAATTTTCCTGAACATAGAGGCGGTCCTTTTAACAATTTAGATGCGGCTACAAAGAAAAAAGCGAAAGCTATTATGGATCAGTTTCGCGACGGCACGCTGACTAAAGAACAAGCGGAAGCCAAATTAAAAGAACTTGGCGTGAATTTTCCTGCTAAAAAGAAAGATTTTCTAAGCGGGGTAGATGCTGAAACAAAAGCGAAAGCTGAAACCATTTTGGAAAATGCAAAAAAAGAAATACAAAAGCTTGGCGTTACAATGCCGTTTGAAAATCACGAGCACAAAGCTCAATAACTAAAAAAGCTACTTGGCTGTTGAAAGCCAAGTAGCTTTTTTATGATGCAGTTTTCCTTCTCACTAACGTCATGTACACACCTAATGCTAATAAATCGCAGACCATAATCACAATGCCCATCGGCAGAGCATTTTGCCCTCCTCCAAGACCAACAAGAGGAGCTACGGCTGCTCCGAGCAAGAACGGAAGCAACCCTAGAAGCGCTGAAGCACTTCCCGCGTTCGAAGCTTGATTTTCCATAGCGAGTGAAAAAACGGTTGTGTTCACAATTCCTACGCTCGATACTACAAAGAAAAGCAAGATGCAGACCAAAATAACGGACATGTGAGTAACAATCACGGCCACTAAAAGCACGCTTCCAACAGCTGCTTGAAGCAATCCATACATAAGAAGAGTTGCTTCTTTTATTTTACCCGCTAAACGTCCTGTCACTTGAGTAGCTATAATTAGTCCAAAACCGTTAATAGCAAAAACAAAGCTGAACATCTGCGGAGATAGTCCATAAATGTCTTGAAGGACAAATGTAGAACCTGAAATATAAGCAAACATGGCACTCATAATAAAACCTTGCGCCAGCGCATATCCCACGAAGACACCATCTTTTAGCAATACGCCAAATGTACGCAGTACTTCTGTTAATCCACCTTCTTTACGGCGTTCGAGCGGAAGCGTTTCTTTTAAACCAAATAAAACGGCAAAAAACATTAGTGCACCAATCACTGCTAACACACCAAATACTCCTCGCCACGACATAATCGTCAGCAGCTGTCCACCAGCAACCGGAGCTAAAATAGGAGCTAAGCCATTTACAAGCATAAGCATGGAGAAAAACTTTGTTAAATCCGAACCTGAAAACAAGTCTCGCACGCTCGCTCTTGAAATAACCATTCCTGCTGCTCCTGCCATACCTTGAATAAATCGCAAAACGATAAAAATCCAAATAGACGGTGCAAACACGCATAAAACAGATGCAACTGCATAGGTGATTAATGCTGCTACAAGCGGCTTTTTCCTTCCGCGAATATCACTGAATGGCCCCATGACCACTTGCCCAAATGCTAAGCCCAATAAGCAAGCTGTCAGACTGACCTGCGCTAAAGAAGCTGAAGTATGCAATTCTTTCGCAAGCGTCGGCAGCGCTGGCAAATACATATCGATTGATAACGGTCCAAATGCGCTCAGTGAACCCAAAATTAAAATAAATAAAATACGATTTCCTCGGCTTAAAGACATTCCTTGGGAAATACTTTGCTGATTCATCTATTGTTGTCTCTCCCTTCAGCAGTTTTACAATAGTCTCATCTTAAACCCTCCAGCTACTGGATAGTCAAGACGTAATTCGAATTTGAATTTCCGTCAGCCGCTCTTCTTCATGATGTGAAATAAATGAATCTACAATCCGCCGAATTAAGAAAGGACCTTCTGCTTTGTATCCTTCCGCTTTAATAAAGTTCAGTAATGCATCGTAATAGACTCCTGTGGTATCTCTCTTTTCTCTCATATAAATAGATGCGTAATCTCCTTCAGGTATTAACGTAACGAGTTCATGCTTAAAAGAAACATCACTTTCGACCAATAAAAAAATGCCATCGTAATCTGTAAATTGTTGTTTTTTCGCGTTTTCTACCGATAGCATAAACCCTACTTTCCCAATCATAATCGGGGTAATATGACTAATTTTCTTTTTTAAATCACGGAGAACACTTTCAGTCCCGTCTAACGTACCTACCTCTGCTTTTACTTGCACAACTTCACGAGAAGGAAGGTGTTTTATGAACGGGGCTCCTATTTGGTTAATATGTCTCGTCTGTTCTAATTCCTTCATTCGAGTTGTTAACTGCACATTCACTCTTTGAAGGTGACGAATTTTTTCTTTTGTTACCTTCTCATATTCCGCTAAAGTTTCAATAAATTCATCCAAGCTGCTGTGCTCCATCTTTCTTTTAATTTCTTTTAAAGGAACTCCCATCAGCTTTAAATAGACAATGATATCTAATTTCTTAAATTGTTCTAACGTATAATATCGATAACCGGTTTGTGGATCAACTTCGTAAGGCTCGAACAGGCCAATTTCATCATAATAGCGAAGTGTTTTAACCGGAATATCATGCAGTCTGGCCATTTGTCCAATCGTAAATTTGTTTTGCACTATAAGTTCACCTTCTTTATGTAAAGCTGCTTGCACTTAAAGCAAGCAACACCGTAATTCTCGTCATTCATTTAGTTCTTGTACAAGCTCTTCCACAATAAGATGTGCAGGCAGTTTTTTTGCCAGCGTAAATCCGGTTCCTGCCCACAAAGAAGTGTACTCTGGATTATTCATTTGTGTAGCTTTTGCTCGAATAGGCTTTGTCATGTAATGAATATGAGGGTAGGCGGATGGTGCTGATTTATCATAGGAAATAAAAAAGGCATTCACAAATCCTCTAGCACGTTTCCCTGTAAAAGCTCGTGTGACACCTGTTTCATTAAAACGCTTTTGAAGAATGCTTTCTTTATGAAGAGCACTCGCTCCGCTTTCTGGACAACAAATAAAAGCCGTACCTAACTGGGCAGCAGAAGCTCCTTCTTGTAACACACGTTTTATGTCAGACCCCGTCATCAACCCTCCCGCAGCAATCAATGGCTTTTTAGTGATTGAGCGAACTTCTTTCAGCAATTTCATAAGCGGGTAATCCACCGAACTCTCTAAAAAAGTAGATCGATGGCCGCCGGCTTCAATGCCTTGCAAACATAGCGCATCCGCTCCTGCTCTCAAAGCCACTTCGGCTTCTTGAGGTGTTGTAATCGTAACGAAAACACGGCTTCCAATTCCTTTTAAACTTGCTACAATCTCTCGATCCGGGCACCCAAATGTAAAGCTCACAGCAGGTACTCGATGTTTTTGAATGATGTCGAGCTTGGCATTCCATTCATCATCATCATTCTTTGGTATATCAACTTGACACTCCAAATATTCAGCTGCTTTTGACAGTTCTTTTTGATAACAATCAAGTGCATCAACTGCTACTTTTTCATTTGTCGGCACAAACAGATTCACTCCAAAAGGTTTTTTCGTAAGTGAGTGCATCTCTATAATTTCCTGCTCCAATTCACGCGCACTTTTATATCCCGCAGCTAGAAACCCTAGTCCTCCGCTATTAGATACTGCTGCAGCTAGTTTAGGCGTCGAAACTCCTCCTGCCATGGGAGCTTGTACAATTGGATATTTACATATATATTCCACACTTCTCACCTCAGCCTTTCATGCGTTCTCTCTTCATTTTACTATAACCCCAGAAAAAAAAGCCCTCCAAAAGGGCTTTTCTTCCATATATAGATTATGCTCGTTTCAAAAATTGAGATCATAAATGATGCTAAGGAACGCGCACTGCCTGATTATTCCCTCAAAGGTTCACCTATGTGGATGACACTAACTCCGTAAGGGAAGTGACAGCCGCTTAAGTTTAGAAAGCCAGACCTGATTGTTCTTTGATCAGGTCTGGCTTTCTACATCGATTACTTATAATGGAGGAACTTTACGCATACAGCTTCTGGAACCGTAACGTTAGATTGAAGAAGCGTTAGCTTTCCACTTTCTTGGTCTCTTTCAAACAGTACCAAGTTTCCTGTTTCTTGATTAGACGCTACAATGAATTGTTCTGTTGGATCTAAAACAAAATCGCGCGGCCAGTCGCCTTCAGTGCCTGTCCATTCTATGAATGTTAACTGTCCAGAATCCTGATCTACTTTGAATGTTGCAATTGAGTTATGTCCGCGGTTTCCTGCATAGACAAAGCGGCCATCTGAAGAAATGTGGATAGCACTCCCTTGATTATTTTCTGTAAAATCAGCTGGAATTGTTGAAACAGCTTGTTGTTGAGTGAAGCTTCCTTTGCTTTCGTCATAAGTTAAAAATAAAACTTCAGAGCTGAATTCTGTCATTGCATACGCATAGCGGCCATTTGGATGGAACGTTAAATGTCTAGGGCCCGAACCAACAGATGTAGAAAGACTGTTGACTTCCTTCAATTTATTCTCTTCCACTTCATATGTCACGATTTTATCAATACCTAAGTCCACAACGGCCACGTGCTTTTCTCCAGGAGTAAAATCGGCATAGTGTACGTGCGGTTTTCCTTGTTGTCCTTTTTTGAGATCTGAATGAGGATGTTCCACTACGGATGCTACATATTCAATTTCCCCTGTTTCTTCATTAACAGAATACGTCTCAACGCTCCCTTTATGAAAGTTAGCAGATAAAACAAGCGTATTATCTTCATTCACTGAAACATAGCAAGGAGGCGCGCCGTCTAGCAGCTGTTTGTTTACAAACTTTAGTTGCCCCGTGTTTGGATCAACCTTAAAAGCAGCTACTCCGCCTTTTTCTCCTTCTTTAATAACTGTATAAAGATGTTCGTTGTCTTTGCTTGCATTTAAGTATGTAGGATTTTCAATTTTAGCCACGGCTTTTACTTCTACAATCTTTTTAGCCTTCGTATCTAACGTAAATGTATAGACACCTTCACTGCCTGCTTTTGTATATGTACCTGCAAATCCAATAAATTTTCCATGTTCACTCATTTTCCTATACCCCTCCTAAAGAATTGTTTTGTTTCATTTATTTTACTATATCATACCGCATTTGTTATAGAGAATGCTCCAATTCAACGTTCATTTATCAGTTTTCCCTACATGCCTATCGTCAAACCCTTCCTTTTTAAGCCTGCATCTTGCATTTTCCTACCATGGGGCGTTATGATTAAGGATGATTTTATATCGCCCCATAGCAGACGGCTTCTGTATTTCCTGGATTTTCAAATAAAGAAGAATGAACTGATGAATAGTCGACTTTCATCGCTATAACCGCTGCTCAACTTTTTTCGTAAAGTTACATCAAAAAAGGAGTGAACAACAATGATCACATTAAAAAGTGAACGCGAAATTAATTTAATGCACGAAGCAGGTAAATTATTAGCTTCTTGTCATAAAGAAATCGCTAAAATGATCAAACCAGGCATAACAACAATGCAAATTGATAAATTTGTTGAAGAGTACTTAGCAAAGCACGGAGCAACGCCGGAACAAAAAGGATACAAAGGATATCAATATGCAACGTGCGCTTCTTTAAATGATGAAATTTGCCACGGCTTCCCAACAAATAAACCGTTAAAAGACGGCGATATCGTAACCATCGATATGGTTGTAAATTTAAACGGAGGCTTAGCAGATTCCGCATGGACTCACACCGTTGGAGACATTTCAGACGAAGCACAGCGTCTAGTAGATGTTACATACGAAGCGCTTTTAAAAGGAATCGAGCAAGCACAGCCAGGAAATCGCACAGGTGACATTGGCCACGCTATTCAAAGCTATGTAGAAGGCGAAAAATTCTCTGTCGTACGCGACTTCACAGGACACGGAATTGGAAATACCATGCACGAAGCGCCTACAATTCTTCACTACGGAAAAGCTGGCAAAGGTACACGTTTAAAAGAAGGTATGGTTATTACAATTGAGCCAATGGTGAATGCTGGTACATGGCATTCTAAAATGGATAAAAACGGCTGGACGGCTCGTACAACAGACGGTAAATTATCCGCTCAATTTGAACATACACTTGCGATTACGAAAAACGGTCCTCTTATTTTAACAGCACATTAAAAAAACAGCCCTTTTGAGGCTGTTTTCTTAATGTAGAGGAAATTTAATAACAAAAACTGTGCCGCGGGAAGAAGTAGATAATAATTTAATCTGTCCTCCGTGGCTTTCTAGAATACGCTGAGCAATTGGCAGACCAAGACCTGTTCCACTATCTTTTGAAGTGGAAAACGGCTGGTACAGCGACTGCTGCATATGCAAAGGAATCCCTTTTCCATTATCTTCAATATACAGACAATAATTATCATCATGAACCTGTGAATAGATTGTAATGACTCCTTCTCCATCCATGGCTTCCATACTGTTTCGAATTAAATTATGAAGAACTTGTTTGATTTGTTTTTCATCTACCTTTAGTATATGCGGCTGCAGTTTCACATCAAAGATAAGCTTATCTTTTTCTGTAAATTTGCTTGAGTGAGTAATCAAAGGCAATAGCTCATTAATAATATCCTGCATACTGACTTTTTTCATTACCGGAGCTCCTGGTTTTGATAACAGCAGCATTTCTTCAATGATGTAATTAATCCTCTCTAACTCTTTCATAAGCAGAGGCAGGTAAAAACGCTTTTTCTCCTCATCAGAGAGAGACTGATTCATAAGAGATATAAATCCATGAATCACGGCAAGAGGATTACGAATCTCATGAGCAGCTCCGGCTGCCACTTCTCCAACTAGAGCAAGTTTCTCAGACTGATGCATTCGCTTTTCTAATTCTTCGGTATCCGATATATCAATGAAATAAAAAATTCTTCCGATGCTCTCGTTCTTCTCATTAAACAGCTGCGTTTGAGAGGCTAAAAAGCAATAGCACGTCTCTTTCGTTCCAAATAATACTTTTTTATTTTCGTGAATTTCTCCCGAATTCACCATGCTCCAAAATTCAGTATTATATTCAGGACATTCCTCCATATACCCGCAAATATCCTTTTCGTCGAGATCTAAAAACTGCTTTGCTGAGGTATTGGCAAATATACTATTTGTCTCATCTTCTATTGTGATAATTCCAACAGGCAGTGAATTTAAGATCTGCTGGCGATATGCTTTATCTTTAATGATTTTCCAAAATGAATCTTCTAAACTAACCGACATTTGATTGATAGAAGCCGAAAGCTGCTTCAGCTCGATTTGCTTTGTGTCTTGAAGAACAAGACCGTATTCTCCGTCTGCAATGTCATTCACTTTTTCAATCATTTGTTCAATTGGTTTCGTAAGGCTCGCACTCATACGATAAGAAACATAAAGAGAAGCCACAATAGCACTTACTGTTAAAATCAATAGTAAAATTAATGAATCTTTAATAATGACAGACAGTGTATCTGATAGTGTATCAAGTGAATCAACCGTCTCTTCTTTTGAACTATTAATATCTTTTTTTATCTGATGCAGATCCGGCAAATAATTTCTCTTAAGATACTCTTTTGCTCCCTCTATATCTCCGTACTTCAGCAGTCCCTGCACGTTATTAGAAATCTTAAAATCCAGCAGCTCAATTTTTTCCTTTAGTGGAATCAACGATTTTGGCACAGGCTGCTTATATCTTTCATTATTTTCGATAACTCGTGTATCATATGATTGATATTCTTCTATCAAAGAGACAGTGGGGTTCTTTAGATTATTTTTCACAATGTATTCTTTTATGTTCAGCTGCTCTTCCCAATAAGAAAGCCACACCATTTGAGGAACATCTTCATCTTTAATTTCGTTGCTTACATGATTCATTTTATCAATGGCATGCACTAAAACTAAAGAGAACCCGCTTAACATGAATGTAATCAAAAGAAGAATCGTTAATATTTGGCTACGGAATGACATGTTGCGAAATAATTGATTCATAATCATCTCTTTCTTTTTCATAGTTACTTCGGCTGTGTAGACATTCTAACTTTCGAATATAAAATTTGTTTTTCCCGCTTACTGTACATCGGTCCAAAAGGCGCTAGTTTATAAACACCGTCCCTGGCGTCAAGTTTGACTTCTCCAGATGGAAGACCTTTTTTACTAAAATAGTCTTTCATAATCACGTTGTAAGCTTGAGGAACATCATTTATCACACTTGTTAAAATAACAGACCTACCCATGTACGCCTGATCATCTAAATATCCTATTACGTACATTCCTTGTGTTTTCGCTTCTTGAATAACTTCTTGATTATACGAATTTCCTTTAGCATAGACGATATCGACACCTTGAGCTTTTAACTCGCGGAGCAGCTTTACTGCTTTTGCTCCATCGTCTCGGCTGTTTACAACTCGATAATAAAAAGCAATCGATGAATCATACGCTTTGATTCCTTGTTCGAATCCTGGATTTTTTTCTTTTGCAAATGTATCAAGTAATCCAATTTTTTTCGTTTTTGTCTTCATGGCAGCTGCCGTGCCTGCCAGGTGCTCTATTTTTGTTTGATCAAATGTATATACAGTTTGGTTTTTATACATTGAAGTACCGTGAATGGTGACGAAATGAACATGAGGATACTTAGGAGCTAGTTCTGTAAAAACGGTAGAAAATTCTCTTCCATGTCCAATTACGACTTTTGTTCCATTTTGAATAACTTTTTCAGCAGCTTCCTTCATTTTTTGGTTCGTATTTACTTCGCTAATAACTTGAGCCGAAACAGGATACTGCTGCTCGATGTTGATTTTTCCTTTATAAGCTAGACTGCCCCAGCTTTGATCTGTCAGTACATCAGAGGTGAGAATTGCAACGCTTGTGTTTTCTACTTTTTTTGTCGTTTGCTGACTTATAATCCCTTGTGTTTTCGAAATAATAATAATTAAAAACGAAGCGACAACAATCAGGGCAAGCAATAAAATCAGCCTTAACTGTCTTGATCGTTGCATAGACCTTCTCCTTTTTGTTTAGCATACTTTCATTATATAAAAAAAGCATCTAAAAAGACTACATCTTTAACGAAATTCCAACTTTTTTCGACATTTCTTTCATATCTTACCTTTTTTAACACTTTCATTCCAAAAGAAAAAAGCAGAAAACATCTGTTTTCTGCTTCTGCCTTCAATCTTCATCTTTTACATCCATATCTTCAGGGATAGGCTCATTTAGGTATTCTTCAATTTGTTTTTTGTACTTTTCCATTTGCTCTAAATGGGTGTTAAACTGCTCTTTATTTAATAAGTAGTTTTCACCATCAAATATAGCTCGTACTTTTCCTTCTTGAATCAATTTCTGCACATATTCTTCAGGAAAAGATAGATACTCTGCTGCTTCTTTTATCGTTAAATACATCCTGCTCCACCTTTTATACGTTGTAGTGTACCTCTTCTGTAGCTTTAACCATTAACTCATACTGACGCAAGCGAAGCTGGAATAATGTTAAAGGATCATGGTAAGCTTCAGGATTGGCTTTCATATGACTTAACACGTCTTGATTTTCATTAATATGCGCCTGTGTTTCTTCAATCGTTTCTTTTAAAACCTCTTTTGGCTTTTCAAAGAATAGTTCAATATCAACTTCTAAATTTTTCTCAAATAAATTAAATTGCATAAAAAACTTTGCCAGCATTGATTCTGTGATATCTTGATAGTCTTGACTTTCAATGTACTTTTTATATTGATTATAAAGCAGCGTTTGGTTTTGAAGAATGGAAGAAAACAGTTTTCCTGCTCCTTTTAACAAGAGCTGCGTTGGATTAACGCGAAGTAAAATATTTTCTTCATCCAGCTGAACCCGATTAGCCATACGATTAACGTCGCGACGCCAGTCGTCCAGTACTTTAAAATCGCAGACTAACGTTAATTTTTGCTCATTGTACATCTTATTTAATGACTCTGCTACTTCTTCAATGTCTACTTGACTCGCAATCAGCTCTTCATTTGATGTAGCAATCCAGTCCTTTAAAGAAATGCGGAACTTGGGCAGGACATCTTGCTGCAAGTGCTCTTCCACGCGCATATTCATTTGTTTATTCAGCTCAATATGAACCGTACTAAAATCACTGTCTTCCTTCACTAATTCTGAAGACTTTTTGAGTAAACGAGGAATTTTATTTTTTAGCTTTTTGCTAATATCCTCTTTGATTCCGTGATAAGCCGAAACAATACTACTCGCTTTTTCTTGTTCTAAGTCATCTACTCGATGCAAGAAGCCATTTAATCGCACAAGCATATCTTCGTTCCATTTAATGCTTTCAATCAAATGATTTTCTGTTTGATTTCTCTTCTCCACTAAGCTCTTTAGCATGCTTTGAATGAAGAACAGCAGTCTGCGCGCACGCTCTTCTACTCCAACGTCGTTTGGATCGTAATAGAAATTAGCTTTAATAAACTGAGCCAAGTCTCCGTGGTGCTGACTCGATACGTAGTGAGGCGTATAGGCTAATACATGTGCCTGCGGGAAATCAGCTCCAATGCTTGCTTCAAATTCTTTTGTAATTCGCTCAATCGTTGCTTGATTATAAAGACTGTCCATATTGTTGATGACAAAATGAACTGGCGTATTTGGCGCATGCTCTTTTATCTCCAGCAATAATTCTTTTTCTTCATCAAGCAGCGATTCTTTTGCATCAAGCACAAACAGTAAACCATCTGCTAAAGGAGCATATTTAAATGCATCCTGCTCACGTGCCTCTTGTTCTGTAAAGCTTGGCGTAATAATGCATGAACAATTATGCTTATCAAGGAACGCAAAAGGTTTTTTCACTTCTACAAGCGCCTGGTGAGGAGATTGCTCCGCTCCGTCAATCGTTTCCATCGGAATGATTTCTTGATCAGCGATTTGCTGGATAGATTCTTCCTCATCATGAATGAACACAAAGGTTGTTTCGTGATTTTGCGGTACCTTTTCTTCTGTAATCGATCCCACAAATGAAGACGTTGCAGCATTTGTTCCTGTAATTAATAAGTGTGTCGTATGAGCATCTAATAAAAAATCTACCCACCATTTAAAGGTGTGCCCCACTTCTAAACCATTTTCATTAGCCCATTTAATAATGCCATGGCAAAGCTTGTAGTGATATTCAAGACCATCAATGTCGTTACGCGCCTCAAAAATTAATCTGCCTGCATTTTCGATTGTAATGGTATCAATAGTTGACGGAAACTTTTCATTCCATGAAAGTACGGCTGCAGACGGAAATAACGCACGTGACTTATTGGTAATTTTAAGCCAGTTTGTTAATACGTTCGGAATGACTTCATGCAATTCCTTTACAGAATGATCACTTTCCATTAAGTCGGTATACGTCTCTTGATAAAGAGTTGAAATCTCTTGCCAATAATCATAGAGGCCCACTTCAATATTCAAGAAAATATCATTGATAGTTTTAATCCAAGCAAGATAAGGAGGCTGGCTCTTATATTGTTTCCATAAAGCTGAGACAAGCTGTTTGAAATACACTTGATCCACTTTGTAAAATGCAATCATCACTTGATAAAAATAGTTAGGGATAAAGTTTGCTGTATATCCTTTATCTACGTAAGTCTTTAATACCGCAAACCAATTTAACGATTCTGTCCGAATACACTCATCTACCGCAAGCTCCACTGCGCTGTTAAAGTCTTCTTGCTCTTCATAAAATCTGCGTGCAATCGCCGTGACGTTTGGATAATCCGGCTGAGAAGCAACCAGCTCGTTAATGACTTCATAAGCTCGTTCAATATTGTTATGGTCCGTATAAAGCGAAAACAGCTTTAGCGCTATTTCAGCTTTTAATACTTTTGAATCCGTTTCGATGGATAGGTAAAGCTCTTCAGCTAGCGTAGACAATCCCAACTCATAATGCGCGTCGGCTGTATTTTTCTTCGCCCACAGCTTAAATTCACCATTTACATTCTCCCACTTAAAAATCGCGGACTCAAAATCTTGATTATGGAAGTAAACTTCTCCCTGGGCTAAGCGAACGAGCGATAAGTCGTACCACTCTTTTTGCTGCTCTTCGTAATAAGCTTGTCCAAGGACCTTTACAGGCGGCTGATTTTCATTTTCTTGCATAAACGTTTCGTAATATTTCTTTTTCGTTAACTGATATTCTACCGTCATATAGTCTCTCCTTTTTGATGTCAATATTTTATGTACTCTATCAAATTCCCTTTTTTATACTTTTCATACACGATATTTTCTTACTCATATTTTACGCAAAAAAAGCCTCAAGAACTACTCTTAAGGCTTTTTTTATAACTTTTATACTATAAAAATGGCTATTTATCATAAATGGGCGCTGAAATAACAAATATATTAATAGGCATCCCGTCGAAACAGCCCCATTACTTCTACCGTTTCCGTAATATTTACGAAAGCTTCAGGATCCACCGATTGAATTAACTGCTTGAGGTTTGCAAGCTCATAGCGTGAAATCACCGTCATTAATATTTTACGGTCTTCTCTTGAATAAGCTCCTTCACCGTTCATTAACGTCACGCCGCGCACCAAATTCGTAAGAAGCTGCTGCTTCATTTCTTCACCTTTTCTCGTAATAATGGTTAACGTGAGCTTAATATGGCGAGTATGAATTGCATCCACTACTTTTCCTGTGACGAAAATCGAAAGCATCGTATATAAAGCCGCGTCCCAATTCACAAAAAAACCTGAAACAAACACAACCACGGCATTCATCGCTGATAATATAGCGCCAAGCGGGAATTCTTTTTTATGCGTAAGAAGCATCGCAATAATATCAAATCCACCTGTCGAAGCTGACTGACGAAAAACAAACCCTACGCCAATTCCAGTTAAAACTCCTCCAAAAACAGCTGACAGAATAGGATCTGTACTAACAGCTCTCAAGGGAATCACGTATAAAGCAATTGATAAAGCCACAACGGACAGCAGGGTATGTAAAACAAACCGCTTTCCTAACTTCATAAAACCAATAATTAAAAGGGGTAAATTCAACAAAAAATTCATTGTTCCCGTGCTTGCAGGCGTTAAAATTCCTATAATCATAGCAATACCGCTAATGCCGCTGCTTAACACTTTATGGGGGATTAAAAACCAATTGTATGCAAATCCAATTAACACAGAACCTGCTATAATAGCAATTGCTCTATACATGATGTCCCTTCACCTCTTACCACAAATATAATGTTTTCATTTATTGCTTCTTTATTATAATTCCTAAAATATTGAAAACCTTAAAAAAAGTATATTCAGAAATTTGTTGTGTTGGTGGGGTGGACAAACGGCAAAATAAAACGGACATAACGGCAATTAGCGCTTTTATATCGAGTTTTATCTGCTTTTGGTATGAGCACTCTAACTTTGTCTTTTTCTTGCTTATTCAAAATAAAAAGCTGCTATCTTTACTAAGATAGCAGCTTTGATGAAGAGTTATTTTAATTTTAAGACCGCCACATTCTCCACATGTGTCGTATGCGGAAACATATCAACAGGCTGAACTTCAACCGTCTCATATCCGCCTTTTTCTAAAATAGCTAAATCACGCGCAAGAGTTGCTGGTCCGCATGACACATAGACAACTTTTTTCGGCTTCATGTCAATGATGGTATTCAAAAGAGCTTCGTCGCATCCTTTTCGCGGCGGATCTACGACGATGACGTCCGCTTTGATGCCTTGTTTGTACCAGTTTGGAATGACGACTTCTGCTTCGCCTACTTCAAATTCAGCGTTGTGAATACCGTTTAGCTCAGCGTTTCGCTTTGCATCTTCAATCGCTTCAGGCACGATTTCAACGCCATATACTTTTTTCGCTTTTTGAGCGAGAAATAACGAGATTGTTCCGATTCCACAGTAGGCGTCAATTACCGTTTCTTCTCCTGTTAAATCTGCATACTCAAGCGCTTTGTCATAAAGCACTTTCGTTTGCTCAGGGTTTACTTGGTAAAATGATTTTGCTGAAATGGCAAATTTAACGTCGCCGATATAGTCGTAAATATATTCTTCTCCCCAAAGTACGTTCGTTTGGTTCCCTAAAATGACGTTTGTGCGCTTGCTGTTTACGTTTTGAACAATTGATTTTACGTTCGGCACGGCTTCGATAATGTCTTCTATAATACGCTTTTTGTTTGGCAGCTCAGCTGTACGAGTCACAATTACAACCATGATTTCACCCGTTACAAGCCCGTAACGCGCCATGATATGACGAAGCGAGCCTTTATGTTTTTGTTCCTGATAAGCAGAAACGCCATGCTTTTCACAGATTGATTTGACTGCTTGAACAACATCATCATTTGCCTGCTGCTGAATCAAACAGGCATCCATGTTAATGATGTCGTGGCTTCGCTGCTGATAAAACCCAGCGACCAAACCGCCTTCTCGTTCTGCTACGGGCACTTGAGCTTTGTTTCGATAGCGCCAAGGATCGTTCATTCCTAGCGTCGAATGTACCGGAACGTCAGGTAAATGACCAATTCGCGCCATGACGTCTTTTACTTGCTTTTGTTTAAATTGCAGCTGTCCTTCATAGCTTACATGCTGCAGCTGACAGCCTCCGCACTGCTTGTAGACCGGACAAGGTGCTTCAACACGCTGTTCACTAATTGTATGGTGTTTGATAAGCTTGCCAAACGCATAGCCTTTTTTTACTTTAATGACTTTTACTTGGCCGCTTTCGCCGGGCAGCGCATTTTGAACGAAAACAGGAAATCCGTTCACTTTCGCTACACCCGCTCCGTCATGCGTTAAATCTTCAAACGCAACATCTATATATTCATTTTTTTCTACAGGTGGTTTTAATTTTTCCATTTATCGTTACATCCTTTTAGTCATTTGAAAATGCTGAACTGATTGTACCATAAGAGCGAAAGCCAAACAAAGAAAAGCATGAAAAAAGATCGCAATTAGGCGATCTCATTTTTTTCCATCAATTCAGCTGTTGCTTTTGGAACAAAGATTTCTACATGGCGATATAAGTTTACAAATTCCCCAGGCAATAACCCTCCGTACTCGCCATCTAGATTTAGCTGCATTTTATCATTCGTATGAATTTTAACACGGTTCGCTTTTGTATAAATAATATGAGGATCATTGATATGTTCTCCTCGCAGCGCAAGTGTCGCAATTCGAATAAATTCAGCTAAATTTGCTTTCTTTAAAATAATCAAATCAAACATACCGTCATCTAAAGAAGAATCTGGTGCCAGCTTTTCAAAGCCGCCGACTGAGTTCGTTAAGGAAACGAGGAAGAACATAATCTCGCCGCCAAAGAATTTTCCGTCATACTCAATTTCAACAGATGTTGGTTTAATAGAAGGAAGCATTTCCATGCCTTTTAAATAGTAAGCTAGCTGTCCAAGCATTGTTTTTAACTTGCTTGGCACTTCATATGTTAATTCAGTTAAACGGCCGCCTCCGGCGATATTTACAAAGTAATGCGTTTCTCCGTCGTTTGTTACACAGCCCAAGTCAATTGGCTTTGTTACGCCTTCTACAATGACATCAATAGCGCCTTCAATCGTGCGCGGCACATTAATGGCACGAGCAAAGTCATTGGTTGTTCCAACAGGAATAATACCTAGCTGCGGGCGATAGTCTTGTCCGGCAATACCGTTTACGACTTCATTGATGGTACCGTCTCCACCGGCTGCAATTACAACGTCAAAACGACGTTCTACCGCTACTTTAGCAGCTTCTGTTGCATCACCAGCACAAGTTGTAGCATGACAAGATGTTTCGTAGCCTGCTTGCTCTAGCTTTTGCAAGACTTCCGGTAAGTTTTTCTTAAAAATTTCACGGCCCGATGTCGGGTTATAAATAATTCTCGCTCTTTTCATATTCATCATCCTAATAATGATAATTTGTCACAAATCTTTGCCTACTTTTATCAGTGAAAGAATGCCCCCTCACATTACATCATCAACAAGAGGGGGCATGAACAAACATATTATAAAGAAATTAACCTTGATATACAATATTCACGTTTCGGTTTTTATTCATACCTTCAGCGCGATCGCCCTTACTCATAATAAATGTGAGATGGATATCCACCTCACATTTAGTTATCAAATTTAGCGTTTATTAATTTCTTCTAAAAGAATTTTATTAACCATCGGTGGGTTCGCTTGGCCTTTTGAAGCTTTCATAATTTGACCAACTAAGAAGCCAATTGCACGATCCTTACCGTTTTTGAAATCTTCAATAGATTGAGGGTTTGCATCTAATGCATCTGTTACGAATTTACGTAAAGTTGCATCATCAGAAATTTGTACAAGACCTTTTTCTTTTACAATTTTCTTTGCATCTCCGCCATTTTCAATTAATTCTTTGAATACTTTTTTCGCAATTTTAGACGAAATTGTACCTTCTTGAATTAATTGAATCATACCAGCTAGACCTTCAGGTGTTAAGGCTACATCTGAAAGTTCTTTTTGGTTTGAGTTTAAGTAAGCAGAAACTTCACCCATTAACCAGTTAGAAGATAGCTTCGCGTCTCCGCCCGCAGCAAGCGTTGCTTCAAAGAAATCAGACATTTCTTTTGTTAGCGTTAATACCATTGCATCATAAGCAGGTAAGCCAAGCTCTTCTACATAGCGCTTTTTACGAGCATCTGGAAGTTCAGGAATCGAAGCACGAACGCGTTCTTTCCACTCTTCGTCGATGTGTAATTCTAATAAGTCAGGCTCTGGGAAGTAGCGGTAGTCGTCAGATCCTTCTTTTACACGCATTAGAATTGTTTCGCCCGTAGACTCGTCAAAACGGCGTGTTTCTTGCTCGATTAAGCCACCAGACAATAACACTTTTTCTTGACGAATTTCTTCGTGTTCAAGACCGCGGCGCACATAGTTAAATGAGTTTAAGTTCTTTAACTCAGCTTTTGTACCGAACTCTTCTTGTCCAACTGGACGTAAAGAAATATTGGCATCACAGCGAAGTGAACCTTCTTCCATTTTACAATCAGATACGCCTGTATATTGAATAATTGATTTTAATTTTTCTAAATAAGCATATGCTTCTTCAGGAGAACGCATATCTGCTTCTGATACAATCTCAATTAGAGGTGTACCTTGACGGTTGAAGTCTACTAGTGAATAGCCATCGCCTGTATGCGTTAACTTACCAGCATCTTCTTCTAAATGAAGTCGGTTGATACGAATACGCTTCGTTTCACCTTTAACTTCTACTTCAATCCAACCGTTCTCGCCAATTGGTTTATCAAATTGAGAGATTTGATAAGCTTTTGGGTTATCCGGATAGAAATAGTTTTTACGGTCAAACTTTGTATCTGTTGCGATTTCACAGTTTAGCGCAAGCGCTGCTTTCATTGCAAAATCAACTGCTTCTTTGTTTAACACAGGTAATACTCCAGGATAACCTAAGTCAATTACACTTGTGTTAGCATTTGGAGCCGCACCAAATGCGTTTGGACTTGCTGAGAAAATTTTAGATTTTGTCTTAAGCTCAACGTGTACTTCAAGACCAATAATCGTTTCAAAGTTCATCTTTATCTCACCCCTTACAGTGCTGGTTTCGCTTTATGATGCTCAGTTGCTTGTTCGAATGCATGAGCAACACGATAGATTGTGCTTTCGTCGAAATGCTTACCGATAATTTGTAACCCTAATGGCAATCCATTTGATAAGCCGCAAGGCACAGAAATACCAGGTACTCCAGCAAGGTTTACTGGGATTGTTAAAATATCGTTTGCATACATTGTTAATGGATCGTCTGTTTTCTCACCAATTTTGAATGATGGAGTTGGTGTAGTCGGTCCAATGATAACGTCATAGTTTTCAAATACAGACTCAAAGTCTTGCTTAATTAACGTACGTACTTGCTGTGCTTTTTTGTAGTAAGCATCATAATAACCAGAGCTTAACGCAAATGTTCCAAGCATGATACGGCGTTTTACTTCGTTTCCAAAGCCTTCGCTTCGAGACTGCTTGTACATTTCGATTAAGTTCTCAGCATTATCTGTACGATATCCGTAGCGAACGCCGTCAAAACGAGATAAGTTAGCAGACGCTTCAGAAGAAGATAATAGATAATACGTAGCTAATGCGTATTTAGAGTGTGGAAGCGATACTTCTTCCCAAGTTGCGCCTAGTCCTTCTAACACTTTTAGTGCATCTAAAACAGACTGGCGAGCTTCTTCGCCCACACCTTCGCCTAAGTATTCTTTTGGAACAGCAATTTTAAGACCTTTTACGTCACCTGTTAAAGCAGATACATAATCCGGTACATCAACATTAGCAGAAGTAGAATCCATTGGGTCTACGCCTGAAATTGCTTGAAGTAAGTATGCATTATCTTCAACAGAATTTGTGATTGGTCCGATTTGATCTAAAGAAGATGCAAATGCCACTAATCCGTAACGAGATACGCGACCATACGTTGGTTTTAATCCGACAACACCGCAATAAGCAGCTGGCTGACGAATTGAACCACCTGTATCAGAACCTAAAGAAAACGGAACTTCGCCTGCTGCTACAGCTGCAGCTGAACCACCGCTAGATCCACCTGGTACGTAATCTAAATTCCATGGGTTGCGCGTTAACTGAAGACCTGAGTTTTCAGTTGAAGAACCCATTGCGAATTCATCCATATTTAATTTACCGATGGTTACCGCTTCAGCTGCCTGCAATTTTTGAACAACTGTTGCATCATAAATCGGATCAAAGTTTGCTAGAATTTTACTAGAACAAGTTGTACGTAAATCTTTTGTGACAATATTATCTTTTACACCGATTGGCATACCAAATAATAGGCCAAATTCATCTTTTGTTTGTAGTGCTTCATCTAGCTCTTTTGCATAAGCACGAGCATTGTCTTCATTAAGCGCTAAGAACGCACCTACTTTATCATCTACTTCATTAATACGTTTATATGATTCGTCTACTAAATCTTGTACACGTACTTCTTTCTTGTGTAAAAGGCTATGTAGTTCTGAAAGTTTACGATCGAATAAAGACATCGTAAAGCCTCCTTCCTTATTCTAAAATAGTTGGTACTCGAATGTAGCCATCCTTGTGGTCTGGCGCATTTTTTACTACGTCTTCAATTGGTAAACCTTTAGCTGGCTTATCTTCACGCATTACGTTTTTCATATCCAATACGTGAGAAGTTGGTTTTACATTTGTAGTATCTAACTCATCTAATTGTTCTGCATATGTAATAATAGCATCTAATTGTTTTGTAAATAGTTCTGCTTCGTCATCCGTCACCGCAAGTCTCGCTAAGTTTGCAACGTGTTTTACTTGATCAACAGAAATTCTTGACATGTTCCTTCACCTCCGAATATTCGTCCCACTACAATATACTGATAATACCAAACTTCACTAGCAACAGGCAACATTTCTGAGACTAGTTCCTAAAATATTAAAAACCCCGCCAGGCAAGACAGGGCTTACATTTATCACTTCTATTTTATACCAAATCCATTTCATTCAAACAACATTCCATACTTTTCCTTCGTCATAAAATATTTCTCTCTTGCATAGGTATAAAATAACCTTCTTTTTAGAAAAGATAGATAGAAAGAGAAACATGCTTCAGATGAACACACCACCATGTTTTAATTTCACTAGTCTTTGGGAAAGTAAAGAAAACGAATAACTACTTTACCGTAAAAGAGGTGCTATAAAAATTGAATAAAATACTTATACAGTCAGTCATCCACCAGCGCCCTGTGTATCAGCAAAGCGGAAGATGGTTTGTATTAGATGAAGAATTCAAGTGGGATTTGTCCACCTTGCAAAAAGATGTTTTTGCTTGTTTAAATAAAGCCTTTCATATTCCTATAATTTTTTGTGATTCATGCGAAGCCAATAAAATTGTCTCTGCTCTTGGAGAAGAAGAAGCAGAATACCTGCAGTTTGCATCAGGCGTTTACTGGCGAGAAGTCGGCATTATATTTATTTTTAAATTTGATGACTATCTTCCGCTTATTGAAACGATCTTTCACGAGCTGCGCCACTATATTCAAGATCACATCCCTTATTATCAGAAAGAATTTGAGCTGGATAAAAAGCGCCCGTATGAAGAGCGGACAACTGAACAAGATGCATTTGCATTTGCTGCTTATTATCTTGCTAAGTTTACAAGACAAAATTCTCACGCCATTCCTTCATAGGAGGCAATTTCATAGAATTAGAAAAAGACACTGCTTGAGCAGTGTCTTTTTTGCTTACTCTTCGTAAATATGAACGAACGGCTTGTCCTCATCTGCTTTTCTAACAATGAGAGCTTCAGGTCCGCTTACTGAGTTAATAGAGATACTCGTTTCCATATATGAAGGGAAATGATCAAGCATTAAACCAGCAACGTACTGAGTAAATCCTACAATTTCACCTTTTCCGTAAAATTGGACGGGAATATCAATCGTCATTTTTTGAAGCTGTCCATCTTTGTAATACCCTTTCCCTACTACGCTTGTAAAGTTCGGGAAGTAGTCTTCGATTTGCGCTTTGAACTCATCAAATTTCATCGCATCATCTCGGTGATCTTTTGTTGCATCTGATGATGGGAATAAATAATATTTCTCGTCTAAATCATCCCAGCTGCCAACGGCCGTATCATTTGAACCTGCATTTCCGACAGCCATAAAGTTACCTGGCGTTAAAGAAGCCTTAGCACTTTGTTTAAATAACGCTACTCGAATTGGAACGTTTTCTAAGCCCTTGATATTACGCATCCGCTGCACAATTTCATCGGCCATCTTTTTGCCTTGCTCTTCAATATTTTTATCAGTTAGTTGTTTTTCACGAGCATAACCATTTTCTTCTGTATAATAATGAACAGAATTCATCGCCAGGCCAATTGTGACGCCTCCAAGTTTTACCTTGTCGTCTCCGTCTTGGATAAGGTAATCTTGCTCAGTAATGTTCGCTAAGTACATTGGACTTGTTTCGTTACGAGTTTTCAAATCGCCTTTTTCTGTATCAATTGGGTTTAATCCATTATTCTTAAGTTTCTTTTTCGCCGTAGCATCTTTTGTTTTGCTTTGAAGATCTTTAAACTGTTTATCGCTCAGCTTACGGCTTAACCATGAGCGAATAGTATCTTTATCAAGGTACTGGCCTTCTTGATACACATATTTTTTCGGAGAATAGCTATCTGTCGATAAGCGCATTAAGCCTGTTTCAAATTCTTGCGCATCCAAGCGGTTGTTTAAGTTTGCTGCTACTAAGCCTCTTGCCACTCCCGCTTTAAATGGAAGAATTGTTCGGTAATAATCATCTGAAATACTATACTTCGGAATAACTGCTTTTTCTTTCTTGTTGTTGGTTTGTTGAACAGTCTCTTTATCGTCCGAAAGATTCGGTGCACACGCTGAAGTTACAAGCATGACCGCAAGAGAAAGTAACAATATCTTTTTCAACTACACACACCTCTTATTTATTTAATTCCGTAAGTAGCCTTGCCTCATCCCATACTTCAATTTCAAGCTCGTTAGCTTTTGTCAGTTTGGAACCAGCCTCTTCCCCTGCCACAACAAGGTCTGTCTTTTTACTTACGCTTCCTGTGACTTTACCGCCAAGTGCTTCAATTTGTGCTTTTGCCTCATTGCGAGATAGCTGTTCAAGCTTACCTGTTAATACAACGGTTTTACCAGCAAAAACAGAATCTACATTTTCTACACTTACAAGCTTGGGTCCTTTGTATGTAAGGTTTACTCCATACTCTTTTAATTCATGTATAAGTTCTTGAACCTCTTCTTGTGTAAAGTAAGCGACAATAGCATCAGCCATTTTGGCACCAATTTCATTAATTGCCACTAATTCATCATACGTTGCTTTTGTTAACTTGTCTATGGTTTCAAAGTGCTGAGCTAACGTCTTTGCAGCTTTTGCTCCGACATGGCGAATGCCCAAGCCAAAAAGCAAACGCTCAAGCGAATTTTCTTTCGATGCTTCGATGGCCGCAATCAAATTATCAGCAGATTTCTCACCCATGCGCTCAAGCTCGATTAACTGCTGTTTTGTCAGCGTATAAATATCCGCTACATCTTTAATTAACTGTTCGCGAAATAATTGCGATATAACTTTTTCACCAAGTCCATCAATGTTCATCGCATTGCGGGACACGAAATGAATAAGTCCTTCACGAATTTGAGCAGGACAGCTTGGATTAATGCAGCGAAGCGCAACTTCTCCTTCTAAACGCACCAGTTCACTTTCACATTCCGGGCAGTGAGTAGGCATCGTAAACTCTTGCTCTTCTCCCGTTCGCTTCTCCTCAATCACATTCACTACTTCAGGAATAATATCTCCTGCTTTTTTCACTACGACATAATCTCCGATGCGAATGTCTTTTTCACGAATCAAATCTTCATTGTGAAGAGACGCACGCTGTACCGTCGTACCTGCTACTTGAACCGGCTCCAAAATAGCTGTTGGCGTAATGACCCCTGTCCGGCCTACCGTCAGCTCAATATTTACAAGCTTGGTTACAACTTCTTCAGCAGGAAACTTATAAGCAATAGCCCAGCGTGGACTTTTGGCCGTTGTTCCAAGCTCAGCCTGCTGATCAAATGAATCTACTTTTACAACAATGCCATCAATATCATAAGATAGTTCTGGACGTTGCGTTTGCCAGCTTTCGATGTAAGCAATCACATCATCAATGGTTTCACACGTCTGTCTTTCTCTATTTGTTTTAAAACCAAGCTCATCGAGCAAATTCAAACTTTCGCTGTGAGAGTCGATTTCTAATTCTCCTGTATCAGTCATGGCATATACAAAGATATCTAAATTACGTTTTGCCGCAATTTTAGGATCTAGCTGACGCAGTGAGCCTGCAGCTGCGTTACGCGGGTTAGCAAACGGAACTTCATCCCTTTCCATTTTTGCTTCATTAAGTGCTTCGAATGATTTTCTCGGCATAAATGCTTCTCCGCGAACTTCCATTGATAACGGTTCTTTAATTCGCAGTGGAATAGAGCGAATTGTTTTTAAGTTTTCAGTAATATTTTCACCCGTCGTACCGTCTCCGCGCGTAGCCCCCAGTACTAAGTATCCATCTTCATAGCGAAGAGATACAGCTAGGCCGTCAATTTTAAGTTCGCATACATAAGAAAACTCATCTCCAACGGCTTGGCGCACTCGGCGATCAAAATCCCGAAGGTCTTCTTCATTAAATGCATTTCCTAAACTTAGCATAGACGTTTGATGCTGAACCTTCTCAAACGCATCGAGCACTTGGCCGCCGATGCGCTGAGTAGGTGAGTCAGCTGTTTTTAATTCTGGAAATGATTCTTCTATCTCAATTAACTCATTCATTAACTTATCGTATTCTGCATCTGGAACAGATGGCTGATCTAACACATAATATTCATAGCCATATTGATTTAATAAGTCACGTAATTCTTGAACGCGTGATTTTGCTGTCTCAAACTCCATATTCTAGCTCCTTTTCACGATTACACTTTCGTAACCGGGGCAAATTTAGCAAGCAGTCTTTTTACACCTGTAGGACTAGGAAAAGCAATGTCTAATTCTTTTGAATCTCCTTCTCCTTTTACACTTACAACTGTACCAATTCCCCATTTTTTATGCTCGGCCTTATCTCCAACGCTCCATCCAATTGATTCACTGCCTGTTGACACAAGCTTCGTTTTTGCCACGGCCGCTTGTCGGCGCGCTGCAAACGGCGAAGCTGAAGCCCCTGAACGACCAGCAGCAGGTTTGCGCATTGCTTCATTTAAAGATTCCACAAGCTCGCTTGGGATTTCTCCAATGAAGCGCGACTTTGGATTAACGTTTGTTTTACCAAATAGTGTGCGCATTTGAGCATTTAATAAATACAATTCTTGTTCAGCACGTGTAATCCCTACGTAGGCTAGGCGTCGTTCTTCTTCCATTTCATTATCTTCGAATAATGATCGGCTATGAGGGAATACGCCTTCTTCCATACCCATTAGGAAAACAACCGGGAACTCTAGACCTTTTGCTGAGTGAAGCGTCATCAGAATCACTTGTTCGTTCTCTTCTTCTTCCTCATCATCAAGCTTATCGATATCAGCAACAAGTGCTAAATCGGTTAAAAATGCTACTAGGCTTTTATCTTCGCTTGCTTCTTCAAACGTTTTTGTAACAGATAAAAACTCATCAATATTCTCTAAGCGACTTTGTGCTTCAATTGTTTTTTCTACTTTAAGCGCTTCACGGTATCCTGTTCTTTCTAATACTTGTTCCACAAGCTCTGTTACAGACATATAGTCTTGCATTTGAGCTAAGTTTGAAATCATTGATTGGAAGTCACGAAGTGCCTTTGTTGCTTTGCCCGTTAACCCCATCAATTCTACTTCATCAAGCGCTTTGAAAATAGAAATGTCATGAACGTTTCCGTAATTGGCTACTTTATCGACTGAAGTAGCTCCAACTCCGCGCTTTGGAACGTTCACAATACGAGCTAAGCTAATGTCATCATCTTGGTTGGCAATTAAGCGCAAGTACGCAAGTAAATCTTTAATCTCTTTGCGGTCGTAGAACTTAATGCCGCCGACAATTGTATAATTAATATTGGATTTTAACAGCACTTCCTCCATCACACGAGACTGTGCATTTGTACGATACAAAATGGCAAAATCACTGTATTTACGCTTTCCGCTGTCTACTGCTTCTTTAATTTTACGTGCTACAAACTGTGCCTCATCATGCTCACTCATTGCTTGGTAATGATAAATCTTCTGGCCTTCATCGTTTTCCGTCCATAAGTTTTTCACTTTACGATTCATATTGTTTGCAATGACGCCGTTTGCCGCAGCCAAAATCGTTTTCGTTGAACGATAATTTTGTTCAAGCAAAATGGTTTTGGCTTTTGGGTAATCTTTTTCAAATGACAAGATATTTGTAATATCAGCCCCGCGCCAGCGGTAAATAGACTGATCTGAATCCCCTACTACGCATACATTTTCAAATCGTGCAGCTAGCAAACGAACAAGCATATATTGCGCATGGTTTGTATCTTGATACTCGTCCACATGAATATATTGAAACTTGCGCTGATAGTACGTTAACACTTCAGGAACTCGTTTAAA
>Ga0102593_1000303_pt1 | contig 101187 bp, 112 predicted proteins | sample AraplaCol_mMS_r2_2_FD_76862 | JGI IMG/M metagenome (GOLD analysis project Ga0102593, IMG submission 76862) | Arabidopsis root microbial communities from North Carolina, USA - plate scrape MF_Col_mMS_r2 (SPADES assembly) (version 2) | ecosystem: Host-associated > Plants > Roots > Endosphere...
TTTTTTGCTGGGTATTATTTTGAATGATTAGATCATACCCAATGAATACATTTGAATATATTGATTATGCAGGGTGAATTAAGCTCATTGTATTTGATGGCCAATCATTTAGGAGTTATTTTAAATAAAGTAGGACGCGTAGTCTTGGATTTTGGCCAATCATATTGAGTTTTTAAGGACATGTCATCTTGTTGTTTCATCTGTGGGTATTTATAGAAAACTCCATCCTCCAGTAGGGAGTATTTGTAGAAGTGTTGATAAATCAACGTTGGATTATCAGAAGTAATCAATATGCTTCATATATTTATTTAGGTTATACCATTGTAGTAGATTATTTCGTCTTGTCCTACTAGTTTACAGCAAGAATCATATAAACACGGTGGAGATATTACTGTAAACCCAGTACCATATGCTACAAGATACTTATAAATTAGTACGAGTACTGCTCAAATACCGTTTGAACGGTGTACAGTTTGATAGTTAGCATATGAGCATACACACAGCCTGGGTTTAGCACAGCAGGCTATCACCTATATTTCACAGTTAAAGAAATCAAAATTGACAGGGAATAACATAGTCTTCTATCAAATAAATCGCTCGAAAGTATCACTCAAATCACGTAACAAGTAGGTACATTTTATGTTCTACTGTAACCATAAAACTCAATCAATCCAGGCATCTTTTATAACATCATCAACCCGACTCCAACTCTCCCGAACCATCTTTTCAACATCAACCTGACCCAACAATTCATCACAAAGAGCATTACAAGTAATCTTCTCCATTTTCCCATTCTTCATATCATAAATAGCCCAGACTTTAACCCTAATCACATCACCAGCCTGCACCTTATGACTGTGAACGGCATTCTCAGTAGCCCTGAGATAATAAAAGTACGCTTCCATACTGAAGAAAATCCTCTTCTCATCGATCATGACTATCATCGGGACAATAGTCTCGTTTGCATCGGCGTGTACCATGGAATAATGATCCATTACACCCTTTGATCCGATGAGGGTTCCAATTTCGGGGTCCGGAATCGTGAGCGTCACATTTTTATGGTAGAAGTTGTGTTGAGTGGTGTAGTCCTTTGCGTTGAAGGCTTTGATATATTGGAGGAATTCTTTTAGCGAGAGAGTGTGTGCCATTTTCAAGTTGACTGTAGGGCAGTGCAGTGCAGTGCAGTGTTGGATGTATAGTACACGGTATTAGTCGTGGGATTGTACGTATTATTGTACCAGTATTGAATCGGAGGATTGAAGTGAATTGTATGTTCAATGTCAATTAGTGCCGGAAGTGGCTTTTATATTTAAAACGTGCTTTCGTCTTATCTCCACATTTACTTTTCAAGTGCCCATTTCCCCATTTTTGAGGCCATTATAATTGTGCAATTTGTACCGGGTCATTCTAGACCCACATTGAAACTTCATTCCTTTTCATGCTACTTTACATTAACTCTAAAATATCCATGATAGGATTGAATAGGACTCGGTTCCTGCAGCAAATATACGGGTTCTGCTGAAACTGCCAAGACTGTGTCGTCGATGTGCTGACGTACATTTCTCCACTGTTTCCAGTTGCATCGCGGTGTCGTCTATATTCAACAGAATGACCATTGAATTTTGTTTTATTAACTACAACCTCCTTCAATTCACATGGAGCTTTAATTTAATTATATACTGGTTATTCTGAGTCATATCCAAGAACATGCTACCAAACGTCTAGAGGGCCGCTGAAAAGCATCACCTGTGTACATAGTAGTTATCTTATCACACGTTGGGCGTATGTATACTTTTGGTGGAGATAAGTTATCACAATAGATATCTATGAGTCTGTCTCAAAGACCCTGAAACTCATATGGAACAGTAGTTTTAGAATCATAATGAATCATTGAATGTGAGAGAAGCTTTTCGTCTTCTACTATCATAGCTAGAATGTTCAGTTTATTCTCCGAAAAGGATATAATCTGAATAGAATATATTATTTTAGACACTTCTGACAATGAGGAGCCGCATTAAGATCTCAATGTCTAAGCCCTACAATATAGCAGCATCCCTAGGACCTTCCAGCCCGAAATGCCAATTGCTGCTTCACAACATCATCAATAATCGAATGGGCAGATCGCCACCTCATATTCAAAATTTGATCTGCGGCAGGCGTTTGGATCGGTGTGGCCTCTTCGAAAGGACCCTGGAGCTGACAGTCCAATTGAGGGTAATTCTCGGTGATGTAAGATATAACTTCATCCCACGATAGAGCCGGACAAGACAAAATAAATTCTTTTCCTGATTCGAAATCTGCATTCAGGGCTTTCACATGTGCGTCTGCAACATCACGTACATGGACCCAAGCATTGGCAATAAGAGGTTTCTCCATGCCCAGAGATGACCAAAAAAGGGCATTCATACCGCCGACGTCCTCAGCACTTGTTTGAATCATGCTGTCTCCAAGAACGAAGGTCGGATGAAAAGATGCCACGGTAAAGTGCAACGAATTGGTTTTCAAGAATTCGCGCATCGCATTGTGAGCCTTGATCTTGGAGGCTGCATACTTCAAACCATGTCCAGCAAAGCCATCGGGAAAGTCCATGGATAGATCGACATTGACCTGCTTCCCGGTATTCTCTGCCATATGTTAGCCAATATCGCATCTATCTTGGGCTATGCAGTAATAACTACCTTGAATAAGTAGCTTCTTGGTAATGACAGCATCGATTGGAGCCAAGGCTAGGGCCGACGACATAATGATAACCTTTTTAATCTTCGAAAAAGATTGAGCAGCACGCAGAACCGAGAGTGTTGCGTCGACCGCAGGGTTTACATAGTCATGGTGTATATCCACACCACGCCCCGGCATTGGAGAGGCAAGATGGAAAATGTACTCGACATCTTGTAGGGCGGCCTTGAAGAACGCTGGATCGGACAAGTCGGGAAGGATCACGAAGTCAAGACTATCTTTGTAGTCGATGTATCTATCCCGAAGTATGGATTCTTGATCGGCGCGGCGTATGCTCAGTCGCACACGATATCCAGATTCAAGAGTAGAGCGAACGGTATGAGAGCCAATAAAGCCAGTTGCTCCGGTGATGAAGACGAGTGGTTTAGTCATTATGAGCACGGTCAAGACTCGAGACTGAAGACGTAGAAAATGGAATCAAAGATGTAAGAATTATTGGGTCTATCTTTTTACTTTTTAATAGGCATAGTCGGGTGTTTCTCTGGGGCTTATAATATTTGGTAAATATCACTCACGTGAGTACATGGATGATAATTCTATCAGATGAAGCTTGATATAAGATTATTCATCAGGTCGGAGTGCTCATTATAACTCCGATTGTTACTTGGCCATTCGTCGATCAGTGTATAATTGCGGAAAGGTTTATTCATAGAGTATTCATCATTATTTCTTGATGATTCATCTTGCTGGTATATCCCGTTGCCTCCATAGTTGGCCGGCATTCCTAGTTCCGGCCTATCACCCGACCATTCTGGCATGGGGAACTCGAATTATTGAACAAACCAACAATATTTTAACCTTACAATATCTTAATACTTATATCTATGCTGCAATTCCCATCCACGGTTTTTCACCCCGCCAATTCGACAGATTTCCTCTCTCTCTCCTTATAACTTCCTCTTCCGGATTCAGTCGTCCGATTGTTGAGTATCATACCAACCGCAAATCGCATACTTCAAAATGCCCCTTTGGCAAATTTATCACCCGTCAGGGACATTCGAGGACCATGCCTCAAAAGCCGACTTTGTCCGGGACATTACCAAAATGTACACCGACTTGGGTTTGCCAGCCTTCTATGTAGTGACGCACTTCCACAAAATGAATCGCGCCGATATTTTCACCGGCGAAGAGTGCAATGAAAATAAAGATAAACCTTTCGTTCGCCTCGTGATCACCCATATTGCTATTCAAATTCCTGATAGCGATTCTCTCTACGCCCGCACTACTTCTCGACTTGACCAGATTGTGAAGCCCCATCTGCTAGACAAGGGCTACGATTTCGAATACCACGTTGATGAGACTGAGAGAAGGCTATGGAAAGTGAATAGTCTTATTCCGCCCCAGCACAAGAGCGAGGCGGAAAAGCTTTGGGCTCAAGAGAATCGGGCTGTTCCATACGACGGCGCCTACCAACCTTCGGTCAATGAGCAAGTCTGATGGATTCGATACCTTTACGAGAGAAACATGAGCGAGAAACCATTTTAATCCAAAGGGATAGGCCCAGATATCGATCATACGGTCAATGTAGTAGGGGACAGCTGTTTTATAGAACTTTCCCTGCTCGAAATTATTGGAAGTCGCCGATTTTCTAGAAGCTCTAGCAAGTTAATGAGAAAGTTTTCAAAATGGATTCGTCAATATTCGAGAGCTCTAATTGAATAATAAATTATGGTTAGATTGGTCTACAATTTTCTTGTGGATAGAAGGGCGAAAGAGCTTTCCCAGTCTGATATCTGTGTTTCTAAAACCGGAGGAGTTATTGATCATGCATCTCGCCACGATCAACTACTAGAACAGGACCAAGCCCGCAATCGAGGAAGAGTCAAAACTCGCACTTCCGGGAACTAGACTAGTATATGAGTCCCGAGCATAACGAGGACAGAGTAATTTTACGTATTATATCTCCATGTTATCTAAAGATCTTCCCCCAGAAATCTGAGAGCAGCTGGGGTCACGGAATATTGAGACTGTATTGATTCTTAGCGATGTGTGTCATTACTACCTAATTGTTATGCAAATGATTCTTCTAATCAAACAGCCCGGATATGCTGCCAAACTCGAATTCATGATCATTTGCTCTAGTTACTAAGATACAAAGAAATGCATTTCGTAGCCTGGAGGATCGGGTAATAACCCAGAGGTGTTGGGCCTTGTCTTGGAATTACCTAGTGCCTAAATTTTACTAATGCATTCTTAGTATATGTTTGTCTTTATGTTTATGAACAAGGCTCAGTCTCGAGAGAATGATATGGTTTATAATAGAACTGAATACACTATCTCTATGACACGGCCAACTCTTTCCGAGAAATTTCCAATTAAAAGCCTCTTCAATAGAAAATACAAAAACCAATAGATATTCTCACTCAATCGCAATCAACGTATGGCATGAGGCAGGTTATCTGTTGATTGATGGTGAATCGATGCTCTTCGGTTTGGAGGAAATACCATGGCAGATACGCTATGCGAGAAGCCGATAAGCATCAGGTTTTGTGGAACATCTGGACAATGGCTTGTCGGACATGATAAAAGATTGTGATATTATGAGGTTTGAGACCCTCTTCTGACCGAGAAAAATTTATATTGTGGCCCATAGGAAGTGAGCCGTCCAATATTCAGGTAAAATATGAGGTCGTCGCGTCATACTATTTGGGCTGTATAGAGCTGCATCTCTTCGCGGGTGTTTTTGGAGCGCGATGCTATTCAAGCGACTGTTCACAATCAGCTTTTCTTCAATGCCATCTCAAAACCACCTTACACCTCTGTGAGCAACCAGTAACTATTCCACGCCTATGAAACACCTTACTTCATAATGCAGACCTGAGACCCTTTTGAGAGGTCAAGAAACAAGCTTCAAGTTTGTGTCGGAGACTACTCGCATACATCTTTCAAGCAGTTTATACTATGGTACCAAGTTATGAGATAATTCAATTATCTCTGGAGAGTGGTTGGAGACAGATGAGTTTACTGACTACACATGGGACAGGGATGTATTATGAGTGCGCAAGTCTCTGCTAGTACTGATCATGATGGATGTTGGCTCACACGTACAATTATAAACATAGGTATGTTAGGATTTACACACCATATCGATACATATCGATATGTCCTTCATTCGCTGTACTACCTGCCGCCTGATATAGGTATATTAGGCGGCTTGTATAAATTGTTACAAATCGGGAGCACAATGGTCTTTTAGACCAATGACAGCTTGCTACAGAAACACTTGATGATAGAGCATCTGGATCAGTTTCTCATATTCATCCTGTACCTAATCACTTCCTCGAGTCAACTAGTCACAGAAAAAACATGGTTTCACCTTGATAGTTAATCTAAATTCAAGCCCTGGCAAATTCTGAAAAAATGTTCCTCCCAGAACATGATCTCAATTGAAGTAAAAAACTGGCACTCAGCACAAAATCAAATTTAATTTGCATATTGAATATTGATGGAGATGGATGGAAGCTACCTTGGTAGGTACCTTGATGCCTACCTAAATGGGTGCTCTGGATGACTAAGCTCCATCACTCAGCACTTCCTAGACGCTCCTGCGATGCAATATCGGATTTGAAGAATACAGTGTGCACCCTCAGCTTGTATCTGTTCATTTTTCATTGGTTGCATGTATCAAGGATAGTAAGGGCTGAGTAGTTTGTATCTAGTTTGTACTTTGTATGGTTCAATAGTTTGAACCCTGCCACGATAAGCATTCTTATCAGCACTCACCGCCCGCCCTGCCGTCCATCTTTTCTGCCGCCAATTTTTGCAAGAAAAAAAAGTTCCAGCTTGAATTCATCTTCAATTCAATTCATTCCACAATGACTGAGCCAAACAAGAAACGACGGTTCTCAGACGAAGGTATCGCCCAAGATACCGATATAAAAATGGAAGAATCCAAGACTCCCGCCAAGGAGACCTCGACAGCAGCCAAACCCAATAATACCCTGTTCGTTCGATCGCTCCCAGCCACAGCTACGACAGAGAGTCTCGCAGAGTTCTTTTCGCAATCTTACGTTCTCAAACACACTGTCGCCGTTAATAATCCGGAGACAAAACAGTGTAAGGGGTATGGTTTTGTCACTTTTGCCGACCTTGAGGACGCCCAGGCTGCGGTGGAAGAGCTGAACGGAGCCGATTTTGAGGGAAAGAAGATTCGAGTTGAATTTGCTCAACAACGTCACCGTGAGATTGATGAGAAACTTGGAAAAAGTAAGCCAGCTGCGAACTCGCAGAAGGCTAAACAAGAGCGTGAAGATCAACGAGCGCAAAATCAGCCTCCCAAGTTGATTATTCGCAATTTGCCTTGGAGTATTAAGACCTCTGATGATCTGGCTGTTCTCTTCCGTAGTTTCGGAAAGGTCAAATGGGCTGATCTTCCCAAGCAGAATAACAAGCTTCGTGGATTCGGATTTGTTATTCTGCGTGGTAAGAAAAATGCGGAGAAGGCTCTTCAAGCAGTTAACGGGAAGGAAATTGATGGTCGTACATTGGCTGTTGATTGGGCTGTTGATAGGGAAACATGGGAGAATGTGAAGAAGGATGATGAGGAGGAGGAGGGAGAGAAGGAGGCAGAGGATGTTGATATGGAAAACAAGGAGTCCGCAGAGGATGAGGACGAGACCTCATCTGACGGGGAGGACGATGAAGAGGAGGACGACGAGGAAGACGAGGATGAAGATATGGATGACCTCGACGAGTTGGAGGATGAGGAGGACAAAGAACCCGTCGAAGACGACCGCAATGCCTGCACAGTTTTCCTTCGCAATCTGCCATTCACATGCACCAACGATACACTCTACGAGCACTTTACTCAGTTTGGTCCTCTTCGCTACGCCCGCATTGTACTCGACCGTGAAACCGAACGTCCTCGCGGAACCGGATTCGTGTGCTTCTGGAAAGTCGAGGACTGCGCAGCTTGTGTTCGCGAAGCTCCGAAGCAAGACACATTCCCCGCCGACAAGGAACGATCCAAGCCCGCGATGAAACACTCTGTTCTTCAACACGAGAACTCCGATCCTACCGGTCGTTACACCATGGATGGACGAGTTTTGCAGGTCGCCCGTGCCGTCAACAAGAGCGAAGCTGCTCGATTGGAAGAGGAGGGTGTTTCACATCGTCTTGTACGTGATAAGGATAAGCGCCGTCTTTATCTGCTTTCCGAGGGTACAATTCCCTCCAACTCGCCACTCTACAAGAAATTATCCCCGTCCGAGATCAAGATGCGCGAGGAGAGTTTCAAGCAACGAGAGACGTTCATCAAGAAAAACCCAGCGCTCCACCTCAGTCTAACCCGATTGTCTATCCGCAACATTCCCCGCCACATTACATCTAAGGATCTGAAACAACTCGCGCGTGAGGCCGTCGTTGGCTTCGCCAAGGACGTCAAGGCCGAAGTCCGCCAACCTCTTTCCCGTGACGAACAGCAGCGATCCCGTGAAACGATGAAGGAACTTGAGCACGAGCGCAAAGAGAAGAAAGCCGGTATCGTGCGACAAGCCAAGATTGTCTTCGAGACTCGTGAGGGTACCAAGGTTCCCGAAAAAGCCGGTGGTGGTCGCAGTCGTGGGTACGGATTCATCGAATACTACACACACCGACACGCGTTGATGGGTCTCCGCTGGTTGAATTGTCACCCGATCGAGATCCCAGCGAACTCTGACTCCGATGAAAAGGATAAGCGCAAGCGATTGATTGTCGAGTTTGCCATTGAGAACGCGCAGGTTATCAAGCGTCGTCAAGAACTTCAAGAGAAGAAGCGTCAACAGGCTAAGGAGAAGGCTGAGAAGGCTGAGAAACAGGAAGAAGATGACAAGACTTCCAAGGGTCAGAAACGAAAGCGTTCTGAGAGTCGTGGAAAGGGTAAGGATGATGGTGATGGTGATGGCGAGGAGGATAAGGTCGCGAAGCGCAATCGGATTATTGGCAAGAAGCGTGCTCAGCGCAAGGCCCGTGGGAAGGGCAAATAAGCGTGAGGCGTGAATCGCGAATCGTGAAAAAGGAGTACTATATAGTATATATGTATAGAAATTGTGTTTTCTGTATCTATAATGCCCAATATACCAAAAGCATTGTGATTGTCAAATTCCTCCAAACAATTTCCATGGGGTATAGCATTCCATTCCCTCGTACACTTCCATTAAAATTCTCTCGGTCCTCATATTCGAATACCTCCAATTCATCCGATCTCTTCTCCTCTCCATAGTTAACATTGTTTACCTCCAATTCATCACCTCAAACTGACTCGGTGTTCAGACTAGGTATTCGTCGCACCCTCCACTTTCCCAACAATATTATACCGCTTAGAAAAGAACTGATACCACTCATCCAAGACAGTCTTCTCTTTCTCCGGAAGATCATACCAATCCGGTACGCAGTCCTCAGGCTTTAATGAGGACTTTGCAAGAGCGCGCGAAGCATCTTTACCGGCGAAAACTGCAATCTATTAGCCCTCGCCCTCCCCTTCCATCCCCTCAAGATTAAAATCCTCTCTCGGCATACCTTTATATGAGCCGGAAGCACCGTACATGGAATTCCGAGTGACGTCGAATACAACACCTTTGATGGCGACGAGGGTGGGACGACTTGAATCCGAGCCTGGAGATTGTTAGTTCTTTTTCGCGCATGACGGGCCGAGACCGAGGTTACGATGAGGTAGAAGCGTACCGTCGCATTTGGATAGTTCTTCGGGGGAAATGGGGTCGTCTTTTGGGGGGTCCAGTTGGACTGGGACTTTTGGAGCAAATCGTTCGCCCATTTTGGGGGATGTGAGGGTTGGGTGTTTGGAGTGTGAAGATGATGTTGAAGATGGAAGTTGGGGTTGGAATTGGAGTTGAAGTCGTGGGGCAAGCGGGGGTTTATCGGTTGACGGAGTCGGCTTGTTTGCCGAGGGTTGTACATCGAGTAGACAATAAGCATACACTACTGTATAAACATTAACAACTATAATAGGAGTATCTATATTGATATAATTGGAATATATCAGATGGGTTGTTAATTGGATACTCGTGGATAGTGATTGGTAACTACTAAGTAGAGTGAGTGTAGGTGGATTACCATGTGAATATCAGCGAGAATGCTGATACTATCGATACTAGAAAAATTAAGCTCATTCTGTACCATTCAATTCTATTTTAATAATTATAATCATTTCATTAGTTATAGTGGGAATAGCTATATCAAATGACGTCAACCATCTCCAGAACAAAATCAGCTGATGGCGCAGATCAGATGACACTCACCATATATCATTATCATATAATATTCATTTTATATGATTCTAGGAATACTATCACACTCATACCCACACTCATACCCACACTCATACCCACACTCACACTCACACTTACTCATCCACTATACAAAATGTCTTCAAATCCATCTACAAAACCCCTGCGGGATACCTCAAACCCTCCTAAACTCGACTCACACACCTCAGACATATCTCCAAATCAATCAGATCAACGAGAATACAATGATTCTGACATCATTCATCATGTCTATTTCGAAGACAACGACAGTTTCTTTCCTCCGAGCTGGCTAGGTCAACATGCGGATCCGTCTCAGCGCAGAGGATCAGATGATAGTACTGTCAGTGATGATCCGATGGAGTTTATGGATAAGCGTGATTCGCAATGTCCGGCTGAGAAGGAGCATCTTGATTGAGGATATGGCGAGTTACTAGTATTTCACTAGTGTATCACGACTGGTGGAGTGGTATGTGTCTGGTTTGTGTCATTGTTGCCGACTACTGGATAGGACTAAGAATGTGAATACCCATTGATGATACAAGACCAGTTTTCTATTTCAATAGTAAGAGCAATGTAAATTTACTCCACTGACATTAGATAAGAATGAGTAAACACCCTTTTACTGACTATTCACTACATGACTGCACACATACCATCTATTCCGATCCATACTAATTGAGGATGACTCGGCCTGCCGGGGAAAGCCGACGGCCTCGGCCAAAACGCATCAATTCAAAGTGCCAAGCAATCGAGGGGAACTCGCCAAGATGCAAAATTTTTTTTACTACATTTTTTCCATCTTTTGTTTTCTCTTTCTCTCTATACTATTCATGCCGCAATAACAGTCGACGAAGTTATACCAGGGTGATCTACATCCCCAACATGTCCCACTCGAAATCCGATCTGGGCTCCCATTCGCCCATGGCTGCTTCTATCCAATCCGGGGATACACCCCGCAAACCCTCCGATCTGGAGACCGCGTCTGTGAAGGTGGGAGAGAAGGGCGTGGAGGTTGTGGAGAAGAATTCAATGGAGAAACGCGATGATTCTGTCGATGGTGGCTCTATAGGTCCTACCTATGATCATACTCATCGCAAGTTGAAACCGCGTCATGTTCAATTGATCGGCATTGGTGGTACTATCGGCACTGCACTTTATGTGCAGATTGGTTCTGGTTTGCGGACAAGTGGACCAGGAAGTTTGTTTCTCGGATTTAGTATTTGGTATGTGTATACTCCTTTGCGTTCATCATTTTCGTCATTCGTTTGTTACTTCGAGGCATACTGGGTGGATGTCCTAGATAAGGTGAGAATCTACAAATTACGACCTACAAAAACCAGCAAAGCAAAGCAAAGCAAAAAGAAGAGAGCAAAGCAAAACAAAGAAACAAGAACAATTTCAGTCCTTCAGCACATACCAAGGACGTAGACATAACCCGATCTCGACTCGATTATCAACCATCTATACCCTACAATTCCCACGCGACCAAAATGATACCTCGATTAGAACCATGAATAGACACCCAGACTTCCACACTGCCCAGTCTCAAACATCCCACAACCCAATCAAAATGGAATCTTATACCTTGACTTTCTAGGAGTGCCGTCATCCTCATAATCACCGTTTGTACGAATCAGCCCTTGCAATTCATATCCAAAGCACCAAAAGAACAAAACCCTCGCGCCATTCCATTCTACAATCTACTGTAGCCAATTTACCATTCACTGTTCACCACTTATATTCTTTCTCCAGGTCTTGCAGAGATGGTCACCTACCTACCCATCTCTTCGCCATTCATCCGTTTCGCAGGCCGCTACGTCGATGAAGCCCTCGGCGTCGCAGCAGGATACAACTTCTTCATCTTCGAAGCCGCCCTCGTCCCATTTGAAATTGTCGCCGTCAGTCTAATCATCAATTACTGGACCAGCGTTATTCCAGTCGCAGCAATGAACGTGATAGTCCTAGTTCTATACGTGTACGCTCTTCCCCCACCCACAAGCATACAAATTGAAGCATCTTAGCATACCAGTATAACAATACTAACGTCAAAATCAGCGCACTAAACGTCTTCGCTGTAAAATGGTACGGAGAAGCTGAATTCTGGCTCTCTCTAGGAAAAGTCCTATTAAGTATCGGACTAATCTTCTACACCGTCATCGTAATGCTAGGAGGGAATCCAGCAGGTGATCGATTCGGTTTCCGATACTGGAATGAACCAGGTGCATTTAATACTTTCTACAAAGAAGGAGATACAGGACGATTTCTCGGATTCCTCGCCGCAATAATAACAGCATCTTTCACGATTGCAGGACCAGATTACGTTTCCATGGCCGCAGGAGAAACGATAAATCCACGAATCGTCCTACCAAAAGCATTCAATGGAGTATTTTATCGATTAACGGCTTTCTTTGTCCTGGGCGTTTTATGCGTCGGTATTCTTGTCCCGTATAATGATAAGACTATGGCTGATGCATTTGATAATGATGAACCGGGTGCTGCGGCTTCGCCTTATGTTATTTCGATGGATCGATTGGGAATTCCGATTTTACCGCATATTGTTAATGCGGTTGTTTTGACGGCTTCGTTTAGTGCGGGGAATAGTTATGTTTATTGTGCTAGTCGCAGTTTATATGGACTTGCGTTGGAGAAGAAAGCGCCTAGATTTTTGACGAAGTGTACTTCGAATGGAGTGCCGGTTTATTGTGTTGGTGTGGTGCTTTTGATTGCGCTTTTGAGCTTTTTGCAGGTTTCGAATGGGGCTTCGGTTGTTTTGAATTGGTTTGTTAACTTGGTATGTTTTTTGTCTTTGAGTTATCTTGATTTATGCGATGTTTTTGATTTACTAACTGCTTGAACTTGACAAGGTGACTGCTTCTCAACTCATCAACTTCTCCGTTGTCACTTTTACATATATCCGATTCAAGAAGGCTTTGGATGCTCAGGGGATTTCTCGTAGAACCCTTCCTTATCGCAGTTGGTTTCAGCCTTATATTGCTTATATTGCATGCGCTGCTACAACTATCATGGCCTTTGTTGGTGGTTATACAGTGTTCTTACCTGGTAACTGGTCGATCCCAACATTCCTCTTCTCTTATACTATGATTGGAGTCTTCCCTGTGCTGTACTTTGGATGGAAATTCTTTCATAGAACGAAATTCCTCAAGCCCGAGGAGGTTGATCTTGTTTCTGGGTTGGCTGAGATTGAGGAATATACACGGCAATACGTGCCTGAACCACCAAAGTGAGTATCAAATCGCCCCTGTACTTGTCTTTTACTACAAGTTGTGTTTGAGGTACCTCTGTTGATGATACTAACTGTCCTGTAGGAGCTCTCTTCACAAGTATATCGGCAAACTCTTCGATTAGGAGTCGGGCTGATCAACTTGTAACATCCAAGGAGCTGAGACTATCACTACTCTTACCGGTGTCTGTGGTTCAAGATAGATATGAATGGCATTAGCCAAGTCAATACCTTAAATTATGCATAAATCAAATATACGCTGATAGAGCTTCTTTCAATGCCTTCATTCCCCCCATAAACGATATACACCGGGTAGATTGATCACTCTACACCTTGCGCCTTCAACGCTTCCAACCGTTGCTTATTTCGCTTCCCAAGGACTCGCAGTGTGGTCTTTCGCTCCATTTCCGTCATTTGCTCCCAATTACCAATCCGCGACAACGTCCCATCAACATTGACAACCATCGGTCCCAAATGATCCAACGAGACTGCGCCATCTGGACCAAGACCGAGTTTAAGCTGCTTGTCCTCGCCTTCCGAGGAGGCTGTTTCAGGAAGGTAAAGCTGCTCCTGTGATTGGGCTTGTTCTGGCGCTTGTTGTTCTTGACGTTGAGTGTTAGAATCGGTGTCTGTCTTGGGTGCGCTGGTTTCTGGGGTTGAGTTGGACATTGTATGCGCTTGTCTTGAGTCGAACTTTTGTAGCGGACAGTGTGGGAAAAGGATTGTGTAGAGGCGGGAAGAGGGAGTTTGAGGGAGTGTTGTTGTGGTTATGGCCCAGTTGGGTTGGAATGAGGCGCGAATGAGAAGAGGATTCACACTGAAATGGAGGAGGGCGGCGCGGTAGGCTGTTTGCGATAGTCGCATGCTGGATTGAAGTTGGTTGTTGAAGTTGCGAGAAAGGCGGAGGTGAAGTTGGGATGATTCTGGAAGTTTGCGATGAGCGGGTCTGGGCATTTACAACTTCCACTTGACACAATCAAGAGGTGGGTTTATGCTGTATGCACTTATTATATTAATATGTGTTATTATTATTCTATTTCTACAAGTTTATCGAAACCACCAGTTGACCTGTACAGATTAGCACTCACTCAGCATATACATCCATCAGTGGTACTTACAGACGCAGTGACGCCCTCCCCAACGCCCTTAATGCTATGCCACCACCCTTTGGGTATAAAAAGGCCATCTCCAGCCCCAAGAGTAACCGTAAACGCCTTTCCCTCAGAATATGAAGCAGGACTTTGGTTGCCCCAAACCATCTCATCCAACAGCGTCCGCTCCTCGCCCTGCATCATTTCCTCTCCTCGAATAGCCGCAGAACCACGATCACCATTTTTCCCCAGCTGTCGTCTAACCCTTGCAAAGACAGCCTGTCCATCCGCCGGAGCGAGAAGCCTCACAGTCTTGGAACCAGCGAGCTGGACAAAGAGATTCGGGTTCGGATCACGATGGAGAGGCGTGTAGGTAGGTGGGTGTCCAATCCAGACATTCGCGTCATATACATCGCCCTTTCCAGCTCTTTTGACGATCTCGGGAGTGGGAAGGTCGTCGCGGAGGATCTGGGGTAGGTCAATGAGTTGACATTGTGCTAGGTATAACCTTGTGGCTTGTGGCGTCGTTTGCACTATACGCATCCATTCTAGGAACAAATTCAGTGGCCCATGAAGCTGACGAAAGCTCAACACTTCAGTCGCGGCTGCATCTACCAGCTCCGTTAGTTCCAGTGGAACGAACGCGTCGGCGGCGTGGACTTGGAGATATTCGGTATTCAGGCGGGTCGCGTGATCAGAGGAGTTTGCTGGTTGGCCATTTGCTTTGATTTGCGCGGATTGGAACCATTTCGTTAGAGCGGGAATTGCATGGAATTGAGAGGGAGGGAAGACGACTGGTTTCTCGGGGACGAAGTAGTCTTGCTGAAAGGTTCCTAGGCTTAGTTCGGGGAGGGCTGCGAGAGGACGATATGGACGGATTGAGGAGGTGGAGAAGAAGTTCTGGGCATGACCAGCGTGTGATTGTTTAGTCCATCGTTTATATTGAAGAGGTCGGCTCAAAGCTCGACTCTGTGAATACCATGCCTGCAAAAGCATACAGACAGTTGGTGGGTTGAAGTGGGAGAGAATTGAAAAGTGCCGAAGAAAGTTGAAGGCGGACAGTTTTCCATTGAAGAACTACACGAGGTCACTTCGGAGTAGAAAGTAATCAGATATACTCCATCTTGGCATTGCTGCAAGTAAATAATACTGTAGCATTAACTATTCAAATATAGTCGCGACACCTTTTTTTTTAACCAGCCTATCAGCTCATTTTCACCCAATCGTCAAATAATTCCTCCCCCAGAACATTAGTTCGGTTATGTCTTCTTCATGCGCATAAGCAGCCCCAAAGTGGATTGCCGAGGTAGCCAAGGCCCGACCCCCTCTTCACAATCGCTGAAGATCAGATGAACTACAAATGCGATGGTCCCAGTTATCTTCTATTTGTGCCGAGCAATATCCTCTTCTTCAATGGAGTGATTGTGCTCATCGAACCTCCCTTCGTTGCACCAACGTGATATACCGCGGTTGTACTTGTAGTAGGTGCTAGTCGCCTTCACATGCTGTACTACACCTGCTATCAGGAGGTATAGTAGCTTCAATTTGGTATTCTCTGTGGTTCATCCTACGGTAATTTTGGCTTGGATAGGGCCCTCTGGAGATTTTTGAAGTTTTACCAAGCTCAAGTCAAACGGCCGAGTCCTCAAAATGCCCTCCGTCGCAAACATTCATAAACGCCATGCCTATGGCAAGGATGCGCATACATACTATCCCGTCCTCATTGTAGGCGCGGGAGAGTCGGGTGTGGCGATGGGATGTCGTCTCAAACAAGTCCTAGGAACAGATCAATTTCGGATCTTCGAACGACAGTCTGGGATTGGAGGTACTTGGTGGATTAATCGTTATCCGGGTGCTGCTTGTGATATGTATGTATCATGCCAGCTACATTTTCCTTCATCTTCAGCTTGAGACAACTGACTCGATTCTTGATTAGCCCGGCATTATTCTACTCTTTTTCTTTTGCGCCGAAGAAGAACTGGTCGACTTTACATCCCTCCGGCCCGGAAATCGCGCAATATCTGGCTGATGTCTGCGAGAAATTTCAAATTGTTGATAAGATCCAGTTTCACACCGATGTCAAGCATTTGAAGTGGATCGAGGAAGAAGAGGAGTGGGAGGTTACCCTGTCTCATCTTGTTCCTGGCACCGGAGATCTATCGGCCTATGAGCGGGAACAGCTTGCTCTTGAAGAAGGCTCGCATCGGGTCTTTATCAAGGAAGAAGTTGTTCGCGCCAAGATTGTTGTCAGTGGAGTAGGTGGATTAGTTGAGCCAAAGACATGGCCAAAAGATATTCCAGGAATCGAGCAATTCGAAGGCGACATCATCCATACAGCCCGATGGGACGACGAAGTCGATTTGGAAGATAAAGATGTCATCGTTCTCGGTTCTGGCTGTAGTGCAGCGCAAGTGGTTCCGGAACTAGCAAAGCCCGAAGCCAACGTCCGTTCAATTACACAGATATTGAGGACGCCTCCATGGGTACAGCCAGATCTACTTCCACCTCATTTACTGGCGAAATGGGATCGATGGATGCCGACTTTGTTGACGTATACACCCGGCCTCGCTTGGCTGATGCGTAACAATGTGTTTATCATGTTGGAACACAATTTCTTTTCCATGTTCACCGATACTGCATATGGCCGCTGGAAACGACCACAGATCGAGAAACATTTTCTCTCACACATGCGCAAACTAGCGCCGGAGAAATACCACGAGATTCTAACTCCGAACTATAGTCTGGGTTGTAAACGTCGCATTATAGACGGTACCTGGTATCGCAGTTTGAATTCATCAAAGGTTGATTTAACCACTCAACCGCTCACGCGCGTCCACTCGAGAAGCGTAACCCTGGGACCTGGCAGTCACTATCCGCCTAATCAGGATAGCAGTGCTACTGAGGAGGTCCGGGAAATCCCGGCGGATGTGTTGATCTTAGGAAATGGATTCGAGACAAACAAATGGCTTCATCCGTTGAAGATGACCGGAAAGGGAGGCAAGGATATTCAAGAACTATGGGATGAACGTGGTGGTGCCCAGGCGTATTTGGGTATTGCGATGGATCAATTCCCTAATTTCTTCATGCTTTTCGGTCCGAATACCGCGACGGGCCATACGAGTGTTATCTTTGCGACGGAGAATGCGGTTAATTACTCGCTGAATTTTATTAAGCCTATTTTGGAGGGTAAGGTTAGTTCCTATGAGATCAAGGAGGAAGCCGAGCGTGCGTGGACACAGAAGGTTCAGGATCAGTTGCAGAAGACTGTATTCCGACGGGGATCGTGCTCTAGCTGGTATATTACTGCTGATGGATGGAATTCGTCAACTTATCCGTGAGTCCTACCTCTACTACTTTCCTTACCTCTTCTCATGATCCCTTGTCATTTTTCTGCTGCACTCTACTTGACAACTGGAACTAACAAGATCTAGGTGGACTCAACTCCATTATTGGTTAAGGTGCTCATTCCCTTATTGGAGTGACTGGACAGCAAAGAGAACTCGTAAAGGCACTGTTATTCAGCGTATTCGTAAGACTATCCGTCTTTCAATGCTTGTTGGCTTGTTTGCCGGTCTTGCCTGGCTTCGGAAGAACCCGCAACGAGGCAGCCAACTACTGCAGACACTCCGAGTAGGCAAGGAGTTATTCCTGTCAAGAGTGCAAGCTCTAGCATCTCACTGAAGATATAGTCCAGCAATTTTTTCATAGTTTAATAATACATCCGTACATATCATCAAACCAAGAATAGATAATCAAGAACATAGAATTGTACAATTTTATACCGACCAATCGGCCGTCTATAAAAAGCGATGATTCAGCAGATCTGGGGAAAACGCCCGACCCCGCAAGAGTGGAAGTCCTCCGCACTTCCTCGCCGTCGATTCTTCCCAGTCTTCTCCCTTTAGCGTCCTCGAAAATCAATGGAGATGGCTTCCGAGTCACCCCAAATTGAAAGTACCCCGCCGCAAACCGGTCCAGGAGATCAAACCGCTACTCCCGCGACAGACACAGCCAAGAGGAAAGCGGAACAGAGCAACGGAACCAACACGCGCGCAAAGCGGAATCGTTATATATCCATCGCATGGTATGATTATGGCCTGACCCTATCTGATCTTTCCTCCGCGTCCGAGGCCCACTACTTCGGCCCCTTTGATCGGGGTCAAGGTGCGGCATCTGATGCAGAATCAGACCACTCCTGTCCCTGTCTTTGATGTTTGCTTTAGGCCGGGTGTTTGTATATGCCGTTCGGGACTGACTTCCGGCTTTGTTGTTTAGTAACGAGTGTAAACGGCGCAAGATCAAATGTAACGGACAAGTGCCTTGTCAACGATGTGGGCATTTGAATTTGGAATGTATGGCCTATCCCAAAATCTCTTTCCCGCGAGCTTTCTCCTCGCCGGCGACTCCATAATGCATCGCTCGGAAAGCAAACCTCGATGTCGGAAAAGCATGTATTGACATTAGAGCCAGGCCGATATGCTCCAAACTGCTGCAACAACAATTTCAAGGACTCGGAGTAAGTCGTCAAGCTATAATTCTAGAATTTCGCCCTGGCTAATACTTATCAAACCAGCGAGTTCCGTTCCATGACCTCTCAGATTTCAACTCTTCAAGAACAAGTCAATAACCTATTCACGAACTTGAATGAACTTCGATCTCAACCACCTCACTTCGAATCTCCATCTTTTGATCATCTATCTCGTGATGACTCGCAGGTCTTCACCCCCATGCCTACAGGCATACCAAAGACGCGGTCCCGCCATCCACGTTTCCACGGCCCGACGAGCTCAGCATTCAATTTCGATGTAGCCAAGTCCAGCCTTCAAAGTATGGGCATTACCCAGGTAGAAGATGGAATTCCGGATGATTTGACTACGGCACATGTCACGCCAGCGGTGTCCCCACCTCCTCATATGGGCCCTCTCGTACCAACTATTCACCCTACCAAGGATCCAATCTGGACCATTCGTAGGGAAGAGGCCGTACGGCTGTGTAAAGTCTATGAAGAAGAGATCGGCATTATGTATCCCGTGGTGGATATTACCACCGTTACTAATCAGGCTAATCTGTTGTATACGTTTATGGAAGCGGCTACAAGGACTGGATTCGCTCAGAGGGGTCTGCCCGGCTCAGATAGTCTTCAAGATGACAGTACGATCTTGTTGAAGTTGATTCTTGCTACCACGCTGGTCGTGGAGGCTGGTGGTCAAAGTGAGCTCGGTGAGAGACTCTTTCTGAGCATCAAACCAGTGATCGAGTCCAAATTGTGGGAACCAAATGATATTAAAACTATCCAGCTCTTTGCTATTGTGGTGAGTTGATCGCCTCTCAAGTACTGGTCAAATGTGACTAATTTTCTTGTCTCTGCCTGCAGGCTACTTATCACTTTCATACCGACGATGATGCCATGGCATATCGTTTAATTGGATTAGCTGCACGTATGTGTCTTGAGATGGGTCTGCATCGAAAGGATGCTTTGATGAAATCATTTCCTCTTGAAACTCAGTGGAATGAAATTACTCGGATATTCTGGACCATCTACAGCCTGGACCGAAGATGGAGTCTAGGCACTGGCTTGCCCTTTGTTATTCAGGATGAAGATATCGATCCTAATTTACCTGAGCCGGTATGCTAATCCATATACGAGTAACAGCAACTGTCAAGCTAAATGACCTACTACTAGGATTCCTCCCTGCTATATTTGCGCTGCATGATTTCATATAACCGAATTAGCTCCAAAATCTGGTATTCCGGTCTAGGATCGGAAGGAACCACTGATATCAGACGAGATGAAATTGGCTATCTTGATTATCAGGTGCTGCAATGGTATAAGCAGGTGCCAGACGAACTCAAATTCTACCCAGTTGAATCGCCTAAAAACGGCGAGCCTGCAAGTAGGGGAATGAGACGTCTTCGCATACTCTTATACCTACGTATGAACCAACTACGAATCCTCATTTACCGTCCTGTTCTTCACTCTGCTGCAAGTATTGTTGAAGATCGAGGTCATGCACAAACAGTGGTTGATGTTGCCAAGGACACTGTTCGGGTGCTTACCCGCCTCAATCAGATGTCTGATATCTACCGAACACAGCAGATTACTTTCAACTACTTCCTTGTGGCTGCATTGGCAGTACTATTCCTAGCTGTCTGCCATGCCCCAGCCGATTTCAACCGACAGGTCCGCGATGAATTCTACATGGCGTTAGACTTGATCAATGGTTTCAGTACTAAATCCTTTGTTTCCAAACGTCTATGGAAGACTATCAGAGGTCTTCGCAAGATTGGCGAGAAACTTGGCGTCCTTGCTCGTCCATTCGGGTCTGACTCGAATGATCCTCATTCAAGTGCTGCTGTTGCTATGGCTGGTCTTGCAGGGCATTCTATCGATGACTTGTCTGCGTATGGTCCAATGAACGGAGTGAACGAGCTTGGAAACAGCCCCCTCAATGGTCTGCAAATGAGCCATGAACTTACGAATTTATTTGAAGCGGTTGGGTCATTTGGCAATTTCATGCCTTCGACTAGTGGACCTGATGGGATGAACGGGTTCGTTGGCGCAGACGGCGGCATCCAAAATACTGGGGAGGGATTGTCTGGAATTCTCGGGGGTGAAGAGGAATTTTCGCGTGTCATCCGTGATCTCTTCTAGAACCGATGGAGTTCGTAATTAATAAATATAAATGAATCTTCAAAAATGTATAGATAGTATTGGTATAATTATATAACTATAACGGGTAGTTCTCCCATCTCGTGATATCATTCACGTGACTCTCGGCCATCGTCGTCTTCTCTGCCCCGCCGAGTTCGCATCAGCTTCGAGTTTGCTTGTGTTTCTCTCCAGCCATCACTTATACAGCTGATCTCATCACTGTCTCACTTTGAACTGGGAACCCGGCAGTTCATCCGCCTAATCACAGTCTGCCCCCCAACTCTCCAGCAACCTAGCCGAACCTAGTGCGGACATCCTCCGACCGAGCATTGACCAGTTGAATCTGCGAACCCTGTGAAGTCGAGAAGCAGTGTTATTGTACGAAATTTGATGTACACCGTAAGTGAACATATCGGATGATGATCTTCTTCCTCCACGAATTGAATAATCAAACTGATAAGGCGGTGGTGGGGCACAGGCTAAGATACGCCGTTCTCGACTTTGATCGCACAACCTCCCCTCCCGCACAGTGCTATGAGCGCTCAGCTTCTCCACTAAATATCAACCTCCACCCGAGTCGAATTACTCGACCTTAGCAGCTCGTTGCCAACGCTTCTGGTTCCGGGAACTTTGACATTGATCTATCCCACGCCAGTCCCCCACGTTAACGGGGTTTCGTTCAGCCCGACCGCAGCCCGCCAGTATTCAACAATAATCCAAGCCCCTCCAATTTTCGCTCGACGAGGCCGCTTCGTCGTCGCAACCCCCTTCCCTTCCCAGTTCTGTGCCAAAATCTCGGCAACGTGTCGAGAGAGACAGGTTCGGCGTTGGCCGACGGCCTAGATAGGCTGGATTTGAGTCAACTGTCTGAATCGACCCTTTCCTCATCTGTCTCCGCCTCATTCGATATGTCGTCTTCAGAGGGTGCCCCGGAGTCATGGATCTCGTCATTCTGCTCGCTGATGGGTCATGAATTCTTTGCGGAGGTATCAGAGGATTTTATCGAAGATGACTTCAACCTCACAGGCTTGCAGTCGCAAGTTCCCATGTATAAAGAGGCGCTGGAGATGATCCTCGACGTTGAACCGGAGGATGACGAAGAAGAGGAGGAGGAAGAGGAAGAAGAAGACGATGATGAAATTCTTGGTGATGAGCGGCCCCTTGGATATCGTAGGGCCGGTGATCGACGACACGCCCGAGTTGCGAGCGATTTGAGTGTCATCGAGAGCTCCGCTGAACTTCTTTATGGTCTTATTCACCAGCGTTATATCACTTCGCGACCCGGTATCCAACAAATGCTTGAGAAATACGAGATGCAGCACTTTGGAGTTTGCCCCCGAGTCAACTGTTATGCCTCTAAGGTCCTTCCTGTTGGCCGATCTGATACCCCCGGCCAGGAAACCGTGAAGCTTTTCTGCCCAAGCTGCATGGACATATACACGCCTCCCAACAGTCGCTTTCATTCCGTTGATGGTGCCTTTTTCGGCACAACCTTCGGTTGCCTTTTCTTCATGACATTTCCCGACCTGGCTGTAGGACCCCGACTGGACAGTCCGCTTTCCTCTATGTCAAGAAGCTCCTCAGTCCCCGCCAATCGCCCCCCTGTCGCCCAGGGCCCTCACCGGACACCCACGCCTGAGGACCAGCCTATTGAGATTAACGGAGTACATATATCAAACTTATGCCCTGGTCTTGGACGCGATAAGATCTACGACCCTAAGATTTATGGGTTCAAGGTTGCGGAAATTTCAAGAGTCGGACCTCGTATGAAGTGGCTGCGAATGAAGCCGACCGACATGTACGAGCTCGACGAAACAATGATTCACGAAAATGAATCTCAACAAAAGGACGGTAAAACCGCGGGTGATCGCGATGGCGACACAGAAATGAAACCCGAGCAATCCCAAGAAGTCCTCATCGCAAACCGCAAGAAAGCCCCCATGCGCCGGCGGCGGCAACAAAACACCCAGCCTGCAGCCAGCGGGCAGGGCGGCGATCTTTAATAAATTAGAGGCATATCTAATCTTCAAGCTGTCTCTACTGATTGAGCGCAATATCTGCAATCTTTGTTTCTTTTTTTACCTCCGAAGGGGCTTTTCGAATCAACAGCTTCTTTGGCGGTGGATCCTCCATAAATCGATTTTCAATCATGGCGAAGAGGGCTCATATCTTAACTCAGTGCATGTTAGTAGAAGAATCGGGGAACGTGCTGGGAATTGATGACGATGACGACAGACGATGAGTTGTTTCCATGTTCTTTTTTGTCTTGTTCTCTATCTTCCATATTTGGCTTGCCTTTTATATCTGTTTCAATGGGATATCTATGTTGAGTATCGTTCATCTTCTGGCCTTTGTCTGTGCATCTTCTCAAGCCTTCTCTAGCCAATTCAGAAATCATTCATTACGATGACATTCTTCGTAAAGCCATATGAGTATATGGATCGGATGCTACACCAATTGATCCCTTAATTTTCCTATATTTTCCTGGCTCGTAGATTCTATACTGATCTAGTCAATCCTTGTGAAGAGTCTAGTCTATCAATGATAACCTTAGTCAAAGCTAGTAGAATGCGCAATCTCCTTCATCTGATCCAAATTATCCATCAACGAACGAGTCTTCGTCTGGAATCGACTATAACAATCCGGTCCCAGTATCAATCGCTGAAGACCTTCTTTTCCACTTCCCATTCCAGTCCCGGTAACAACTTCATAGATTCTCAAAGCAGCCTTGAAAGGATCACCCTGCTGAGAACCATGACTGTTCCTAAATGCCTGTAAAGTCACATCTACAGGGGTTCCAGCATATTCTTCTCTTAGACCGGCAGCAGGCTCGGCGAAGGAGGAGAGGAATTTTGTTCGAAATTGTCCCGGTTCAACAATGAGGACTCTGATACCGAAGGGTTTGAGTTCCTTGGCCAGACTCTCTGACATTCCTATTGATAGCTAGGATTAGTTACAATATCTATGGGAGATCTCGATCGTATCTCAGAAAGAATGGTGTAAATACGAAAGAAGTTGAAGTTGAAAATACATACCTTCAAGAGCGAATTTTGTACCAGCATACATTGCACAACAAGGTAATCCATCAATACCAGCAATACTTCCAACATTAACAATAGTCCCAGCCTTACGTTCTCTCATAAAAGGTAAGACACCCTTAAGAACCCGGACAGGACCATAAACATTCGTACTAAATTGCATCTGAATCTCATCTTCACTCATATCCTCGATACTTCCCAGAAGCGAGTATCCGGCATTATTAACAACGACGTCAATCACACCGCCAACATCCTGGATTTGAGTCCTGACGAGCTCGGTGGTATCGGGTTGAGTGACGTCCAATTCTATCCATTTCCCGCCAAGGTTGGTGATTTCTGGATTCTCGATTGCGGCTTTGCTGGGGTTTCGTGCTGTTGCGATTACTTTGTGGCCTGATCGAAGGACTGTTTCGGCGATTGCGGCACCTAGACCTGATGAGGAGCCTGTTATGAGCCAGGTTTGTTGGGTCATTGTGATATTGTGAAGGTTGTGATGGTTGTCTGAGTAGATGGTCAGGTGGGTGGGTTGGTGTTCGGGTCTATATCTTGGAAGATCTACAACTTTTAAGTACGTCCCGGGTTTTATAGATTCATCGGATCTTCTGCACTACGGCTATTAAGACCGATATCTCGGGGTTTGGATAATGATAGTCGAAGTATGAGGCTGGGGAAATTAGTGTCGGATATAGCGGGGATTTAATGTTTAACCCCGTCTGAAAGTACTAACTATATCTCCAGAGTTGAGATGGTGAAGTTGTCCAAATAGCGTATAAAGCGCGAGATGGTTTACTGAGCCTCATAGAGATAGTACTAACTAACACTCGGATTTCTGCATTCAGTCAAAGTTTGCGATAGGAGCATCATTATATTAAATCTCTTTCAATCATGAGGTAGGAATTCTTCACTAAGTGTGCGGAGTAGAAAAAGGCACATATATCATAAACGAGCCTTTCATTGAAGCTAGTATATATTTTCGGGTCATCTATACCTATAGGTATAGCAAGCTATTTCACTATTACATAGTACCCCATTTCGTGCTCAAGTCCAAACAGTTACTAACTATTAGTACCGATCTCTAGGGTTACTCTTCATCATTAGCCATAGCGTATTAAACCTTTTTCTGCTGATATGTGCTACTAGCTTGGAAGCTGTGGATATTTGAAGGTAGCCTTTTCAATGATCGAATATGCCACGCATAGTTAACTTACAAGTGCAGGGGAAGAAGGTTCTTCCCCTGCTGGGTGGCATCTTCTCACCTCCTTCATGTACCAATGGATAATTTGCAACAGCCAACTTCGGACATATGTTCAAGTTGGGGCCTCGGGAGTACGATAGAATCAGGAGTCGAGGAAGAAAAAAAAAGGCTTAGATATGACTTGGTAGAGAGACACTTCAATTGGGTTACATTGATTTCTCAGCCCGTTCAAGCTCTCCGTCAGCTCAGGAGCGACAGTTTCGCCCGGCGGCCAAAGCTGTACGTAGTCAGATATTTGTGGTGTGTCTTTCATATTTGTTCGAGGCAGATTTCATGCAATCTTTGCGCCTTGACTGTTTTCGAAATAGCCACAATGCCAGTGTGTAATGCTTGGAACATGTACGATACAACTATTAGGAACAAATTGTAAGAACCTCGGATCATGAAACATAAAATCTAATACCTCGAGAATCAATGCGATTCTTCATAATCTCCATATTGAATTTGAAATGTCTGGAGGAAGAGAGATCGAAAAAGATGTCGGGCCGCTATCAAAACTACTCTGCACTTAGCACCGACCCCTGGTCCTTTTCAATTTAGAGGCAAAGATCACCGTCCGGGATATGGGGCCCTTAACCACTGCGCCACTCCTAGAGGATCGTTTTCGGATTGCAACTTTCGTCCGAGACACGAGACATCTGCAACGGAAGCTTGTGATCTGACCGAGGCAAAGTTCGCCCTATTCCTTAATGTCTTCGGGTTATTTAGAGAGGACTGTTAATATCATCTAGGGTGAAATGATATAGATCCTGATCTGTATGAAATAAATTGCATTTTCAACCCTTTCGAATGTATTAAATTCCGACCAGCATGACATGGCGCAAATTTTTGCGTAGCCTCGACAGATTGCCTCTTTTTGAAGCTATCATGTGGTACTTTTTACTAGGAGTATGGCCCTACATCGGGGCCTTATTTGAAATTTTCTTTGTTGAATCTTTTAGTCTTGGCGCTTCGACTCCATCAGGCTAGCTCTGTCTGAACCTCCTCCAGCACGATGTCTCAACAACTTGGCCCCTTGACTCCTTCAAATGCGCTCGTTCTTGGCTCTATTTTAATCTCTAGTCTTAGATTCAGTACCTGTTAAAAGCCGTATTTCTTTCTATACCAATTGTTGATATGTTCATTGCTGTTGAGAAGAAAACTCGAATTCTGGAATGATATCTAGTACCCATTAGGAAAGTCCAGTGTTTCTAAATTGAGGCAAAAAAAAGTGCTGTCAGGGGAAATCTCCAAGACTAGTGATTAGACTCAAACTTAGTAGAGCATGCCGGACCTATAAAAATCTCTGGTGGAAATGAGATTAAGCGCTAAGTGGAGACGACTGCGAATTTCTCCATCCGAAATCCGCGACAATCAACGTTTTTTCAACCCATTCTGTTGGGCCGTTAAGCGAGCCTCAATAATACGGATACGCCTGAATGATCCCCTTTGCTGTATTGGTTGATTCTTGACTCCATCCATGGATTGGGCCCGCCACCATCTAGAACGAGGCTAGAATGGCTCCGCATAGGGCTCCGTTTCTCGGGACAACTCCAGGGGCCAATCAATTAACCGTCGGGGATCATGTAGATAGAAAAAAAAATTGAAAAAAGATTGACAGGGGCTCCTTCTTGGATATTTATCTTTCAATTGTTTTCGTTGTTGCTTTCTTTCGAACCAGCATCATTGGATACAATTATGTCTTCAACAATTGAGACTGTGCAGCCTGTGATCCAATTGAAGGCCGAGGCCGAGGTATTTCATGTTTCCCCAAAGAATCATTTTCGAGCTCATGTTGACTCTTGTAAAAGCTTAAGGATATCACTTATGGGGCTATCAGGGAGAAAATCCCAGCTCACTGCTTCGAGCGTTCCGCTCTGAAGTCATTCGCGTATCTATTTCGCGATATCGTTTATGCATCTGTGCTGGTCTGGCTAGCTCTTCAGATCGATTACTTGCCATCGCCACTTCTCCGGGCTAGTGCCTGGATTCTCTATGGCTTTGTTCAAGGCTGTGTTGGCACTGGAATGTGGATTATTGGTCACGAATGTGGTCATGGTTCTTTCTCCCAATATCCTCGTCTGAATGACTTTGTTGGATGGGCGGTGCATTCCCTCCTTATGGTGCCCTTCCACTCTTGGAAGATCACACACGCTAGACATCATCGTTATCATGGTCACATTGACAAGGATACCGTCTTCGTTCCCCCTACTGAGTCTGAGGCCAAGGAGCAAAAGCCCAGTCTCTATACTAAGTTCGTCGAGCTGGTTGAAGAAACTCCTCTGTACCACGCTGTGACCTTACTGGGTCACCAGCTTTTCGGATGGCAGCTCTATATGCTGTTCAATGTCAGCGCCGGAAACAAGAGTCTCCCGCCAAAGGGCACTGACGGAGTGCAAAAGTTCAGAAACAGCCACTTGGATCCTCTCGGATCTCTCTTCACCGGCCAACAGGCACACCTCATCGCAATTTCCGACTTGGGTCTCTTGATTGTCGGAGGTACTCTTTATTATCTTTCCACTTTCATGGGCTCCTGGAAGATTGCACTTCTCTATGCCGTTCCTTATTTCTGGGTTCACCACTGGCTAGGTAAGAATGATCCGCGATAACAGGAATGAAGTAACACATACTAACCTGCTTTAATAGTTGCCATTACCTATCTGCACCACACTCATCCTGATGTCCCTCATTACGATGAGAATGCGTGGACCTTTGTCAAGGGTGCCCTTGGTACTGTTGACCGAAGATTCGGCTTCATTGGACGCCACTTCTTCCACGAGATCATTGATTATCATGTCATTCATCACCTGTTCCCCAAGATTCCATTCTATCACGCCGAAGAGGCTACCAACGCGATTGTGCCTTTCTTGGGAGACAAGTATCGCATTGAAGAGGGATCATTCCTTAAGTCGCTCGCTACCACCTTCACTACCTGTAAGGTCGTGACCGATCCTGACTCTGAGGGTGTGCTGCACTGGAAGCTGTCTGGTGCTGATGAGAAGAAGCAAAATTAGACCGAGTGTTTTTTTCATTGCTTGATACTATGGTTTATTTTGGTTATCATGTACTACATAGAACGGATAGACTAGACTAGAATTCATACCCCTTCTAGAGATTTGAGAGGTGGTCTCTATCACTATGATAGCACATCATAATTCTTGATTGTAGCGCGTTCCTCCCCTTGATCGGAATAATAACAATAATCGATTTTGATTCGGTTTCATGGTTTGTGATGGCCAATCTTCAAAACATTGGAACTTGAAATGTTTAATATGTGACGGAGTCTCCCACAAAGCTGGGCTATTCGAGCTTGGCTAAGAAAAGCGTTAATCCCCCTCCCATGTGATGATGAAATAGGGAAGATTCAAGGAATAATCATGAATCGATGTTGTTGAGGTAGCTCAATCGAAATACTAGATGTAAAATTACCACTGACGGACACAAGAAGTTGTGATTGTATCAAAACCACTCATACCTTACACGTTGCCTATGTGATTGTATCGCCAGGAATTGCCAATCTAGTATCTCTGAATAATTGGACAAAAAGACCTGGAACCTTCGGTCTGGAAACCTTTACAGATCTCGGCTTAAGGGGCCCGAAGTAGCCAGTATCAGAGGATGAACCATGTTTCCAGCTCCTCCTTTCATGCATGAACTGTATACGAGCGGTACCCTACAGCGTGGCGATACAAACATAAGTGATAGTAATAAGCAAATACCAGCCACGCTGAGCCAGTCCATATTAGAACCCACCAATAGAGTGATGATTTAGGGTAATACGAGTGAATTATCAAGGATGTTACGCGCGTTGGAGCTGAATATCACCGGGGTTTGATTTATATATGCACCTTGGCCTGGCTTGTGCCCCATAGCTAGTTCATATTCATCTGCAGCCACTACTGATAGGAACCAAGCTGGCCTTCCATGCCATGTGCATATGTGCATAATGGGCATTGGCTTTTTGAATAGCTGAGCGGTAATAGTACGAGACTGGTGGATTGCCCCCAAACAAATGAGCTTTAGAACTGGTAGATTGCGTCCAGGGGGTTTGTTTGTTCAAAGTTTGTAGCTCATGCTTGTTCTGGGCTGTAAAAACACCCCGTTTGCTCAATAGGACAACTGTCTTTCTAATATGACGCGATGCATCGCCAGGGAAAACGTAGTAGATCTCAACATTGGAACAATAGATCTTTCATAGAACACTATTAATCATTGGCGCCTTATAGAACGGCAACGCCTGGTTCAAGCGAGGATAAGGATCGATGCTTCGATAATGAGAGCCAGTCCAAAGATAAATTTCACTAGAAAAGGAAATATGTACTTCACTGCCTAGTACTAGGCAGTGTAGTAGATAACCATAGAGAATTACCATGTGAATACATACCTCCGTATTGGCATGTTTCCAGCATTCACAGCTTGATGCGCGTATATCCCTCTGCATCGCAGATTGTACGATGAGCTGATCTATATTCAGGCGTGGCCGGCTGAGCTAGACGCCACTCTAGTACTTTTTGCTGGTTTCGTCGGTGTTCATGGAGATCTGAATACCTAAATATTGAAGCGGTCTATGTGTAGATTATACTATATCCTCCCACCTTTTTCTATGAAATCACTTCGAATTGACCATAATCAATCATTGAAAACTAAAACCCGCCAGATCCAAGTGTCAACAATCATTTATCTCAAATACAACAAGTTTTGAAAGATGTCTACCGAAGCATCAAAGCCTTACTATGTCGACGATGGTCTTGCTCCGATCTTCAACGAGGCTAGATCCTTCCTTTCTTACCTATTCAAAATGAACCCAATGGACTCTGAAGAACCAATCCTGCGAATTCTAGATCCTTCTGGTATTTCCAAAGTTCAGGAAATGACCATCCCCCGCCAAGAGTCATACGAAGTTTCGAAAGCTCTCCAGGAAGCCTTCTCAATCTTCGATAACCGCCTGCGTCACGACCACCCTGCCTGTTTCGCTTACATGCCGGCATATCCATCGCCTTTGGCATGGATAGGGGACTTACTCACTTCGGTTTTCAATGTCAATGCAGCGATGTGGAATAACAGCTCCGGTCCGAGCGTGGTGGAAAATACTCTCTTGCGCTGGCTGGCGGATCAGGCTGGATTGCCCCAGTCTGCAGGAGGATGTTTCGTATCTGGTGGCTCGATGGCAAACATGACTGCATTGGTCATGGCACGAGACAATGTACTTCCCCAGAGACGTCGATCCGATGGGGTTGCATATATATCCGATCAAACGCATATATCTGTGGCGAAGGGGCTCCATATGGCTGGTTTTTGTGACTATCAAATCCGCACTATTCCCACCGACCAGGACTTTCGCTTCAATGTTGAATTGCTAAGCCAGGCAATTCTAGAAGATCAATCTAATGGATTTCTGCCCTTCCTCATTGTCGGCAGCTGTGGAACGACAAATACCGGCAGCATTGACCCGCTTCATGATCTTGCGGATTTAGCTGAGAAACACTCAATGTGGCTCCATGTCGATGGTGCTTATGGTGCATCAATTTCTCTCTCTGAAACCAACAAATATCTTGCTGATGGACTCGGACGCGCTGATACTGTGTCCTGGGATGCCCATAAATGGCTATTCCAGACTATCGGATCTGGTATCGTTCTCGCAAAGCACGGTTGGAAACTTGAAAAAAGTTTTAGTATCGAGGCAGACTATATCAAGACAACAAGGGCACCAGATGGCTCAACAAGCTTCTATAATGTTAGTCCAGAACTGAGTCGTCCATCAAGAGCAATGTCACTCTGGTTTACATTGAAAGTGTTAGGACATCAGCGTGTTGGGAAGATGATCGACCAAGGCGTGACCCTTGCGTCTGTCGCGGAACAAGAACTGATTGACCTCGGAGATTGGGAAATCATTGCTCCTCCGACTCTCAGTGTTGTTGTTTTCCGATATAATCCGTTTGCCCTCTCCATCGATGACAAGGAGCTGGACTCCATTAACCTTGCAATCTCTAAACGATTGATAATAGAGAATATTGCTGCCATTTTCACCACGAAGCTTCGTGGTCGTACGGTTCTTCGCATGTGCATGATCAACCCCCTGGTGCAACAGGAGAACATTGTACACATTCTTCGGCGGATGAATCAGATTGCTCAAAAAGAACTGGGACTCAGGCCCGGTCTCAAAGAGTCTCCTATCACTCCAGTGTCATTCTGCTCAGACAGCCTTGCGCATGTTCAACCTATGGTACAGCAGAAGTAAATGACTGAACAGGAACTTATTATAGTCTGTATGGGCCTTTGATGAGTCGAGGGTATCTTTATTGTCTTTTGTCGTTTTCATTCTTCATTTATTAAAGTCTGGCTTGTATTTATCATCTGTCTAGGTACCGCCTCCTTCGTTGGCGCCTTAAACATTAGAATGGTACGCGCTGTGGAGTGCTATTTCATGATCGCTCTATGATTACATGGAAGGTTGTTCATTATAAACGGACTCATTGTATTGGGCTGAGCCGGCATATTGAATCAATGAATAGGGCAGGGGGATCCTTAGTTGCGTACTCTCTTTGTTGAAAGGAATTTCCCGTACAGACTACGGAGTAGACTGAATTACCATCTGAGACTTCAAGTGCAAACATCCTTGGCTTGAGTTTTCAATATTCGATATCCAGTCGCTATATCTCGACGAAACGAGATTTCAGCCAGCCAGCCAGCTTCAAGTTCCCTGCAGGTTTGCATGCCCAATGCAACCCCTGTCGCTGAATGTGCAAGCTGGGTACTTTGGTCAATCCCACTCGGTAATGGCTTTACCCCCCTTTCTATCACAGCAGTGATCCCTTTCTTTTTCTTGTAAATTGGCGATTTAACAATTAATATAAAGCCTTGCGTACTGTGAAGAATAATATGCAGTTTGGTGCGATTGTGCTACCGACCCACATTTTATATGCTGTGCAACTTCAGAACTCGATTCTTCAATTCATTTCCAGTTTTGCTCTCAGCTGCAATAGGACAATCTAGTCTCCCTTGGTGACTCCTTGCTTTTTTCGGGTGAAACTACAGCACGGCTAATCAAGATGCATAGTTAATGCACAACTGTGATCTTCCATGCGCCCAAAGTAAAACGGAGACATCACATCAATGCAATATTTCTTTTTTATTTTTGTTTGGCAGAAACGCCACGTATTGAGATTTTCCTAAGTGGCGAAGATGATCTCGTATTCTTGCTTGTCCTTAAGAGCTAGCCATCGGGACATCTATCGCCCGTCAAACAAAGTTAGCACGTTCTCTTCCCCAAGCTCAGGAAGAGCTTTCTTTCGTTGGTCATGGCTCCGACAACACCACCGAGTCCACCTAGGTCTTTTTGTAGGGAGCATACAGAGAGATCAGCATTACTAGAGCCCCCGAAGTTCTCACCAGAAGTAGCAAATGAGGAGGATACCCACGACACATGGAAAAACGAGGCAATTGTCATATTGCAAGGCGCAGTGCCTCTAATACTAGCACTGTCATTTCAGTATGCTTTAACGGCATCAAGCATATTTTTCGTCGGGCATATCGGTAGAGCAGAGCCAGGGGCAGTAAGTCTTGCGAATATGACGGCAACAATCACCGGATACTGCATCTATCAGGGCTTTTCCACGGCTCTAGACACATTATGTCCTCAAGCATGGGGATCGGGGAACAAAACTCTGGTAGGGCTGTATCTACAGCGAATGGTAGTTCTTCTGATCCTTCTCACCATTCCAATCGGCATTCTATGGTTGAATTTCACTTCCATCTTCCTCCGAGTACTGCCTCCCATGGAATCAAGGACGGCAGAACTGGCAGGACTATATTTGAAAATTGTCCTTGTGGGTTCGCCAGGTTATGCCTCTTTCGAAGCAGGAAAGCGATTTCTTCAGGCTCAAGGGTTATTCACACCTATTCTGTTTGTACTTCTTATATGTGCTGCTCTGAACGCGTTTCTGGGCTGGCTGTTTGTCTGGGTATGTATAGTCGATCGCGGAATAAATGAAATGTACAATAGACTGACTTGGATGCTCTCTATTGCTCTATAGAAACTTAATTGGGGGTTTGTCGGTGCTCCAATCGCTGTCGCAATCGCCATGGATCTACTTCCTGTGTTCCTTGCCTTATACGTTTACTTCATCCGAGGCTCCGAATGCTGGCACCCTATCTCGAGGAATGTATGGAGCGGTTGGGGCCCGATGATCCGTCTTGCCATCCCAAGCTGGTTAATGGTAGAAGCGGAGTTTGCTACATGGGAAATAATGACCTTAGCGTCATCATATTTGGGACCGAACAGCCTAGCCGCACAATCAGGGCTGATCACCGTCACTTGTTTCGCCTTTTATGTCGGGTTCTCTGTCTCGATAGCCGGTGCGACCCGCGTTGCTCAGCATATAGGCGCTGGCTTTTTGGGATCTGCACGAATGGCATCGCGGATCTCATTCCTGGGGGCTTGCATTGCTGGAATCCTGAACTTCACTATTATAATGAGTCTGAGAGAACCTCTTGCCGACGCATTTACTGCTAACGAAAATGTTCGTCAGTTGATCTCCAACCTACTACCAATGATTGCCATTCTCGCAATCCTTGATCCAATAGTGGCCTTCTTGACTGGGATTTTGCGAGCTATTGGGCGACCGGCCTTAGGAACATCGGTACAGATCCCCGTTTACTACGCATTCGCAATTCCATTGGCTTTGGTATTTGCGTTCCGGTTACACTGGGGTCTCGGCGGACAATGGGCTGGACTTTTAATAGGACAAGCTGTTTTGATTGTCTTAGAGGGTGGGCTTTTATGGTACATGCTTGACTGGGAGAAGGCTGCAACGGAAGCATTCAAAAGGAGCAATTCGGATTGATTTACACCGGGCTTTACTACCCAATTGAATGTTAATATTAGTGTACCTACACTAGGTCCTGACCGTGGCAAATCTAAGTTCTCCATATGACTCGGAGAGATAAGAGCCTGTGCTTCGGATTTGCATTCATATTGAGCAATTCCAACCTCTTAAGACTCCAAGTATATAGGAATGAGTCGCAAGGAAAAATGAAACCGTTGTTCCAAAGAGAATGCAGCCTTCAGTCTTAGTACAAGTCTATGCAGAAGCGAATCTGCTAGTTCTTTAATGATAGTAACAGTTCTAGAAAAAGCATCAACGCAATCTATTTATCTATATAAGAAGTTTTTTCTAAGCCTCAAACAATGATCACACCTCTTTCTAACTGGCGGAAATAATGTGTAATAGATGTGGGCTGGAAAGTCCTTTAAGCCAGGATCTTATCTAAATTCATGTCTCATTTGCGAGCACTGCAAACAAGAGCAATGAGGTACATCAAAATAAATTTGATTCCAGAATCGTAATCTGGTATCCATTTCATCCTTCGTTCTCCAATCAACCATCTCGGTCTGAGACTGTAGAGTCCGCTGTACAGCCGCACAATTCCTAATCGATCTTTGTGTCGTAGAGTCATCTGAATGATCATATCCACGCAGAGTGAGTCTTCCAATGCATCTATAAAGCATATCCATTTTCCACTCGGTTCTATGTCTAATTTTCTTGTCTTCCCTGATCTCAGAGGCGATTTGTTCCAGAGCATGAATGATTCCATCACATTTATATTGAAAGCATCTTCCCGTATGATCTCCGATCATGTATTTGTATCTATTAAAATCGAATGCCATTTGATCTAATAGAATTACAACACTTTCCCATGAATGGAAATTTGGCCGCAATCTACCCCATAGTCTCAAGTAGTCGATGCACTGTGCTCGGTTCTCTTCAAAGGTCTGGGATTGCATGGCTATGGCAGCCTCGATGAGACTCTCATCATGAGAGATACTTGTACGCCTTACCGTATTGTCGATTATGGTATCCATGTCATCGCTTTCAATGGAGTGAAGAATATTGTGATAGTAGCGTGGAGGTCTCATTTTGATGTGCGAATAGGATCTAGTCTCTGAGATTCGATAGCTGGGTTTCGAAACTTAAATATCTACAGATATTGGAAACCTTGTGTGCGATATCAAAATAGGACTGCTCTTTCAAGTTCTTAGTGCCAGCGCTTGACTCCTTGTTATAAACAATAGCTTTGGCTAAATCAACAATCGAGCTTCTCATCTTTCAACCGATGATGAATGAGACTATCTTTTCTATATTTGTTCACAAAGAGGACTGTCCATTGAATGTTGGTAGAGATAAAGAACTGTCCAAAGCTATCTAGGGCCTATTTTAGTCTTTTTCCCAGGACGAAATTCATTTAGCCTGATCAAAGACCAGAAGCAATTTGGGGCAACTTCCAATCCGAATTGAATTCTACAATACCTACCAGTTTTATTACTCGAATCTCCTCTATGTCGCGTTCTGTATTCAAAAGCGAGATCGCCTTCGTATTTGTACACTATTATTAGCGATCACTTCAAAAGATCAAGTCTCTGCTATGAAAGACAGAGAATTTCTCCGGGGCTACTTCACTTATTATCCTCGTGTACTACCGGGCTTTCGGAGAAATAGTTTGGTGGAAAGAATGCAGACAACTGACTCTATTCAATCTACTGATTCATCTTCATTGAAAAAAAAAGAAAATCCATGAATCGAATTAGAGAGGAAGTTGTACCCCATGAAAGAGTAATTATCCAAAGCCCAAGCCCGAGGCTCAATGATTGCACTTTCAGATTTTGAGTCAAAGAATATCAAAGCGGACATTCGGAGTTCACAATGCAACGCAAGATGCACGTATTCAAGTCGTGATTTGATATCAAGCCTCACCTTTTTAGGCCTAGTGCATACAAGTCAATCATACTTTGACCATTTTCCTATTCTAGACCATGCAACAATGAAGGGGCAAATAGTCCAGAAAAAAGTGGCTGTTCACGCTAAGAGAATCGGGAAATGTAGCCGGTTTGCATATGTACAGTATTGCAAAAAATACATCCTGAAGTGTATGGAATGTTGAAGATGTAAGGCTCGCCCATCTTTATCGGTGAATGTTAATAGAGTTGTTGATAATGTGGCTTAATAACTCGGGCCGTTTATAATAACATATCAAGGATCTTCGTTCACCGCAACAAGCTTGCATTGCAGCGTCAGCATCCTACTATTTTGAATGGTGAGATACCATATTTGGTAATTATGGTACCTAAAATGGTAAGGTCAACACAGCAGTGGAGTACAAGGAGACGGTCAGAGTATGAGGCTCTACAAAATTCTCATGGAAGAACTCATCGCGACACCGCTCTAAGGATAAATATTTCACATTCACTGTCCAATTATGGAAGCATGTGCTGCCAATGTAGTTGACTTTTTGCTATCTTTCAATCCCCGCCTAACTGCATTTACCACGGAGGTCATCTGACTATTTTTAGTTATGTACTTGTAGTTGCATGCGATCGAACCATTCCTCCATCAAAAATTTGCCTGAAGAAAGAAATCTACATCCCTGAAATAACCGGGTCCACGGGTTTCTTGCATCAAGTTAGAGATGACCAGCATGAAACGACATGGGACGTGGATTACCCTCGTGGATATTCTCTAGATAAGTTCTCGTAGTCAGAACTACAGCAACTTACACAAATACAGTGCTTACAAGTACAAGCCACGAACAAACCAACCCCATAGCGGTTTTAGATGTAAGGATTTGTGCGAGTCAGACTCCAAAAGAACTCGGACAAGGTGGTCGCACTGCCCACCGTGCTTCGAGCCTTTCTGTTGTTTCAATCGCTTTTCAGCGATGAAACCGAAGTTTATAGTCCAAACTATCCTCGACCCATCCATCGGAGGATAAGAGAGTAGTACCGGAGACCCTGTTGAGGCTATTTTCAGGACCTCAAAGTAGTCAGAATAGGCGAGTTGCAGCACGTGTAGGCCACGTGGAAAGAACCAAAAAAGAAAAATGCGCAAAGTTGGTTTTGGATAGTGTTTGTATTTTTTTGAGGATTATTTTTAATTTTGCCTTGTACTCTTGCAGGATGATTTAGAATGAGGGGCATGAGGGGCAAGAGTACGGCAGATCGACTGCATAAGCGATGGAGCGTGATGATTTCATCATTCCATGATGCATGATGTCTCCCTCCATCTCCGAGATCCTGGGTCCCTCGGCCGGAAGCTAGCATATGGTGGCATCTTCAGAGATCTGGTAAGAACTGGCGGACGGGAAGAAGAAGAATAGGAAGTTCAGCTGGTAACGCCTGTATGGTTAAGTTGGTCGGTAAAGTTAGCACTAGGGTTCTGGACGGATTTTAGCTCGTTTGCGGTTAAGGAATAGCGTCATGCAGGATATGCGAGATATGATCAATATACTGGACATCTGAGACCTGCTAGATGATCGCGACGGGAAACGGGTGGCCTTAGTTCTCTGAAGAATGTCGGGAGTCGGGATTCAAGTTCAGCCCAAGGTTGACATGAGGCCAAAAGCTTTGATCAAGGTTGACTCAATTAAACCATGTTCAGCTTGCAGGATGCTCCAGATAGGTATCTTGATGAAGTGCACGTGTGGTAGTCTTGTAGAAAGTGGATCAAGAGTGCCAGTCGACAGTCGCCAGTGCTGGACGCCTTGTCCAACATAGTCGCGATTGGGGCGACGAGCATCTAGCCATGGGCTTGTCAGGTCGGCATGGGGAAGTATGATAGGATACAGGGTCTGCTTTCGAATGATCATTCAGGAGCTTTTTCCCAGATCCGGTGAGCGACCCGGTCCATTTTGCATTTCAGTGTAACAGACTGAAGGAAATGGGCAACTCGGAGTTAGCCGTCTGGGCGCGCGAACTAAACAGTTCTTTGGGCCGTTGTACCTCCCCCCCCTCCCCTCCTCTCCTCCAGTACTGGACGTAGATATGTGTGAGTATTCGGATTTTGACTTTTAGTGACACGGACCAAATTTAGAAAAGCGAGCCAACCACCCAGAAGAGAGAGACGGGGTGCTGCGTGTCATTTCTTCCGAGAAGATGGGGAGGGGACACACTGGGCCAGGGATGGCTGCAGCTATTGTCCACCGCCAGGAACCTTTTTCTAGGAGGTTACTAGAAGGCCCACTATGCAATCACACCCAGTCATCCGGGGACGAGTAGCGATGCTGATTGGTCCGAGGTCCTGCAGCAGGGGTGTTAGGCCCAGGATGTAGTCAAAAGGCTTGCAATTCCAGCCGGGGACGTGGGCGTCAGGAGCGGTGAAGTCATTTAATGTCTGAGGAATACAGAGACCTCAGATATTGCAAGGGGAAGAGTGAACTGATGTGTTCAGCCCTACTTCGCAGTCTTTGCCCATTGCAGGAAAGTGGACGGTGTACTACCGACTGATATGTACAGCGGGTGTTGCATACTGTACATTTGAAGCATACCATTTTACCACTTACAGTTACGGTCCATCAGATACGATTGACCGCTTAGATACCGCCTATCTTTAAATCCAATAAGAATTCAATCGCTAACATTCTTCGAGCTTTTTGGGTGGCAGAAAAAGGGTGGAAGTGGAACAGTCTGGACGAGGCTGTCTGCGTTTGCCAGCCGAATACGGAGTACACAAATACTAAAAAAGACATGATTTGTAATTTATCTATTTTACTTACTCATCCAATTTTTCCGCTTTGATTTGATTTTCCGTAGGGCCAAAATAACACACACTGTCCAAAAGCGAGGAAGAGGATTGGTTGCCTTTCGCCCGGGATTCGGGTTCGGGTGAATCCATGGTCAATCAATCAATCAATCCCCCATCATAATGGGGAATATTAATTTGGATTAATTGATGACAGTCTCTAGACTGTTTACGAAGTAGTAGACATATTCACCTTCCTAGCTGAGCTTCTATCACGATATCTTATATCCATTAAAATACATACTAAACCAATACTGTCGCGGCGACTCCAAGGAGCAAGGTAAGGCTGTATTTGTATTGTATTGTATCTTTTGTTTATTTTTCTTTCTTATTTCCCTTGACATGCTAGTACATAGAGCCTTGTCAGTAGAGCCTTGTTCAGAACAATGAATCATATCCCTAAATTCCGCGTAAGCACCTTGCGAGTGCGCCGCTTTTCTTCTATCTGCATATGACGCTAATCATACAGTTTGCTAACGGTACTCCACGACCAGCTGTCATTGAATGGTAGACGGGAAAAAAATGATAAGCACTCAATAACAAACACTATGCTGTCTTCCCCAGATGTATCCTTCACGGAATGTTACATCCAGGCCATTTCAATTTCACATACATACAGAATACTGCGCGACAACGATAACGACATCCCCCGAAGTCAAGCTAATCCGGGCGAGGATTAGGGTTGGTTCCGCGGGTGCGGTTTCATACGAACAGCCCAATGATGCACCCGCTTGAAGCGACCTGCCTAGAAGCTAAAGGAATCGGGAATCATTAGGCGACACGCTGCCCCTCCCTGTATCCTTTGTTGTGTCAGTGCTGAGTGGGGGCGATTCCATCGTCTCCATACTGCTGCACTTCGAAGAGTGATTCTCTGTCGTCTCAGAAAGAAAATGACTGGTCGTACACATTTACCACTTTCGAAATATCTCTAAATAGCTTTTGTACCCCACCGGTCGGACTCCGGGTATGGGGATCACCGTACGGGTCAGATCTTTATCCCTCTAGTCCGTTGCCAAGGGCCAAAACGTGGCAGAACGGATCTTTCAACTGCTGCACCCACGCGAGTCTGTACGCATTCCCCCCTTTGACATCCCTCCCTGGTCGTATCGCGTCTCAGGCCAGTCAGGATCATGCGAACGTTGTCCACTACCCCGGTCTAGATACGACTTTTTTTACCGTAGCCTTTCCACCCTCGTACAACATCTAAGAATACGAATGGCGTACAACCCAGGTTTTTTATTTATTAATAATGATTAGTATTATTATTCTGCGCATTCACCCCTTCATTTGTAATCATGGTCTATCTCCTGGGATTCTTGGGGGCTTGTCCTTGGACTGCCAGTGGCCAAGTTGAGAAGGGTTAGTGGGCAACGTGCATACTCCATGACTAGGGCTAATTATGAGTTGCCTTAAGACATGGCAGCATACTAGTACATATGTACCGCGATGGGTCAATACCAACCCTCTATGTACTTAAGTAGTAAAAATCGCGAGCAGTACTCCGTATATAATCGTGTAATTGGTATTCAGCTTGGTCGTAATTAAGTCGTCGCCCCGTACAGCCTGTCTTGGAAAAAACGGGGGAATCAGATTGGGTGGCCCAAAGACCCTGTCGAGGCTGAACCGGAATGATCCATGCCCGCGCCTTTCCGTATCGAATTTCTTTTTCTTTTTTCTTTTTTCGTTTTTAAATTCCTGGTTTTTTCTGGATTTATTTTGAATTTGAATTTACCATTCTAGTACACATGGCACCGGGCACGGGCCTGGGTTATTTACGGGGCTTAGCAGTATGCAAGGCCCACGGAGCTGATCTACCCAGTGGAACGGGCTTAATGAGCCCCATTTCCGAGTCCGAGTATATAATCAATCTAAACGCCGCCTCTCCCCTCATTTGTGATTGTCTAGGGCCTTCTTGATCATCATCTACGTGCTACGTAGTTTGCTACTACTTCGACTATCTTACACATTCAGTCATGAACCGCTCTACTTACGACGCCCGTTCGGGCTCTCGTTCTTCCAACCACAGCAATAGTAGCGCTTTCAGTCCCAACGCAAACCCTAACGAAGATTGGACAAAGATTTCGGATCTGGCAGAGCGCCGTCGTATCCAGAATCGTATTGCTCAGCGTAACTATCGTAAGTTCAAATTGTTTACCCAGTCATTTCAGCATGAGTTATACCTCGATGGCATATCTCCAGTTCTTTTATCCCGGAGATGTACTAATAGATAGACTTCCAGGCAAGAAGCTGAAACGCCGTCTTGAGGATCTTGAAAGACGTGCTGCTACTTCCGCATCTCCAGAGCAGTCTCATGCAGAGCCAGTGCCTCCGAAGACAACAACCAAACCCCGTTCTAAACAGCGCGCAAACAACAAATCCGGAGACGTAAAATCACAACAACAGTCTTTGCGTACCCCGGCTCCCTCAGAGCGACCATCTTACGAATACTACGGCACTCCCGACGAGCGAACAATGTTTGCGCAACAATGTACTCGCCAGCTTTCTGCTTCTCCCCCTCCAGTTTTCTCATATCCCCCGATCCCAACATACGACACCTACAGACAACCCTATAACCAGCTGCCAATATACCACAACGTACCCAATACATATAACGAACTGTCTTTCCATGCAAACTATAACGAACCAATGAACTCTGTTGTTCCGATGATGCCAGAAACTGCAATGGGCGTTCCGCGGAAACCTTACGAGGAGGAGATGATCAGTCCTTTCAGTATGAGCTATGCCTCGATGGCAGGCATCGATCTCTGCGCACAACCACAGCATGAGCACGGCCTTCCGGTACATTTTTCTCGCTGAATTCCTTTTTTCATTGTCATCGCAACGACAGCGAGCTAATATCTCGGTTTGCTTGTAGATGCCTTCGCTTTCCTACGGTTATACAGATGACCAGCGCACGGCGTCAACTTCCCCGGAAGCCTCTATCTTCACATTCCCCCCAACACCAGAGTCTCCACCATGTTCGCCACGCTCTATGCCTGGACTATTCGAGTACGATCTGCGGACATAAAATGTATCAGCCATGCATGAGTATTGGCTGGTCTTTTGGGGGCCAGGCGACGCGTAAACTCCCGATTACAATCACCTTGGTATATCAGGTGAAAAAGGAACTACCCGTTTTTTTACAGAACCTGATCATCTGGCCATTAAAGAATGATCTGCCGAGTTTGGAACGGGACGGGAATTGTCCACCACGTTTTCTCTTCTGGCTGTCTCCATTTTTCTTGTCTTTACGTGCCCCCACTTTTGGAACTATGTACGGGGACTTTCTCTTCTCTTTCTTTTATATTATGTCGAGTCCTAGTTTGGGACATGTGTTACGAGCGAGCATCATCTTGGCGTTTTATTGCAGTTATACTTGATATTTTACTCTGATGCCCTTACGATTTTGTATTGGAATAAGCCTGGTGTTGGGCGTGGGAAATGGGATCAATTCACCGACAGGACACGACGTCGGCATCATTTTGATTCTTGGTGCGGAAACTATAGGAAATATGGGTCAACTAGAATTACCAATGCAGTATCCCCTCTTTTGCATTTTTTTCTTGTCATTTCTAGGCAAATGACCTTGTCACAGGGCTATTTCAAGACATCCAGCCTAATTTCGAACAGTTGACTCCAGTCAATAACGTTTCGATCTTCAATCACAATTGGCTATCAAACTGGGGACATAAACTCCGCTTGGCCCCCAAATACCGGAGTCCACTTTATAACCAAACAGGGTAGAAAGCTGCGGTATTTTAAGGCGTCCCGGCGTCACGCAAAAAAGCCACGGCCCCCAGAGCCTTGGGTGGCACTAGGTAACGAGGAGCACTTAATACCTGATCGACCAAGCAGATAGCATGATTTTCTTTCCAAATCAAGAGGCCGCAACGGCGATGAAACAGCGACGATCAAGCAGTGTCAAATGCTTTCGGTAATCATGACCGTATTGCTGCTAGTGTGCAGGGATAATTCTTCAATCGGTATGCTCGATGCTCAAACTCGATCGACCCATTGCCCCCAGCTCAAGTCTGCAGCTTCTTTACTTACAATTAGTATTTTTTGCTAGCCCCGCTGTCTGTTTAAAGAGTGTGGAGCATACTGCGTAAATGCGAAGCACGCCAATCCGAATTACCTATGCCCTATTTAGTCTATACGAAGTACAGAGTAGCGAGGATTTTAGCTGAAGTCTTGATTAAGTAGATGCATCGGGGTTATCATAAAGCATGAGAATCCCAGCAAACTAATATATTACAATACAGCCAGTATCTCGCTCTGGTGGTGGCGGCCAACAAACAATACAAGATCGAGAAGTCATGCGGTTACAATTGCTCCCGAACTATCGGGATGTACTGTTTGTTGCAGAATGTCTTGGGGATGATAACTACTGTAATTCATACTGTAGACCACTCATCATTTACCTTATTTGATACAATCTTCTGAAGCTCAAAAGCAAAATTAGTGATCTTCCGATAAATGGGTGTTCGAGGACCCATCTACCCCCGTGTCCTTATCCCCTTATCCCCTAGGGAGATTTCGGGCACAAGAACCAAACCCCGAAAGATGTCCGCGAATGATGCAATTCGCGAGACCCCCCGGGCTTTTGGCCACTTTGTCGGGTCCCGACAGGCATTAGCACTGTCATCTGGGTTATTTGGCACCTGCCTGAAAGCATTAAGTAGTACCTTGTTCTAAATGACAACGTGCTGCGCCTCCTCGTTGTCGATTGGGGAGGGGAGAAGGAGAGGAACCACCCCTCTCCTGATGTGATGCTGCCGGGCACCTGCACGCTGCACTCACATACACTATGGCTAACACCCTTTTGTCACCAACTCGGTACGCAAAGTCGTCGGATTGGCGATGTTCCGGCGGGTCCAAGTCACCCTGCACAAAGAGCCGCCTGCCTCTGGATCTCGTTCGCTGGCGCCCATCACAGGGCGGCCGCTAGGCAATCGCCGCGTAGTCTAGGCAATGAAAACGATGGCAAAAGCCAGGTGGAGTTTGATGGTCGGTGCGTCCATCCAGAACGCGGGACTGTGATCGTAGCCTGGACCGGGGGGTTGGCAAAGGCGATACTCTTTTGGTGTAGGATTGTGGGAATTTCCCAGATTCCCAGGAGACTGGATAGAAATGGGGATAGAGCCACTGAGGGGCTACCCCCAAAACAGATGGACTCGGTTTATCTCCGTGTATTGATAGTCCCGGCCGCATCGAGTACACTGGCCTAAAGAAGGTTTGGCTTGTCAGGGCTGAGATGTACCCTAAACCCTGACATATCAATGACTATGTACTTACGCGGGCCCATCCAGTTTCCAGCCACTGGATAGGTAACTCCTTGAATTGCGGGAAGAGTTCGTGGATAAAGGGCTAAAAGCAGACCATAAATTGGATCCTCACTTTGGACCCGCTTCTTGCCATCATGCACGTTTGGAGAAACCTGCGTTTTCTAGTTTGGGTTAGCGTGCAGGATTGGCTATTGCTGGTTAAGTTCTCCTGCTGCAATTGTACTAGTCTATACAAGTCGGTCTCGGTATCTAGTAGTTGAAAAGAGGTTTGCAACTGAGTCATGAAGGTCTTTCATGAGACCACTCTGCTGGTCCTTATTTCTCTAAGGCATTGGAAAATCGATTGAGGTGGAGAGAGGAGCGATTGATCCGCGCTAATCTTATCGCGCGTACGAGCGATGGAGATTGTAGTCATTCTTGCCGAGAAAGTGAGTTGTTGCAGAATTCCGGAGTCTATTTCCATAATATGATAGCCTATACTGGGCGACGATTCGACACATGCTCTTCATTAGAGAAGTGGATGAATAAAAACATTGGTATTTTGGAATATCTGTATTGGAAATCTGCATGTGCAAGGAAAGACAATCCTCGGGAGTTTAATCTATTTCAGGACGCGGGGTCTCACTAGTATCACCATTGAAGCGTAGATCAAGTAATTAAGTCTACGAAGGGCATGGTACGCACTGCTTCTCGTACGAAGAATAGGGAACTAACACAGGGCAGATTCTGAAGAATCCTTCGAGCTCGGGACTCCGTAATCTGCGTACCAAATGTCAAAAGATGAGTATTCAATAACAAACTGGTCAGTGTCATGTCAAACGAAAGAAATGGACGATCAGGCCAACCACAACTTGGGGGCCATGTCGTCAATATTCTCAAGCAAGATCAGGGTCGGTGCCCACAGATACCGAAATCCCGAAATTTCTGACGAATCTGTCAAGGCTGCGTTCTGTTGGAGATTCCACCGTGATGACGAGATAGGTCTAGTTTCGAGTTACAAGGGAGAGGTCAAAAATAGGGGTAAAGTCCAGCGCGGGGGGGGGGGGGCGGTTTGTTTTCCTGGGACCAGTAAGATGGTATTTTCGATAAAGTCAACGGTCAAAGGGATCGGAAGGAGACCGAAACGTTTGATTTATCCTTTCGAATCATATTAAGCACTTTGTGACTGAGTCAAATTAAGTTGCCCCACCGGCCCTAGGGTACTCAATGATGAATCATGATTTATGGAGATAGTTCGGTATAGACCGCTGACTATCGCCGATATGGAGTATAATGAGTCCATGCAGTAGTGAGAAGCACTAACTCTGAGACCATTTGTAGTACGGAGTATTTCCAAAAGAAAAAGCAGGTCTCCTGAACTTACTCCGTGCAGTGAATACTCCACCTGGATTGTCACTCGTGACTGCGGAGATTTCTTTTTTATCACTGACCTATCATTGCCCTAGATGGTTAGTATCCTATTCTTCAATGAATTTGGCCCCAAACTAGTTCCCTTCCGTCAGGCGGGCCTGTCCGTCCAAATTGTACGCTGTCCAGGATTTGTTTTCGTATGTGGTATTTTACTTTCTTTGTTCACTTCATGCGCTGCGGTATGATCCCGAGCCCCCTTCAATGGCCTCTGTAGGAAGGATTTTCTGGATCGTAAATGGCAACTCAAACGAAAATCGGCCTCGTACATATGAAACCGAATCTAGTTTTCCTATCCAGGAATGAGTTTAATTACTCCGTAAGACCTGTTTGCTATGTAGTCAGTAACTATACAAAACAGAAAGTAGTCTACCTAGAAACTACTATTGCTCAGTTAATATCAACCAGCAAATTGGTCAACAAAAGAAAGCCTCTATTATTTGAAAATTTCCATGTGATGAGCCCAGGTTACACAGTTTGAGATCTCGATCCATAGATTTCCAATATGACCAATTAAACAATGCAAAGGCACCAAAAAGTCCTCCTTTGATCGAGATCCTTCTTTCTTCAATCTGCCAGATAGTCTGGTGACATGAAGATTCATTGACGGGAAGACCTTGGAAAAGGCAACGATTACCTTTTACCAGGGGTGTGACGAGTGCGTGCTTTCTCGGGGGAGCTAGACACGAAGAATCATTCATTATAGTGGTGGTAAATCCTTCCAGTGGCTCGAATGAAATGACAGGGATAGTCTCTCTTTGTAATGTCACCCAAATTTGCTCGAAACCTCAATGAACAGGTACAGACGTGCACGAGATGTCGTGGGACATCAAGGTTGGACGAAAGCGAATGGTGCATCGATGTTGTCGGCGTCGCCGAAGTCAGGCGCTATTAGAGTGCAACTAATATGTCTATGGAATGTCAAACAGAGGCGGCTGAATCACCTTCTGCCTTGGTCTTTTATTTTCCCCAATTTTGATTCGCATGTCCCATGTTGGCATATCGTGTGGTTTCAGTATACCCAATCGCGACTTCGGCTGCTGCCCAGCAATTCTCAAATACATCAGGAGTAGACTAGTACACGCAAAAGTACAAGTTCCAATGTGCAAACAACCACGTAGTCATATCATACTAGAAAACTGTGCGAAAGTTTCCTTCAATGAATCATACTAGTGCATTCTTGAAAGCCCGAAATACTAGTACCGTTGGCTTTTGGTTCTTTGATCATCGTACTCGTAATCGTAGGGCTTGGCTTGAAGACAAAGAAAGTCGAGTTTATATATTATAGTCCTCGAGTGCTGAGAAGACCATCGAGAATTCATCTGTAATTTCCTCGTGACGCCTTTGATTTGGATGGCGAGAGAGATGATGGTGACAACGGTGTGATGAAATTCGGTCGTTGCCTTTTGCGCATGACTTTCTCACCTCTGTCGATCCTTTACTCGTACTCTTGTCTCTCACATATCTTGTCTATCGCATACACAGACTGATGATGCGACCCAAACAATGGAACCAATTGATTATGTATTTGATGCAATATGTTCGATTATGGATTTATCATCTGCCGTAATGGACAAAATAGATCCTGCTTTCAGAAGCTGTACCTACTTTATTTTGCCCATTACGGCCGACGATCAATATATAATCGAACTCTTTGCACCACGTTATCTTAACAGTGCTATTTTTGAATACAAAATTGATAGACCGTGGAAGAGAACAGAGGATTCAATTTACTAGCGCCTCAGTAAAAGTGATGGCGACGGCAGTGACGGTACAGCGGATAGAAAGTATAGACATGATAGAGATGGTGAAATGATCGGAGTAATAGGAATAATGGAAACGGGACTAACGGACAGAATGCAAATGACAGTGGCAGTATTCTCGTATACAATACGTTGTCGCTGCTGCCAATGTTTTCTATATCTGAAAAGTCACTGTTCAGACACAATAGCAAACCGAACGTTGCGCCCAAAAAACATTTAGAATGTACTGTCTACGAAAATGCTCCCACTCGCATTTGAACCGCCTCGCTCACTACAATTTCTATTACTTCCATAATCCCCATCATTTCCACCATCTCCGCCGTGCCCATCGTGTTAGGCCCGTTACAAGGAGTCTCTAAAGCCACTCCTCAGAGTCCAATCTTGTAGAACGTTCTCAAATAAATACGAAGGAGAGGTAAGTGTCGAGAAAATTGTTCCGGTCCAATAGTGTATTTACTCACTGGTATTCACGAGTCGAACTACACAGTGTAGCTTCGCATTTCCCTTCTCTGGCAGCAAGGATCAGAGAGGTTCTACTTATGCACTACGATCACTGACAGTCAGGCTGGATACCTAAATTGCTCTCTCTGACTTTTCCAGCGCGGCCCATTTTTGGCCTTGATGAAAATTGTAACCAAGACTTGCCCGCGGAATGGCTTCATCGGTGTCTTTTGGTAGGCTTATTCTATTGTTTGGCCATTCACAAATCTACCTATTCAGCAGGCTAAAACTTCAATATTCTATATCTCTGTCGAGATGGCATCCGCAAGCAAGAAATAGCACATCGTCCGAGTCTTCTTTCAAGAAGTATAACTAGCAGACGACTTCGATAAGAGCCGATCCCTATTCTCCCATCCCAATTTTGGCAGGGATCTTGTCTACCATGGCAAAAGCATTCCCCTCGTAGCTTCGTATCTCGATAACTAATGAAATATTATTTCATTACTTATCAAGATACGTTGAGTCGATTTTGTTTTCTGGATAGGATACTATGCTATCCAGGAAACAAAATCTACCCAAAGCTATAATTGGCGTTAGTACTGCGGAACACTCCTCAGTATTAGGCGAGATATACATATACATGTGTGTCTACGGACATGTCGATATATGAGTTGATAAAAGACGACAATGTTGGATATTTTATAGGTGGCTTTCAATATCTGTCCCACGAGCCTGTCGAGCTTAGTCGCAAGTATGAAACTGACTCGAAAAGGCATCGGATGGCTTCAATGCTGTATCCGAGCTACCATTATCCGGATTGGCTTAGCCAGATGTTAGTCCATAACCAAAACGTCATTCATTTTATGCGGCAAGTAAACTAGAACAAAAACCAGACTTCACGGCGTTCGGAAGCCCGGTCTACGGCGAACATTACACGCCACCGACTTGATGCCTTACTGATCAGGGTAGAGGTTCGCCGACAGATTTGCCTCAGTGATACATACTAAGCAATGTTCACGTGTATATTTGCCTCTTGATTCTTGCTCTCTTTAGTTTCTAACCGTAGCTTAAACCCAGAACTGCTATTTTCTTTGCTGAATATATTTGACGGTAGAATATCTTGACCACGTTCTAAATCAGCAGAGAACTGTATCAATTAAGTTTACTCATCTAACCCTTAATTTAAGCAACGAATATCTAAGGAGACACAAGTCCAGTGATTCGAGATTTAATGGTGTAGATGAGGAAATCATATCGTACTCCGAAATTCCATTGTGAAAGGCTCTATCCAGCCTTTCACATTGGACCGCATGGTAAAAAATGAGGAACCACAAGACAACATGAGGACTTCGCCGGCTGGAAAGTAAGTCATTAACCGGTGGCGTCTATCGTTCGCCGTGCCACTGGTACGTCTGGCAGACGTCCCGGCACCGGGAAATGAACATACCACTAGCCAGGTAGAAACAGATTAATTTTTCTCATTCCGACATTAACAGGCCTGACGAATAACCATATTTGGCTACATGTCATCCTGGAGAATGTTTCCTGGCGCCCAATATATGCGCTCTGTTATCATAACAGTGTCAACTAATTATGAAATGTCGCCTGGCCATAGATTAGTGCCTCAATTCGTATCAATATTTGATCCTGATCCTACTCTTGCGTAGAAACACCTTCATTTCTGTGTGATGTTCATAAGCTCATCACCTGAGGCCGGCCGTCATGTTGTTCACGTAGTAGCCCACCTTCAAAACAACAACACTGTCTTGGGATGATAGGAATATTACAAAGAATTTGATTTAGATACTGATAGAGGTGGTAGGAAAAAGTTCGAGATGAGCGTAACAAGACGATCCACTAGACTCTCCTTCTACATCTCATTCACCACATAAGTAACCTTTTTCACTTCCGTTCATTCCAAGGTACTAGTGGAGTCCAAAAAGGGGAGAAAAAAAGGAAAGAAAGAAACAAAACTGATTAGTTGGTAGATGAATCAAATCTCTTACTTGGTTTGTCTGACTCTTAGATTACACGCCGAGTGGCCGTCGCGGCGATGCGAAGAATTAGCGCAAACCGGATACACCCGAACCCTATAGCCTTGTAAGGCTGGTTCCTCGGCCAGCCGCGAACTTTGGCACGAACGGCCAACTACCGGCACTGCCGCCAGATGTTGGTAATTTGTGGATGCATACCACCGCAAGAAGTTCCAACGGGCCAACAACATGCGCTAACGCAACACTAGTCCCGTCTATAGTTCCTCTCCATGACCTCATTTCATCATTATCCTGCTCCAATTCAACTCAGTCAATGGTGGAACTGCCGTACTGTAACGGGCCACATTTTCACGGCCGAGCGGCCGAGACCCATTCCAGAACACCATTGATTCTTCGCCTTTCAGGGAGAGCATATTTCAGAGGAATTACGACGACCGCCGTGGTTTGGCCGCCATGACTACTTTGATGTATCAATTGCGCCGAAAGGGCAGCAGGCCCGAAGGCAAGATAGTCTCATATAACTGGAATAAGAAGGCCGAGGAAACCTATATATTCATCTCATCTTTCCAGGATAGTACGTTAATCGAACTATTCAGAATATTCCAATCAAAACAAGCAAACCTACCGTCTCTCGAATAAGCTACGAACAATGCACTACACTCCCCGTGAGGTATACACTCCTTCGCTGCGCTTATGTTACTCAGGCTGACAAGGCTTTGAAAGGTCGAAAAACTCCTCTTCTCCCAGGCTGGTCGTCTTGCTCAAAGGCGACTGGCCAATGGCAAGAAGTTGAACCATCTAGAGGCTACTGTAAGTTCCAGCCTTCTGTTTTTGCTCTTATAGACTAACTCGGCCAGGCCCTCATTGCCACTGTTCTCCAAGAGGTGTGTTTTACCACCAATACGACGTCCCTTTATGACCCCTAGTTGCTGAACCTCGCCAGGTTATTCACGATGAGAGTCATTCAGTCTCTTATTTTATGAATCTCGGCAAAAAGATCCTGGGCCGACGACATGTATACCCATCTGTCGTCGGCACGCTCAAGCAGATGCAAGTAGAAGGTACTTTTGAAACAGGAACGCACCTCATCACTATTCACCATCCGATCAGCACTGATGACGGTGACTTCGAAATGGCTCTTTATGGAAGCTTTCTTCCGGTCCCTACGGTGGACCCCTTCCCTGTGATCAATGAGGAAGACTTCCACCCTCTGGCAATGCCAGGCGCAATTTGTCCGGCGGAGTCGGGTAATATCATCCTGAACCCTGAACGCCCAAGGGTCACGGTGACTGTTATCAACAAGGGAACTCGGGCAGTCTATGTGAGTCATGTAATTCGAAACTCATGCGGATTCTCAGTATTAATCCGAAATCACCTTTAGATTGGCTCGCATTTCCACTTCATGGAGACAAACCCTGACCTCGAATTTGACCGCCAAAAGACCTACGGCTACCATCTTGATATACCTGCCGGGGAATTTCTTTGCTTTGAACCTGATCAACAGAAAAATGTCACTCTCGTCCAGATTGGCGGTTCGAAGTCCATTCAAGGTGGGAGTGGACACGCTAAAGGACCCCTTGATCCCAGTCGCTCTGCCAAGATCTTACAATCGCTTCAGCAAGCTGGATACCGATATTCACCAGAGGAGACAACTGAAAATGGCAAACCTGAGCCTTGCTCCGTTGACCGGGAGAAGTATGCCTCTTTGTACGGACCGACTACTGGAGACGTTGTCCGCCTTGGATCCACAGACCTCTGGATCCAGATCGAGAAGGATCACACGGTATATGGTGATGAATGCACAGTGGGATGTGGCAAGACTCTTCGCGATGGAATGGGTACTGCAAGTGGCAGAGCCGACTCCGAATGTCTTGATTTGGCCATTATCAATGCAGTCATCATCGACTGGACCGGTATTTTCAAGGCCGATATAGGTGTCAAGGATGGTTCCATCGTGGCAATCGGCAAGGCCGGTAATCCAGCGACAATGGACGGAGTTTCTGATCAAATGGTAGTTGGATCAAACACGGACATCATTGATGCTGGTGGGAAAATTGTCACCGCTGGTGGAATTGACACACATGTCCACAACATTTGTCCCCAGCAAGCGAATGAAGCGATTTCATCTGGGATCACCACCCTATTTGGAGGAGGCACAGGTCCAAGGTTAGTCCATCAGTCCTAACAACGCTACTCAGGTGCTAATGGCTGTAGTTCGTCTTCCACGGCAGTCAATGGGACTGCAAGTAAGAGGTACATCAAACAGATGATGCAGGCATGCGATCAGCTGCCGCTAAACTTTGGACTTGTTGGCAAGGGGAGTGACTCCGAGAAGATCGGCCTTCAGGATCAGATAAACGCAGGGGTTATTGCACTTAAGCTGCATGAAGACTTTGGCTGCACGCCATCGACAATTGATAACTGTCTAGAGTGAGTTGACCGGTTCAAATTTTTAGCTTGATCGTGGAATCATACTGAACTCCATTTGCAGCATTTGCGAAGAGCAGGATATCCAATGCCACATCCATACTGATGGTCTTAATGAAGCCGGCTTCCTCGAACACACTGCGGGGATCTTCAAGGGCCGTAGCATTCATGTATATCACGTCGAAGGTGCAGGCGGAGGCCATGCCCCCGATGTGATCAAACTAGTGGAATATCCCAATGTGCTTCCCAGCAGCACGACACCTACCATGCCGTTCACAATAAACACAATCGATGAGCACATTGATATGGCTGCCAACTGTCATCGACTTTCGAAGGACCACCCCGATAGTGTCTCCTTCCTAAAGAATCGCATAAGAGAAGAGACCATCTCTGCGGAGGACATTTTGCATGACATTGGGGCAATTAGCATTATGTCTTCTGATTCTCAGGCTATGGGGAGGTCCGCTGAGGTTTTGACAAGTACATGGAAGGCCGCCCATAAGAACAAGGTCCAGAGGGGACCACTTCCCGAAGATAAGGGAACTGGAGCGGACAACTACCGTGTCAAGCGTTATATTAGCAAATATACGATCAACCCTGCACTCACTCAGGGAATCAGCCATGTCATAGGTAGTGTTGAAGCTGGAAAGCTGGCTGACTTAGTGATCTGGGATCCATCGGAATTTGGCACGAAGCCTTTCCAAGTCCTAAAAAAGGGCTTTATCACTTGGGCACAAATGGTACGTATTCCATCACCAAATTGTCGCTTGGTAGTTTGCTAATATAATATGACAGGGCGATCCCAATGGAGCGTAAGACTTTCGATATCAAGTTAATGCGCAAGTGCTAACGTTCTATAGTGTCGCGGATATAGAACCTTTGATCGGCCGGCCAATGTATGGTGTAAGTATACTTTCTCCCTACGTTTTTTTTCAACTCAAATTCTAACATCTAATTCCAAGGCACTCCATCCCGAGTCAAGTGTGATGTTTGTATCGCAAGCAAGCGCTGCGAAGGATGGCGACGTCCACTCTTACAAGCTCAGAAAGCAGATTGAGGTTGTAAAGAACTGTCGTACAGTAACCAAGCATGATCTCAAGTACAACAACGCTACCCCGAAGATTGAAGTTGATCTCAAAACTCTGGTATGTCATCTGAAGCTGCATGTGCAGTATATCTCAAGATAGGCTCTGGATATGTTCACTGATTTGTTTTTAGATTGTCACTTGTAATGGAATGGAGCTCAAGTCTGAGCCTGCGAGCTCGCTCCCTCTGACAAGACAGAGCTTCCTTTACTAGCAGATTCTTTGGGCATTTCCTGTATTAAATGCCAATTCAATTTTGAATTTACCATAGATTTACTCTCTGAGGCAATATTTGGAACTACTACCTAGTAGGGTACTTACCCTGACTATAAGCACTTTTTCCAGGCTGACTATGAGTAATATCTGTTGCATGATTCAACTAATACTTTGGCAAATCCTTCGAAGATAGACTTGATTCGAAGCACTATCTGATTACTGGGATCAGTAGCTGTATAACAAAATTATATGGCCTAACTCTAGTTACTAAAGCTGTATGTTCTATTAACGAAATACTAACGATCAATCAAAAGAAATAAAATCGGAGCAATTCTCATAGTTCCGCTTTCTCCAAGCTCCAATGAAGCTACCACCATCCGTTGGGAGTTTGAGATCCAGCGAACTGGTCCTTAGAGTTTGCTCGGCAGGGAGGATGCACTGTTCTTAGCCTCATACAGGTCTTTATGAGCAGCCTTGATGATATCCGCAGCCTAGATAATCTGTTAGATTGATTCTGATGATTTCGGCATCTGTTACTAACCTTCTCGCCAATCATGTAGACCGAGTTCTGAATTCGGCAATCAGGAATGACGGGAATGACAGAGGCATCCGCGATCCGAAGGTTTTTAATTCCATGAACACGGAGCTTTGGATCGACGACACCTTGGTGAATACTCTTCGACAGACGAGCAGTACCGCAAGGATCTGGATTGATATTAGCTTATGGATGATGAACGGGGTCACTGATATCACTTACGGAATCCAGTCTGGCTACGGTCCAGAACAGCTCTCTTCATCTCTTCGTCAGACTGAAGAGGCATTTTCCAAGGATACTCGCTAAGAACAATGTCCTTGAACCCGTCGCCTTTCGTGAGAACATCGTAAGTCCAGCGGACACCTTCGCGCATAGCAAGAATATCCAAGTCATTGCCGAAGAAATTCAAGTTGATGTTGGGTTGCACTTGGGGATTGATGCTGTTCAATGTCACTTGGCCCTCTGAGAGAGGTCGGAGAAGATCTACAATGACAGTCATGTAACTACCCTTTTCGGGGACGGGGTAGTGCCATTGGAAAGCAGTGCTGAACATGCCAACGAAATCCAGCTCGAAATGAGGCTGGCCTGCTGGACCAAAGGGATCGAGACCGCCATTTGCTGCCTTAGCTTCGCGGTAGGCTGGATACTTCTCGAGTCGCTCGTCGATACGTGGGAATCCGACAAGTTCCAGAAGACCAGAGCTAAGAGGGCCTGTTTTGTTACGGCCATAGTTCGTAATGGCTGAGTCGTTGAGAGCGCCAGGTCGAAGTAGATGGTCGTCAAGACCGAATCCGTCTTTGATTTGTAGCACGAATGGAACAATTGGGTGGTCCAAAAGATGCTGGCCAATATGAGGGGAATCAACAATAGTTTCGATCCCGTGTTGGGCCAGTTCGGTATTCGGGCCGATACCACTAAGCATCAACAGCTTGGGGGTTTCAAAGACACCTTGAGACAGGATGATCTCCCGACTGGCGTAGACACTAATTTCCGTGTCTAGACTTGAGCTAACCACAGTGACACCGGAGCAGACTCCGGTAGCAGGATCGACAATCAAGCGCTTTGATTGGACTCCATACAGGATTGTCACATTTGGCTTATCTTTCAGGTAAAGAAAGCTGCCCTGACGCTGGCCCTGGTAAATAGTATCCACACAGTGAGTAAGACCTTTCATTTCGCCAGAGAAGATATCCTCATTCAGAGGATAGCCTTTGGAAACCCATGCTTGGGTAAGGGCATCACGGAAAGGCTTTGTCTCTGGAAGGAGCTCTGCGTGAGAGATCTGAACAGGGCCACCAGTTCCAATCTTGCTCAGTTCAGCAGGGTAGAGCTTCTCATCATCGTGGTATGTTGCACACTTGCGCAGATAGTCCACGCAGTTATCCCAATTCCAATCATGACCACCAAAGGCCTCCCAGTCGTCAAATGTAGGCTTAGATCCGGGGATCCAAGTGAAGTAATTGGCACAGGAGCTGCCACCCAGAGCTTTTCCACGAGTATTAGGTTTTTCGATGCGCTCATAGTCGTCACGCTTTATCATCGTGGTTTTGTAGGCCCAGTCATATTTACTGCCCCGCAAATTGAAAGCTTTAGCAGGAGTAGTGATCTCGTCTATCTGGTCCGGATTTGGGATACCAGCTTCAACGACCAGGACTCGAACGTCGGGGTTCTCGGCCAAGCGACCTGCAACAGCATTGCCAGCCGTGCCACCACCCACGACGATGAAGTCGTATTCAGAGCCGTTAGACACAAAGGCCATTGCTGATAAGAGAATGTAGGGAGATAGATAGATAGAGGTGGTTGTTTGACTGAATTGAATTGATCGAGGTGGTGAATCAGAACCTGATGCGATATTTCCTTCGCTTTATATCCCATTCCCAGACTCGACATGTTCCTCTGTGTCATGATAAAGAAGCTGCCCTCTACCATGAAGTTGTTGCCGGTATCCGAGACGCAAAATCTGCCACCGACTAAATGCCGTGTCAATTTGGAGTGTTGACATCATGGCTTGTAGATTTGTGTGATGTTTCGTGTTGGGGAGGTTTCCGGCTGGCGTTGAACAGCGCAGGAGGCTGCTTATTTTTTACCCCTCATGAGGGGAAATGGCTTCTCCTCACCGCCAGTCCCCACCGTCAATCGAATCGGACTTCTAGAAGATCCCGACAATGTTCTATTGCCGTCCAAGTAAGGCCGGAAGGGTCGTTAGCTATAAACATTAAACAAATTCTTTACTTTATTACGGGATCAGAAGATACTTTTATTCCATCGCAATCTTGTAGGGGTTTCACTGCCTCGAACGGCAAGCATTACGATGTATCTTTTACTTTTCTAGAGAGCTATTTTTAGGAAGTCCCCGTGATAATGCCAATATATGACTGCATCTTCCTTTATAATCTCAAAAACAATCTGAAATCTTTGAATGCAGAGATGGGATCTGAGGCGTTTTTGTGGGTAGTGTAAGCCGGGTAAATTCGTAAAGATCTGTTCATGCAACCATTGTCTTAGCTCCAAAAGCTAAATTCTGGGACATGAACATTCTCCCCTCACTGTTTACAATATTTTTAATTATCATATGAAAGAAATATCTACACCGCGAGCGTTGATCGGAATGGATTCATAGCTCCATCAATCTGCTGGGGTAAATCCTAAAACGGGATATTCTCGGTTGAAAATCGGCATTCTACCCGAAGCCACCGACGGGCACTCTGGGATGATTCGGTGGTGCCCGGGGCGTTCAATCAAACATGTGTCTAAGACTGGCCCGTCTGAAATCATTCATATCGTCTTTTTTTTTCTTTGGATTGGTAGCCAGAGAACGTATTTTGGCCATAAATCCCTCACCGGGCGTTGTCGGTGGCTTTGCTGACCTGCTTTTCTTTGTCTATATTTATGACAACTCGGCCTAGGGCTGCAGATTGAATAATTTTGCACTTATCAAAATGTTGCATTTGGAGTATTCTACGTCACAGCTGTGGCTGTTTTTTTCGCTTGGCCTTTCTAGCGAAACGCCGAAACATCTGCATGAGAATTGCTACAACGATGATCTGTTCGAGTCCAGCCTCTATACGACGATGGGACATGTTCAATTTAGGAGCCTGCTTCGGGCCACCATTTTTGCTTTTTATTCGTCATTTTGAAAGAACAGTGTCTGGCATTTCCTTTGTTTTCGCCTTTTTCCTTTTTTTCTCACTTTTTTCTCTTTTTTTTTTGGGTGTTCCCTTCGCGCTTCACGAAAGAATCCCGATATTATTGGCAGAGACCCGAGACGATGTCCAATTTGACTCTCGATATACACGAGTGAGATCTCTTTATTCAATGTATAAGTTTCTCATAATAGCGACTTGAAGTCATCTTGATTCTAGGTTGAAGCTACTATTACTACTACTACAGTAGCTTTTTCTTTGGTCATGATCATTGAGTGCACACTACTAAACACTGAGAGCCCAACCGCCGCAAGAGTGAAATGTCCAAGTTGGAATCCCTGGAACTTGGAAGTCTTGCTAATTACGTACACTAACTTCCGTACATGCAATCCTTCGTTGGCATTAACTCGAAAGCTGAAGCCCCTTGGCTACTATGTTCATGATCATATCCTGCCTGTCTGGACCGAGAGCTACCTTCTCAGGACTCCACAATTTATATGCATGAGCTTTTCGAAAAGAATGCTACATAATTCCAGTGGGTTATTATGGAAGATAATTAGAAACTCACCGCTGGCAATGATGAGAAAGTTATCTCAGGCTCCTCACGCGGTTACGATCCAATTATGCTCTGCGCAATTTTAGTGAGAGTCAGCCAGAATTCTCCATTCTATTGGACTATTGAGTCCAGTGCTCATAAAGTGATGTTAATTTTGAGCTATGTAAGTTCCCGATAACACAAGCTTTACTTGGCTTGTATATACTGTGGACTCAGATGCAATCTGACCCGTATGAATACTAAAAGCCAGTTTGCCTTGTCTGTTCGGGATCATTTCGAGGAGACCTCCTCGTCCAATGCGTCTCAAATTCGCTTTGGGGGCTGTGTTGGTTGAACTGGGGAATTCCTCCGACTACGAATACAGCGATGGGCGAAATTCTGAAGCCAAGCAGACAGACCATCTTGGCGAGATATGCCAAGGTCAAAACGCACCCATAGATGTTTAGATTCAGGTACGGTAGACACAATAAGCGTCCCCAAGGTTCCCAATAATTCTGGGCATGCGGCATACTCCGAAATTCATACAACAAGAATACTCGACTTCATTGAGGATCATTATATGTTCTTCGCATGATTTTTCCTGGGAATTGCATCCAAAAAGATGCCAATAAGTCTTGACTCTCTTGGGTTTTTGATCTGACTCCGATATCAAATTTATATTGAAAGAAAGCATCATCAAATTTCATGGAAATCCCGCGGATGCCAAGTCATTGGCTCTTCTTGGCGGTAGTATGGATGTTAGTAGTACCTACTACTCTTTCATAGGTATGAAAGGGTCTGAAATCAGGTCATCTGTGAGGTATATAAGATGAGGAATCCCCAAGCATAGATTGACTTCAACTTCTCACAAGTGCCACAACTGAAAAAAAGGATTCAATTTCCAGACATTATCACCATGAAATTCTCTCTTCTTGCCATGATTGCCCTGGCCTCTGGTGCCATTTCCCAAACAACTGAGGATCCCGGCCCTTCACCTACTGCTTCTGTGGGCTGTGAGCCACACGGAGATCACTGGTACGGAAAATTTTCTGACATAATCTTTCTCTAGAGCCTTCTCTCACATTGATCGTATATAGGCATTGCGACGGCCCAGCATCCACAACCGCAGCTACTTCCTCCTCCAGCGAAGCCACCACAACAAGCGCAACGCCTACCGTTCCTAGCCCGACCGAGTCTGTGGGCTGCGAGCCGCACGGTGACCACTGGTAAGGCCTACTTTATTTTATCTTGATATGACTCGCCGCTGATTATATTAGGCATTGTGATGGGCCAGCATCCGCCACCGCAACGGCTTCCCCCTCCGGCAAGGAGACTACTGCAAGTGAAACCCCGACTTCTCCCAGTCCAACCGAATCAGTGGGTTGTGAGCCTCACGGTGATCATTGGCACTGCGATGGTCCAGCCGAGACCGGTACAGAAACTGCTTCAGGGTCAGAGGCCACTGAAACTGGAGGTGCCGGTATTTTGAGCGTCAATCTGGCCCCCGTTTTTGGTCTGGCGATGGGCGCTGCTGCTCTCTGTATCTAAGACACTTCCAAAGTTACAGCTTTGGCCTTTTTGGTTGAAGCTTATATTTCTCACTTGATGTCGAGAACCTCTATCTCAGAAGCACTCGATTAATACTCAGCAGTCATGATATTGCGAATGTTGATGTATACTATTCACCGATAGCTATTCTTCTTTTCATTTCCATACTGTAGTCAAACAATTCTACTTGCATTCAATAAAGCCCACCGGCTACTAAAAAGTACGTATTGCTGTGCCATGTAATGTATTTGCACTTGTACTAGGTACTGGTAATTACCATGAAGTTCACGATGAAGCTGGAGAACTACTGCAAGACCGATAGCAAAGGGACTTTCGCTTCACGCCCATAATCCACCCTTGTAGAGACTTCATTCAGTCCAAGGGGAGGTGTAGTATCACCTAGCGCCAAATTTCTGGACATTTTCTGACACACCCGAGATCTTCTCATCCGGGGCTGGCAAAGTAGACCCTCGCTCCCACTCTTGGCGAGACCCTGGGCCCTCTTGGCATGAGGACCCCGGGGAAGCCAAGAGTTCCGAGAGCAATATAACCAATATTGCGCCTCTCATTCGATGATTAGACAAAATGTATTTCAGGTTTTGCATAGCAGTGCTCTTCATCCTTGTTTCTCTCGTATTTGGCGAGTCCACCAATCCCGTTGCTGAGGTTTGATAGACTTCCCAATTATTAGAAAATTACAACTATATCTAATGCGAGCAGAGTATTCTACCAAAATTCGTTGGAAATGTCACTTCTTCCGGTGAACAAAGTTCACGACATGAAGAAGAATATGCAAAATTACAAGCAAGGCTCGATGGTGGAGGCCGAGTGCTGGACGGAAATCACCCACGCCAGCGACTATTAACTGCTTTATATGGATTCAGCCGATACAAAGAGCGACACCTCGCAGAGGTTCAGCGGTGGCGATCCTTATACAAGAATGTATCAAAGAAGCAAAAAGTGGTTCGTGTGATATCAAACCTTCAGAGCTGCAGAAACTGCGATACTAATTTTTCCATTTAGACAATCGAATCGGCTGTCAAATACACCAAAAAATTGAACACAGTAGAGCATTACATCGAAAATAATGACCAGCTTGCCCTTGAAATTGTTCAGACAGGGTTGCATTTCTATGGGATATCTCAATCTGAGTTGGATAAGTACGTCGCAGATCAGGAACGAGAAGGCAAAAAAGCCGATCGAACGAGTATCGCACAGGCCATGAAGCATTTTGTGCGCGACTGGGCTGAAGAAGGGAAGGAAGAACGTGACGAGACTTTCACTTGTATCTTGAGCCAATTGAACGATATGGAGGCATCAACAAGATCGCCATTAAATGTCTTAGTTCCTGGAGGAGGGGTGGGACGATTAGCACACGAAATTGCCCGGTTGAATGGTATGTTTCTATATTCTTTCCAGCATTTTGAAGATTGAATTTTAACTTGAACAATTCCTGAATCTCAGGCTTCCATGTTACAATGAATGAGTGGTCAATGTACATGAATTTAGTGTACCGACAGCTCACACAAAAAGCAACGACCTCAAATTCGAAATCTTATCACCCTTGGCTTGATTGGTGGTCACATCATCTCACCACATCCGATATGCAACGATCCGTCTCTTTTCCAGACTCTGATATCGATGCATCGTCGGTCCTTCTTGTCGAAGGCGACTTTACAACTGTATTCAACGGTGAAGATGGAAAATATGATGTGATTGTAACGCTCTTCTTCATTGATACCGCACGCAACCTTTTAACCTATCTTGAAACCATTCACCGATTATTACGACCTGGTGGAACGTGGCTCAACCTAGGACCGTTGCTGTATGGCACGGCACCATTTCTCCAATTATCCCTGGATGAGATAATATCTCTAGCAGAGGCAGTGGGATTCAAATTCGAGGACCCTGGTGATGTATGTGGCGATTTATCCTTGGACGAGCTTCTTGTTCGGGGAAAAGAGGTGCAATATGGAAGAAATGTACGAGGTTTGAATAAAAATGGGTATCTTGCGCAGAGCTGGCGAGCTGTCAAGATCTAGGGATTTAGATATGAAAAATTGGGCTTCTGGGAGGCCATCGTGATTCAATATCTTGGATAGAACTGTAGTTGATTGTTTGTTTCCAATGTTGGGTATTATGAAAGTAAGAATGTTAATAACCTTAGAGTTTCGACTGTACCAAGCTGCTCTCTGTTTCAGCCTTAGATGATTAGTGGGTTGCTTAAATTGGCCAAGGCACAGCATGAAAAAAGGGACATAGTTCGCCGAAAGCCAAAATTAATTCTTAATGACGTCCTCGGGGCGATTTCTTAGAATAGTGAACCAGTTTTATCATTTGCATTATGTGCGCATTGACTTGAGAATTTTCATACAAAGATTCCTCGTGGACTTTGTCGAAGCTGAGGTCACTTGATCTACATTTAGGATCTTGTCATTCATATTTTGGCGGCCTTCTTTTACTATGTTCATCCCTGCTGGCCCTAACGGGTACTAACGATGTAATTAATTCTGTGTGTGCGGCATCATTGAAGAATGACACTATTTTCAATTACTTTGTCGAGGACGTTTTTCATTCATGGATTCTCCTTTGTCGCGCAACGGTCTTTTATTATCCTCTTGCGCGGATTTAGGCGGTTCTTTGTTGAGCTGAGATCCTTAAATTCTCGTCCCTCGATCAACAGACAATCTACTGGATATCAGAAGATACTCTTCATTAAATCCTTGAAGTCCGAGTTAAACACGCAACCTTCAAGTTTAACAAATCCACCTCCCCGGCTCATTTTTTACGCCCATCAGTCGAAAACTACCAGAAACTACTACTACACTGGTAAAAACCCTAGTGTGCAATAACTCACGAGCGAAAACTTCAATAACCTACTAAGAAACGTGCACATTGATTACAATGTCTGAAATACGCAGATTCGCTGATGAATCCGAATTCCGTAAAATGAGAGCAACTATCGTGCTCACCCTCAATCAATGGTCCCATCCACTTATGAAGACAGGTCACACTCGTGAATTTATGGCGAATGAAATTCGCGCTATGGCGATTGTAGTTGACGAGTTCGCTCTACTATATGATCAGAGTCTTACCGGCCCTTGCTTTATGGAACGATGTTACCGTCTAGCACACGTCCTGACTACGATAAGCACATTAGTAGAAGTATTAGACAATATATCTATGCGAGCCCGAGTTTTTGCCTTGAACATGTTCAATGTCTTCGCTGATCAGATCGGGAGACTCACGCTACATGGATATGATTATTCAGATGAGCACGCCATGATAATGGCTGAGAAGGCCAAGTCGGAGACTCATTTCTTTGATGGCAGATACAGTGATGCTGACTGTGAAGCAATTCGAAACAAGTTGGAGGAATTATGGAACTACCTCCATTGGTTCAAACCAGATTGCGCGTGTCATAATTGCAATTGGGAATTTGAGCTTAAGAATGAATTGGATCGTAGGTTCGAGCAGAATATGATCACTTCGGAACGTTTGATAGCCGAATCTTTGAGAATCGAACCTTTCCAACCTGAACGATTCCAACCTGCACCTTTCCAAACTGAACCTTTGGAGGCCGACCCTTCGGACGACCCTTTCAACTTCGGGCCTTTCAGAATCGCATCTGGAGAAACACAATCTCGCAATATCGAACCTTTCCAAACTGAAGCTTCGGGAAGCCAATCAATGAATACCAAGCCTTTAGTTACCCAAAATTTCAATATTGAGGCTTTCATCGAGTCTTTGAAATTCGAAGGAACCGAACTTCACAATATCCCATATATCAAGACTGAGCCTATAGAAACTGGACTTGACAATACCCCATATATCAAAACTGAACCTATGGAAACTAAATTTCACAATAGCCCAGATATCAAACGCGAGCCCATGGAAGCTGAACTTTACAATAGTCCACATATTAAATGTGAACTTATTGAAACAGAGACTTACAATAGTCCATATATCAAAACTGAACCTTTCCAAGGTGAATCACCGAGAATCAAAGCTGAACCTGTGGAAACTGATCTTTACAATACCACATTCATCAAATCCGAACCCTGAATATGTCTCTTGTTACAACCCTGGTCTGATTACTTTTAAATTTGTCGATCTATACTTGTCTTATCAATTTTTAGCTTTTTATCTCAGCTGATTTCTTGAGCGAACAGACGTTTTATTCTTTCTCTGTGGTTCATTCTGATCTTTCGTATATTTTGTTACTCTATAGATTCAATATCAAATCTAGCTACTTCTCAGTTTTCACCGCATCTTGCAATAATGATTCGAAATAATCAGTCACACGGGTCATAGGATTTCAAGCTGTTGATAGAAAGACTTTCTATTCAATCAGATAGCCCATTTCCGGTCTTCGGTAGAATTTGCTTTATAGCACGCTTGTCAGCGCACACTTTTATCCCTTGTGCTCAACGTGAACTGGCTCAGAAATCTTAGTACTTGTTTGAGCTGGCTCAATATCACCCAGCGCCTCCGCAAGTCCACCTTTCTTTCTTGCCTTTGCCTCATTGACCGCAATCCGAGCCCTCGGAACCACATTCCATTGAAGAGCTCTCTGATAGAAAGTTCGCTTCGCCTCAATCTCCTGATCTCGGTCCTCGTCAGGCAAGAACAAAAGATCCACGGATTCGAGATTGAGGTATGATGTCTCTGGGTAGAAGCACCAAACAATGAAAGCTGCAACAAGATTAAAAACAGCGAAAATGATGTATGTTTTGTAACCGATGTTCTTAAGAGCTGGTGGGGTGATCTCAACAACCTACATCACGACCATGAAGTCAGAGCCATTCTTGTTACATTTTGTGTCTGGATAAAAACCTACCAAGAAATTTCCAAGAAAGTCTGCTGCTGCAGCTAGTGCAGCACCCTTGGATCGGATCTTCAGCGGGAGAATCTCGGCAGGATAAACCCATACCGTGGCCATCCACCCTGTGGAATGTGTTGTCAGCGCTCGTCCACATACATATGTGTGGAGTCTGTGAAAAACAGCGGGAATGCAACTTACCCCAAGTGAAACAGGCCTCAAATGCAAAAACAAAGAAGACTGCTGCTATTCCGGATGGCTTATTGTCAATGGCCACGGTTATGGCTTCACAAATCAACACAACACACATCCCGATTGCCATCATGATGAATAGACGGCGTCTACCGACTGAGTCGATCATATACCACTGCAAACAGTCAGATAATCCGAGTGTCGCTATTCTTGTTAAAGTAAACATACCGTCAGGAAAGAAGCGATAATATACCACACTTGTAGGAAACATCCCACGAATAAGGCTTGCTCCTGACCCATACCCAGGCTATCATGGAACAAAGTAGGCGCATAGTAGCTCACAATGTTGATTCCTAAAAGATGAATAAGAATTGGATAGTGGGAAGCACTTATTGTCGCAACTTACCTGAAGTCTGCTGCATAAATTGAATCCCCAATGCCAGAAAGAACCGTTTGTTAGCGGAACACCCTCCATCCATAAACAAAGACTTCCAAGCCCCTTCCTCCTCAGATTCAATGTTGATAGCAGACATGATATCCGACTTCTCTTTCTGTACAGCGATATCACTCTCAGGCTTGTTGCGTAACTTTGCTAGCACTTTAGTCCCCCGATCCGGCGTAGTTTCATGCAACATCAGCCAGCGTGGAGTATCGGGTAAAAATGGCGTCAGGAAAAGAACATAGAGGGCAAACACCGCCTGGAAGAGTAATGGGAACCGCCACTGGACTGCACCGGGGTGGAAATAAAATGCATAGTTTATCCAATATGATAGCATCAGACCGAATAGCATCATCGTCAATTGACAACATAGATGCCAACCTCTTTGGCTAGGAAGACAGATCTCACTTTGGTAGACTGGGGCGACGGAGGTCAGGAATCCAATACCTAAATTTGATGATGAAATAAGGTTAGTATCATGATGCACAGAGTGAGATATTCTCGCGAACGATTGACTTACCCAGTCCCGTAATTATTCGACCAACTATCATCATTACTTTCTCAACAGATGCACCCATCAATATAGATCCAACAACAATAAGAGCGGCCCCAACCATCAACCCACGCTTGCGGCCGAGTCGCTCAACTGTAAAAGCTGCAATGATAGCGCCAAATACACCCCCAACATCATACAATGCAGTGATGGTACCGGTCATCACGGTACTTGGATTTCCCATTTCGTCAAGCCAATACTTTGAAATGACCACCCCAGACATGACGCCCTGATCATAGCCAAAGAGACTATAGCCACACTACTCACTATATCGCAATCAATCTGCACAAAACACTGGCAGATCCAACCACGATATAGTAAGTGGTAGACAGTCAGTACAATCGAAGACTCTGGCAGGGACTGATCATACTCACAGAAAGGAAGAAGAGCATACTGTCGTAATAGCAACCACAAGAGGCGCCCCTTTAAGGGCACTCAGACCAGTCTTGTCGAGCATGGTTACAAACCTCAGCTCAAAAGCGCGATTTCAACTTCCCATCGAGAAGGACCCTCAGGAAACCCTTATATACTGCAAGTATTTACCCCTCGCCGACTCACATTCGGCCCAGGTATGAGGTATTTAGACCCGATGCCGAAGAACGTGGGGGTTCGATCCGGGGAATGTGTGGGGGGTTCGGTGGAAATACTCAAGATCATTCGTGAAAAATATATTGTGCCTTTGCCAAGAATAACCAAGCATCGTCAAGCATTGATGATGTGGAGTGGGACTTGATGGGGATCGCGCTATTCGTTTCCTTTTACAGGGTATACTCCGCGGCCGAAGAGTGTCGATCAAAGCTTCGTTTCTGACCAGATGCCGATATCCGGGGTTTCTGGGTTTGCTCTGACCTCACGAGGTTCCACTGTCGGACTTGAACCGGTACAATGCCCTGGATAAATCCTTGTAGTGTTTCGTATTGGGTTGGGGGATGAATAGCTGCGTAACGGTTAGGATCTCAAGTGACCAGTTTTTACGTGTGGTAGATCGTGATGGCTTCGTATCCAATAGACTGGTACCAGCTGAGGCAAAACTCGATTCAAAGTATTGTAAATTCAAAGATTGCTTTGTAAAACAATCTAACGCTGTCTTAAAATGACCCGAAATATATGGCCGAGGTATTCTTTTCCCCAAGCTTCTCCATTCATCGCGCGGGAATGGGACTCCAATATCAAATGAAGAAAAGGCCAACAGCTTTTGAGATGCGAATGCGAAAGCAGATGCCAAGGGTGCAGAAAATAGTAAGGAAAATAACAGGATCACACGTATGTGATGCGAAACACGAAAAGGACATGGCCGTAATCTACTAATCAACATTAAACAACGTAACTGTGAAATGGTCAGCAAAGGAATTCTCTCTATCTGGATATTTCTTGAATTTGCATACCTCCAGGGGTGGTCCTCGTCACCATATTGAATGCCCTCAATCCAATTCTTCATCTTAAGAGCAATCTCACCAGCCTCCTCGTTCTCCTTCAGACCGCAGTCCACCATCTTGCCGCGGTAGCTGATATTGCGCACGGGGCTCACGATAGCAGCGGTTCCGGCACCGAAAACTTCAATCATACGGCCCTCCTCGGCGGCTTCCGCGACATCTGCCATGCGGATCTTACGCTCTGAGATCTCCCAGCCCTCGGGAACAAGACGCTCCCGGGCCAGAGAGAGGACGGAGTCTCTTGTAACTCCCTCCAGAATGGTACCATCCAGAGGAGCAGTGATGAGCTCCTTCTTACCAGTTTCCTTGTTCTTCAGGGCAATGAAAAGGTTCATGGTACCGACCTCGGTCACGTACTCCTCCTCGCCGAACAACCACAGGTTCTGCTGGAAGCCGCGAGACGCAGCCTCGAGTTGAGGCAGAATGCAGGGAGCATAGTTGGCACCGAGCTTCTTGTCACCCACACCACCGGGCCAGGCACGAACAGCATAGTCAGTGGCTTCCAGAGAGATAGCCTTGAATCCAGTGGGGTAGTAAGGGCCGACGGGGCTGGCAATTACGAACAGCAAAGCAGAGCCGGGTGGACCAACGCCGAGGGTCTTTTGAGTTCCAATCATGGTAGGTCGCAGGTAAAGGGAGTAGCCGCGGGCACTATCACAATTAGCTAAGAATATAAAGGGTAGCATCATCCGGGGAGCTCTCTTACTTAGGAATGAAGCGATCATCAAGCTTGACAAACTCTCCAATGAGCTTGGTCAGAGCCTCGCCATCGAAGGTTGGCAGAGCAATACGGGCAGAGGACTTGTTCAGACGCTCCATGTTCTTGTTTGGCCGGAACAGGCGGGTTCCTCCATTGTGGTCCTTGTATGCCTTCATTCCCTCGAAGCACTCGAAAGCGTAGTGGAATACACATGTGGACGGGTCAAGGCTGAGGTTCTGGTAAGGGACGATCTGGGGAGTGTGCCATCCATCGGTGGCCGTCCATTCGATCGAGAGCATGTGGTCTAGAAGAATATTCCAATTAGATGCTTGCCTTCGCGCATCATCCATCACGGGGGAGATAGATATTGGTACCAGTGAATGTCCGGCCGAAGACGAGTTCATTGTTGGGGGTAAGCTCCTTGGGAGTAGTTGTCTTGGTGATATTCAGCTTCGAGGCATCGAGAGCAGCTTGCTGCGCGGCCACAGCCGTCGCACTGAAGTTGCGCTGCAACAATCGGCTGGATGGGATCTGGGAGAGACGGGGGCTAGCGAGCCCAGTCAAAGCCGTACGGCGGGTCAATTGCTGAAATAACTTCATGACTCTGATCTTAATTGTCAGTATTGTTGAAGATGAGGGGGAGTGCAAAGTGAGAAACCCGACTGTTTTTAAACTGATGACTCCGCACTGTCTTTCGGAGTTGGACATCATCCTCCGATCATTCCAGTTTGGGAAATGCAGACTCGATCTCACCGCCCACGGTTAGCCCCGGACAGCTCAGCGAACCAATCATGTTGCTTCAAATGTACACAGACCCGCCGAAGTCGGCATTGTATAAATCACATGACCACATTCGCGGTACGATAGGAATATTCTCATCCAATCAGAGCGGAGAAACAATGCAGCACAATTGAAGAGTCATATATTGGCAGAGTATGAACATCTTGGTCTACCGCTGCTAGCCGGAGATAAACTTCAATATTTACTACGCAGCACGTATATCTAGAGTCTAGTAGATAGTGAATGAGTCAGGAATTGAGATAAGTCTACTTCCGAACACGGCGGCCTCAGAAGACCTCCAGGCTTGATATAAATAAACTACTAAGATCTCGTCATATAATACCTGCTAGAGTATGAGGAGTTGCTGAAAGTAATGCCAACTGCCGAGCAAGTCTACTACTGTCGGCGATAGTGATTCGATATAAAAACAGGTGTGATTTCTTAACTTGAACCCTTGCCTTCGCAGATATACCACTATACCTAGGTTAGTTAAATGTTTTCCGCAGTACTCTTCAAATTTCAATATCTCAGTATGATCTTTCAATGGCATCTTCTTCATCAGCTTGAAGATGGTCTATATTATACTCGTGATATATACTATGGAAGTATATTCTTAAACAAAAACAAAAAGGACAACCCCCGGCGGGGATCGAACCCGCGACAATGAGATTTCGTTAGTAGAAGTCACACATTCTGCCACTGAATTACGGGGGCAACTTTTCATCAATTTTTCGCAAACTTTGACTAGGTAAAGCTGCATTCATTTTCCCGCTTATATACACTTAAAATACAAATATGAAAATAAACATTATGTCAACAGATTTCATAATTCTGATAAGCACATTGGATAGAAAAAAGTAAATAATTCCATTGGCTAGGCTAGCTCGTTACTGTTTGTTTAAGTTGTTTATAAGTACTCCACTGCGGTGCCGAGGGCGGACCTGTACCTGATTGGTACAACATCTCTCTTATATGTCATAGCGACTGTAGCAGTGCAAGTGTGAAAGTGACCCTCATGCACTCATTGCGTGGCATTGCGCCGCGTCTGTCGCTTATCCGGAGCTCCGTTCGACTTCCTTTACCCCTCCATCGTCTTCCCCAGTCCTACATTCGCATCCACTCCAAACATTTCTCCCAATCCCATTCCAATCGTCTACCCAGCATGGATCCCAATGTCAAGCAACACTATCTGGCCGACTCGCCGCCTTCCGTGGTCAAGCTGGAAATTAAAGCACACTGGGATACTTTGAAGGATGAGAGCTTGAGGCGATATGCACACTACATGAGCAGGTATGATCCCTTTACAGCTAAAGCGACAGTCGCGCGCACGCCGACGCTGGTCTCATCGTGTAACACCAAACTAATCGTTGCGGGGTTCTTCTTTTTCACAGAGCTGCATTTGAGGGAACTCGTGTTACATTGCGTCAGGTTTCGCCCGAGTCCGAACCTATTTACGACCTCATTCTTTCACTTCACCGTGCCGCCAATGGAGACTGGGCCGGTTTGGCGAAAAAGGCCTCCGTCAGCGAGGAAGATCTTCGTTACTTCCTCGAATATGCCGCTCAATTCCTGGGCAACTGTGGTAACTACAAGGGATTCGGCGATTCCAAGTTCATCCCTCGTCTACCAGCGTCGGCCTTCGAGGCGTTGTCTTCCACTACACCCGAGACCAAGGCTGCTTTCCAAAAGGCTAGCACAACTGGTGGTGGTATCTATGAGACTGCCGAACAATCCCTCATGCATTTGGGATACCCACAGAGTGGACACATGACGACTTATTACCCCGACTCGCCCTCTATCACGAAAGACGAAATTATCGCCGTTGGAGATCTGATGGAGAAGAAGGGTCTGGCATTGGAGAACACAAGACTACGCAAAACCACTTCTGGTGACTTTGAACTGTTGATTGCGTCTGGTGTATCGAACCCTCCTTCACGAGACCGAGACCTGGGTGAGACCGATAGCTTTGAGCTGGAGGGTCCTCTCAAGGGCAAGACTCTGCGCCTTGTTTTCGGTGACTACAAGGAAGAAATGGCCAAGGTCGCTCACAGCATTAAACAAGCCGAGCTTAATGCAGCCAACGACAACCAGAAGCGTATGTTGGAGGCTTACGCTCGTCATTTTGGTGCGGGGTCCATCGAATCCTTCAAGGAGAGCCAGCGTGTCTGGGTGAAAGACCAGAAGCCTGCACTGGAGACGAACTTGGGTTTCGTCGAGACCTACAGAGATCCCCATGGTGTGCGCGGAGAGTGGGAAGGCTTTGTCGCTCTGGTAAGAAGCTTTTATGTGGCAATATTGATATGAGATAGTTCACATTGCTGATATGTACCCCACAGGTCAACCTTGAACGGACACGGGCATTCGGTACTCTTGTTGACAGCGCCGAGAGCATGATCCCCAAACTGCCCTGGGGTACAGACTTTGAGAAGGACAAGTTCCTTAGCCCTGACTTCACCTCACTGGAGGTCTTGAGCTTTGCTTGCTCTGGTCTCCCCGCTGGTATCAACCTTCCCAACTACGACGATATTCGCCAGAACCTGGGCTTCAAGAACGTTTCCCTGGGTAATGTTCTGAGTGCAAAGGCCCCCAATGAGCCCATTCCCTTCATCGCCGAGCAGGACCAAGAAGTGTACCGTCGCTGCCGTGACCCGGCCTTTGAGGTTCAAGTCGGTATCCACGAGCTGCTCGGTCACGGAACTGGCAAGCTTCTACAAGAGACTGCTCCCGGCGAGTACAACTTTGACATTTCCAACCCTCCCATCAGCCCTGTTGATAACAAGCCCGTCAAGACCTGGTACAAGCCTGGTCAGACCTGGAGCTCTGTCTTCGGTGCTATTGCTTCGTCGTATGAAGAGTGCCGTGCTGAGTGTGTTGCAATGGCTCTTGGCTGTGACTTTGAGATCTTGAAGATCTTCGGTTTCGGTGACGGTACTGTGGATATGGACGGCGAAGCCGGAGACGTCCTCTTTGCGGCCTACCTCCAGATGGCTCGTGCCGGTCTAGTTGCTGTAGAGTTTTGGGACCCCAAGACTCAAAAATGGGGCCAAGCTCACATGCAAGCCCGTTACAGTATCCTGCGTACCTTCTTGGATGCTGGTGATGACTTTGTCAAGCTACACTACACTAAGGATGATCTTTCGGATCTTGAAATTCGTCTGGATCGATCCAAGATCCTCTCCCACGGTCGTCCTGCTGTCGAGAAGTACTTGCAGAAGCTGCATGTCTACAAGAGCACCGCCGATGTCGAAGCGGGCAAGGGCATGTACGATGATATCACTTCCGTTGATAACTGGTGGGCATCTCAAGTCCGCGAGGTTGTTCTGAAGAACAAGGTGCCTCGTAAGGTCTTCGTCCAGGCCAACACCATCCTGGAAGGTGATAAGGTGACACTAAAGGAGTATGAACCTACGCTGGAGGGTATTATCCAGAGTTTCGCCGAGCGCAATGTGTAAACACAGGATAGCAATACGTAAATAGTATATAAGGCCAAACAGTCTATAGCATCACGGAAAAATTCCAATTGCATAAATATTTGATAATATTCAATTATAGCTAGAGTCTGAAGTGAAATGCATATAAATTCAATCAACATGTTCTCTTTCATACGCTAATATCAACTTGAATCCGCCAAGTTTGCGCAGTGCAGTAGCGTGGCGGACTGAACTTACCGCCAGGGAACGATCTACTAAACTCCCTCACTTCTAAGCGCTGTCCATTCTCCCCCTAAACCCCTCAACTCCCACGAGGTCCTACAAACTCCAAGTCCCACGAGCTTCCATTCAATCCAAATAATAGCCTTATATACACCATATCGACTACAACCATCCTGGCCAAGCCTTGTCCAGACCGTTCGACTCCTGATCGACAAACAACGGACCCTTTAGGGCGCAAGTCCGGAACCCATCAGATCAACCGCGTCACAGCGATTGGATCTGATCCCCATAGCACTAGCACCGTGTCGGAAGAAACATCCCCTCGACCTCCATCAACCACGGCGCAATCGCCATTCCAAACGGTCTCCCTCGAGGAGGACGACGATTACTACACTGCGCCCCCGCCGCATTCACCTTCCGTAGCGTCTGCTTCAAGCTCCGTCGGCCCACCACCTTTCTCCTCTCTCTTCTTCGCTTCCCCCGAGTCAAATCGCCTCGAGGTCACTGAATCTTCCGGTCCCGCTTCACTCCCAGCTTTTGCGCCGCCCCCTGTCGAGGAGTCGCTCGACCCGGCCTCTTCGTCGTCGGTTGTCGCAGATACCAAAGCGTCTTTCTCCAATCCTAAGGGCGACGCATCTGGAAAGAATTCGGACGACAGTGAACCTCCGCCGCCGTATACCGAAGGATACAGTCCACTTGAATCGTTCAGTTACGTGATGGCTGCCGCTGGTGGAGCTTCTAGTATCATCACCCAGGTCCAACAGACTGGGGGACCGCCGATCAACACCCTTGGTGGTATGTATAGAATATGAAGGAGTCATGCGCTCATGAAGGGAAGGGCTGTGCTGATTATGTCTTTTCATACTGTTAGATATTGGCGGGGATGAACACATTACTCTCGATCTTCGGTATGAGATCCGTTTTCCTGAATGCAGTTGATGTGATACTGACTTGGTATAGTGGTACCCGATTTACATTGTCTCGCGACGAGCTGTTGACACTACCTGAATTTGTTCTTTTATCTCTATTTCCCAATGGTCTTCTACCTGATGGACACATTGGCGGATTCCACGAGGGCGACATCTACCCAGTTGATGTAAGTTAAATGACATATCGTAATGTTGAAGGTTGAATGATTGTTGATAGCATGCTTAGTATGACCCCGCCTCACTTCAATACATGCTTGACTTCTTCCGCAATGTTGCTCAGTCAATCCCGTCATCGGCTCCGTCTGAGTCAACATCTCCAGAGCTGGAGATGTCTGATTCAATGCAGAATTCAGCACGCGATATGCTTCAAGACCGTGCTGGCATCATTGTTTTACGTGAAGATCTGGACTTTTACGTGATTCCTCCACGATCAGAGATCGGCCATGAGGAAATGCTCGAAGTGAAGCGGGCCGCTGGTCGAGCTCTTTTGAGACAGGATGGCATCTTCTCCGGCTTACGCAAGAGCGAAGAAGTCGGATCAACGGAACAACATCTTATCGAGATGCTGACTGCCGGGTAAGCCTGAATACCGTTTAATCAGAGGTTTTCGCTCCGAGTATACTAATAATTCTTGATAGCGGTTTTGATCGTGAGGATCAATGGGGCCATCGGGCTCCTGAGCCTAATAAGACGGTAATCTGTAGTCTAGCTTTGGCGAAGCTCCGCACCGATATTCGAGGAGACCTGTCGAACAATAACGCTGTTGGAATGGCCCAGAAGCTTCTTCTCTTCTGGCGAAAACCCGCTCGTCGGTGCTGGTGGGAGGGCATAGAACTTGATGATGTTGAAGGGGTGGAGGGAATCGTCAAGGTCTGGATCCGAAGGGTCTGGACACTGGAAATGGTAAGTTCCATCTTGAGGTTACTCACCTCATTTACGCTGGTAATAACAATACTAACCCACCACCTATTCTACAGAGTGTGATTGGTCTCCGGTGATTCAAAATCGTCTTTTCTCTTCTTCTCTGCATCTGTACCTATACCCAGATCCACTGGCTCTTCGCCATGAAAGTTATCCTCTTGTCTCTCTTTTTTGGCAATTTCGCCCTCATACAACCGTGTGCTACCTTCGATCTTCCATTCATTTGTCTTTAATGTACTCCTCTTTACCATATTATACTCGGGTTTCCCTTACGGCAGCAGAGCTGGCGCATTCAACAATCTGATGTCTCTATTTTTATTCTCCATTTTATGTTAGTTGAATATCCTTGAAGCACGACCGCCTAAGGGCATATTGTATCAGACAATAAATCAACTTTCTGCACAGTTGTACCTAATGACTCGAATTTAAAATCAATGGTATACACATTCCTACTTCTATCCAGTAACCTCATTCACTAATTAATTAATCCACTGCGTCTTCACTTGATCTACTTGATGCCTATGTTTTGGCCTGAGGCTCTTATCACGTGACACGTGGAATGGGCCCGCCTCGATTGGGCAAAACGCGACGGCGCAGACTGAAAGCTCGACGAAATTCAATTCCATCCACAGTGTCTATCACTTTCCAGTACGTTGGTGATTTATGTCTATCGAAAACTCGAAGTCGTGCTAATTTTGCTTTTCTAACAGATTCATCTTCAATCCCCACTCCTATTCTCTCGTTCGGCTGCGACCCTTGTTCAACGTCGATCAACAGAAAGCTTTCGCGATCGCAATCCCCGTGAAGGGGCATGTATAAGTCGAGATAAATCGCCAACATGTCCCCTCTTCGCGGATACATCACTTCATACCCGCCGCGCGTGCGCCAATATGGCAATGCGTTACTTACCCCCGTCTACCCGGTGCAAACTGGTCCTACGCCGCGAACCACCAAGCGCGGCACGACCGCCATCAATTACGCTGAAGACGGATACGATGATGAAGACTTTGACGAAAGTGATGGCTTTCGACGACCTACTGGTTTAAGGAGTCTCAGACGTGAGGAATCTTCCGGTACTGGCGTTCTGCCGACACCCCAGAAATTGGGCAAGGAAGCGCATGCGCCAGTTGAAGTACAAGGAATCTTTCGCGAATGGATGATAAAGCGAATGTTACGACCCGCGTATGTATCTGCACGCAAGATTTCTCTCTTTGTTGTTGTGTTTCGTTTGACGTAATATGGGAGGGAACACTTCATTCTAGAATCCCTGGCTAACTTCATCGTTTTCAGATGCGCGGATCAATTACAAATCCAAGCTCAACTACCTCTCACCCTCGTTCCCATTCGAATTGACGTCGAGGTCCCCGCTCATACGCCTCTTGAACCTTTCCCTATACCCCGCGGCCTCGGAGATGGTGGCCTCAATCTGCCTGCGTACCGACGACCGGAATCTCTGCCTCCATTCCGTATCAAGGATACATTTCTCTGGAACCTCCATGAAGCTCTTGCAACACCAGAGGAGTTTGCTGTTGGCTTCGTCCGCGACCTCGACTTGCCCAACCCGCAGGCGACAACAATGACCATTAGCAACCAGATTCGCCAGCAACTGGAAGAGTATGCTGGTGTAGCACTGCACCCTCTCTTCTCGAGCACCCAGCCTACCTTAAACCAAAGTGTTCCTCCACAAACAAATCCGTCTCGAGATACCTCCATGACACCCGCTGCCACAAATGTTGCAACCCCCGATAGTCGCCTCAACGGAACATCAGTAACAGCAACCAAGGAAGCACTGGTCAATGACAGTCTACTCAATCCGGATGATGCGTATCGTTGCCTGATCAACCTCAATATAAACTTACAGAATAAGCTTTATACCGACAAGTTCGAATGGTCCTTATTGCACCCGCCCGGCATGGCAGAGGAATTTGCAAAGATCACCTGTGCAGACCTGCACCTAGGCGGAGAATGGGTCAGCGCTATTTCACACGGTATCTACGAAGCAGTCTTGAAGCTCAAGAAGGAAGTCTGCGAAAGTGGCGGTCTCATGAGTGGAATCAACGGCTATGGCAACGAGATCGATAACCAAGCGGCCAACGGTGTTGAAGCCGGCTGGCGATATGACCCCGAGACGCTTGCCGATGAGTGGGAACCCAAAGTCGAAACTCTCTCCAAAGATGAGATTGAAAGACGAGAAGGTGATCGTGAGCGACAGATTAGACGCCTGCGACGAGAGACCGCACGATTCTCCTCTACTACTGGTATTACTACCGGTACCCCTGAGGCGTCGCGGCAGAGTAGTGGTGGATTCTTCGACGTCGACAGCGAAACTCCGCTTGGTAGGGGCGAGCGAAATAAGCGTAAGCGTCGATTCCGCAGTCTTAGTCCTCTAGGCCGAAGCACCCCAGGTGGTCGAGGCACCCCGGAAACAAGTTCTGGGGCTGGATATGGTGGCGGTGGTGGTACACTGTCAGAATGGTAAGCTGGATTCTAGCTGCGTCTTCCCACTCATTGTGCATAGTTTCTGATTACTTTCTTTCATTCAGGGAGCGACAAAACTGGCGATGCGCCAATTGTGCCGTATGGGGCACGGCAGTATGGGCTGTGCGAGATGGTCCCTACGGTCCACGGGTAAGATGCTCAATTATCACAGTATATCAAGACATCTATCTAACTTCTTTACAGACACTTTGTCATAATTGTGGCTTCCTCTACGAGCGAGACAAGGTTACGCCGGAATGGTCTAAAGACCTCCATCGTCACGACATCCCCATTGGACGAATCGCTTAAGATTATCGACAAAACATTGATTTCTTACCTCGCAGTTCACCATTTGCTGATTACCCTCGACATTCACACTACCCAGTTATATCTTCCAACAATCTTCCATCCTTCTCATCCTATAATCCTCATCCAACGACAGACTCTGCAAATTGAGTCTTTTCAAAATAGCCCTCTGTTTAACAATCGATCAGAATTGAACCGATCACTTTTTCGACCCAGCACTCCTCTGCTGCTATCTGCCGACATTTACGAAATGCAATATCACATCTGCGATGATACTAGCATAAGTTGAGCCCACTCCCGAGTCTAAAAAACGGTATTCACCAACACCCAAATTGGGGATTTATGCTGGCTCCGGGGTATTTCTAAAATTATACGCTTTTGTCCCTCCTCAAACTGGAGATTGTGTTGATTATCATTTTACCTTTGGATTCTGGAAGATGCTCAATACATTTTTTTTTCTTTTCTATGCTTCAAGACAGATATCGGATTCTGTCTATTATTTTTTATTCTTTTTCTTTTTGTGTTCTACTGCGGGTGCTATTAAGATATTCATGGGTGGGCGTGGTGATGATCTTTTTGAATTTTAGGTTAATGTATGAATATGATTATGGATTGACTTGATCTTTCTTTTTCCGAATACTAATAATCTTTCATTTCACTCTGCCTAGATATGAAGATTCACTGTAGGGGTAATTCACGTTCGACACTGTAGAACTGCATGCCATACAGTTGTAGCAGCCATGCTACGTAGTACTGGAGTACTCGAAAGCATTGATGCTCGATACATACATCTATTCACACCCCAACTTCAAATTCAAGCAAACCTCTCGATCTAAGTTCGAAGGCCATAGCAATTTCCCACATAAAACACAACATGAAGTCATTGGTGATCTGGCTATAGATACCGAAAATAAGCATCATTACAAGGCGAATATTGTCCCAAAGAAATAGAAAACACAGTGAAAAGTTCAGTTACAAACGTAATGACACAATCAGATGAAGGTCCAGACATTCAAAGAAACAATAATAACCCCATATAAACAATCACTAAGAAACTACTCCAAATCCAAAAAAGGAAATATACCATTTCAGCTAGATTTGTGCTATTAAATAGTCATAAGAGAGAACGAGTTCGTTTTGGCGCTGGTGCGGATGGAGGTTCCTATCAACGAAGTTAGTATTGTCAAGGTATCTGATACATATACCACAGTGCTAGAGTCAAGGGTAGATCGTGACTATAAGACCGTATAACTTGAGATCCAGATATGGGAGTCCCATTTACATGGACGAACGAAATGGAGGGGGCTGTGAAGACTTGGGATGAAACTGAGAACTTACAGATGAAGCGCGCTTCCTAGATGAGACGCGCAAGGAGCGGGAGCTCACAACACTAACATCTTCATCAGAAAGAACTTCATTGTTACACCCTTCAACTTGAATACCGCACTTGAGTAAAACGCTAATGATCCGTTTTCGACCTCGTTCATCTGTCAGTCCATCGGCTTGTTGGAGGGCTTTCAGGATTATGGAAACTAATTTGGCAGTTCTGGTCTCTCTGTCTTGTTTCCGGTATGAATATGTGCCAGTTCCGGAGGCTGGATTGGCAGTAGTGCTGGGATTGTTTTGGTCTTTTTTTGGGATTGGGGTACGTTCTGATGTTAGGGCTAGAGTGTTGTTGTTACCGACTACGTTGATTCTAGCGTCGATGGTGATGGCCAGGGAATTTGGCTCGTCGGTGTAGATTATATCGGACATTGGGTCTGTCATTATTGGACTTGCTTGAGGGGGATTTGTGCTGTAGGGTGGAGGTGCTGGTGGTGTGGAATTGTTGCAGTTTGATTGGGCTACCATGAGCTTTTCTAGTTGGTGATGGAGGGAATCTGAGGGGGACATAATGAGGAGTCAAACTGAGCACTGTAGAGTATGATGGTAATTGCCGTGAGATATGAATAGAGAAGTGGTATTGAGTGCGACAGAAGTGTAAGTTGTTTCAAGTGAAACATGCATCAAGCAAGCTATATGTACTGCATAAGAATCAAGCCGGCTATGTAAAGTGAAAGGACAAGACAAGGCGGGCTATTAGAGAGTGGCGACCAGCCCTAGTTTCGCCATTGACGGGGTATTGAGTTATGTATTGTGCAGGGACATGAATGGGCATGAATAGACCGGAATAGATCAAATAAAGATGTCAATGGGCTGGGGTCGATTGTTCTTTTCATCCTGAATGGATGCACGTGACCCAATTGTGCCCTGGAAAGGGACATCTTTCTTTCACCCCAACCAAACTTCGTCCTCGCCACGAAAGCAAAATGTTGGTGCCCGACGCCAATCATATGGTCCCTGTTTATGCAAATATTTCTCATAGAGCGCGTTGCTATCTCCCGGTTCTGCTGAGCCGGTACCAAGCTGAGCGGTTCCATTCTCTGCCAGATGAGTCTGTTGAGCGACCACTGGCGTTCCCTCTGGCCGAAGAAAACGTCAGGTCATCTGCTCAATATACTGGATGTGTTGTTTTGGTACTAGATCCCGCCGAGGGGGAGGGAGTTCTCCTTACTAGTATTGTCGGATGACGCCTGGTCAGGAGGACGAGGCTGACCAGGGTAGTAGGGTCCACCGGGGTGTAGAGATTGCGCAGTCTGAGCCCATGTTAGTGCTAACAATGGCCGGCATAGATAGATTTGATGATACCGGAGTTTCTGCCACGCCGCGCTTGACAGCCAAACCGTTACGGGTTGCTACTGACTTCGCGAAATTCATCTCCCTCCACCTCAACCTCACGATCCCGAATTCGGCGCATTAAAGCAAGGAAATTGCTTTGCTGGAACTTCTGATTTTGCTCATGGCGGACGCTATCAAGGAGCTGTCCTGCTGTCTGAGCAAGAGCATCGGCGTCGTGGGTCCGGGTAAGTGGGTCTTCTTTTTCGGACTGGGGTATTGTGTCAGATCCAATCCGGATGTCGGACCTAAGATCCTCGACATCGGGTAGAACGGTTCCGGGATCAGCTTGACTCATTTCGTGTAGAGGAAGTTCAGTATCAGCTGCGAATTCGGGTTGTTGAAGCTCCTCCAAATTGGCCCGCGCTTGATCGAATGCGGCCTCAAATGCAGACTCGTCAAACTGTTCAACCGGCACAGCATGTTCTTGTCGAGGGGCTTGAGGCATTTGCTGCATGCTCATTGGGTTATTACTATACATGGAATAGTTCGGAGTGAAGGACGACTGGAATCCGCGGTTTGCCATAGGCTGGGCGTGCATAGGCTGAGCTGCTGCCGGTTGTTGTTGTTGTTGTTGCTGATTCATAAACTCATGATGCCATCCTCTCTGTGCTTGCAGACTAGGAGGGTTTTGTATTTGAGGTGCGGATGGACCGGAGATATTTAGATTCTGGAAGTCCGAGGCCCAGTTGGCTGCTGGGTGGGGTGCATGAGGAAGTTGGGCCGGCCCTCCAAATTGCGCTGGGTGTTGGAAGTCCTGGAGCTGAGGTCCTCCAAGGTTGGCTTCGAATGCAGCAAACTCGGGATCAAGAATACCATCACGAGGGCTCTGAGATCGAAAGCCCTGTATGTCATAGTTAGTACTTTGGATATACTTTGGAGATCTATAAACTAGCAGTATCTTTACATACCTGAGCTGAAGGTTGTCTCGACGTTAACCGATCTTGCTGGAGGGTCCTATCAACGGATGTATGCTTCTGGAAGTTCTGAAGCGCGTTCGACGGGCCACATAGCGCATCGCCCATGATGAAATGTCTCGTTTAGGCGATCAATATGCAGTGTAAATGCAAGTTCGAGAAGTAGCTCAGTCTCAGCCAGTAACCCAACAGGTTCGAGACTAAATGAATACAGATTCAAATCAAAGCTAAAGCAAGCTATCGATGAATGCAAATGTCATGAGGAAAGGTAGTGAGATAGGAGAGTCGCCGCACCGCGGAGAACCCCACGGTTACCGATGGGCCGAGGCACGTGCCGTGAGTAACGTGACCTGCTTAGTCACTCTGATAAGAGATAGCAAGCGGCCAGGTTGTTTGGACGTCGGCCTTCGCGCAGCTCCCTCAGCTTTAATTTGCGACTTGGATTAACCCACGCGGTCCTGACAAAATGGTGTGTTCTCGTCAATTGATTTACGATATGTGCTTACGCTAAAGCTTGATTTCTAGGCGGCCGCTCAGGTGATTTCGAACTCCGGGCACGAAGACATGATTGTACGTTGTTGAGCTGGGGGGGTGGATGGCCTACCTTGAACCCTCTTCGTCGCGGAGGAATGCAAAGAAGCTGACAGGTCAATTTTAATTGCAGCATGATGCTGGTTTGGACTACTATGGTCGCAGGCTAGCCACTTGCTCCTCCGATAAAACAATTAAGATCTTCGAGATTGAGGGGGAATCGCACCGTTTGGTGGAGACCCTGAAGGGGTGAGCATTGTCCTCGATGTGCTGAGATACCGAGAAGATCTGGGTAGCTGATTTTGTATCTATAAAAATAGTCATGAGGGAGCAGTGTGGTGTGTCGCATGGGTAAGTCTGATAAACCGAGATATTGTTTAGATACTGGCGCACATTGACTGATCACGATTCGCATCACTCATAGGCGCACCCTAAGTTTGGCACCATCCTAGCCTCCTCTTCCTACGATGGCAAAGTTCTGATCTGGCGAGAACAACCCCAGAATGCCACCTCCCCCGCGGGTGGCAGCACATGGACTAAGGTCTTCGACTTCTCTCTGCACACCGCTTCCGTTAACATGGTATCTTGGGCCCCTCATGAAAGCGGTTGTCTCCTTGCGTGTGCTTCCTCCGATGGCTCTGTCAGTGTCCTCGAGTTCCGTGACAACAATTGGACTCACCAGACCTTCCATGCCCATGGAATGGGCGTGAACTCGATTAGCTGGGCCCCCGCAGCTTTCGCAGGTAGCTTGATCAGCTCCAACCCTGGCCCCGGCCAGCAGAGACGATTTGTGACCGGTGGAAGTGACAACCTGGTTAAGATCTGGGACTATAAGTATGTGTTAAAAGCTGCAATATCAGTTCGAGGTTTGCCAAGTGCTAATAGTATTCCTCCCCTCTAGCTCCGAATCCAAGACCTACAACCTCACCCAAACCCTGGAGGGTCACTCCGACTGGGTCCGCGACGTCGCCTGGTCTCCTAGTATCCTGTCCAAGTCTTACATTGCCTCTGCTTCGCAAGACAAGACCGTCCGCATCTGGACTTCCGACGCATCGAACCCGGGCCAGTGGACCAGCCAAACACTTGAATTCGACAGTGTACTCTGGCGCGTGAGCTGGAGTCTTAGTGGCAACATCCTAGCTGTCAGCGGTGGTGACAACAAGGTTAGCTTGTGGAAGGAGAACCTCAAGGGCCAGTGGGAGAAGGTGAAAGATATTGAGGAGTAATTTGTTTCTTCCTTTATCCTGAACTGCCTATTCCCTCTGTCCATCACATAATCCGTGCTAAAGATGCCTCGTTTCTCTCCCATTACCTATCGTTATAAATTTCCATCACCTGCTAAAGACGAAACCTCACGAAATTTCTTCAATAAATCTGTTTCCCCATGCCGTGCCCAGAACGAAAAAACGTAACCTCTTTAAGCAGTGGATAAACATTTTCCTCGAGATCATCTCCGTAGATGAGAGAACCCTAACCCTGCAAGCAGGATGGAATCTCCACATCCCAGAAGATAAATGGACCTCGACCACTTGTATTTTTCAAATCGATCCATCGTCCCAGCATGATCCTGCCACCAGGAAGGAGAACAGCCTCATATCCATGTAGCCAGTCGGAAGAATATTCATCATTACCACCAGCAATGATAGCAAAGCAGATTCGAGTCCATCCTGGAATACCCCCATAAGGATATGCGATTGTCTCTGTGAAGCCAAAAACTGGATTTCCCTCGCCTGCTAGGCCATTGATACCCTGCATCCCCTGAAAAAACACACGATTTATGTCCAGATCAGTGCTCATGGGGATGATCTTATTGCATTCTGATGGCCAGAATGGATCATTTGTGATGTGTAGGTTCATGGACTATCTACACGTTAGAAAATAAATGAAGCTGTCCTGCCTTGAATAAATCACATACGAGGATATCAAGTCGTAAATGGGATTCAATATCAGCACATGTCTGCGTGGTGCTTTTATTGAATGCAGCTCGGGTCCCTGGGACAGACTCAAAATGAAGACATGCTGATAGTGATCAGTACAATTGACAGTTTTGAACATGAAAAGGGTTTTTATCTACTTGAATACTCACAATAATATCCCAGCCAGGAAGAGCTAAGCTGGGACTCATCGATACCATACGATTTCCGCATCTTAGGCTTGTGGTCTTCGTCAAGATAACTGAAAGTGATATAATAAGTCATTTCATCCAATTCCAGAAGATGTCGCTGCCAGAAGCTTCGAATATGCAGTATCTTGGTAAGATCGAGATTATCATGTGGGATGTATGGACCGACTGGCTCGCTTCCGAAAGAATATACGATTGCAAGCTCATACTCGCTTCGAAGACAGGGCTCGGAAACTTCTCTGTGTAAAGCCAAGGCAGTGAGACACTATTATAATAAAAGAATTCGCATTAGTATTTGTCAATTGTTGACTTATTTTGATATTCTTTCCCGGAACTCTTACCAGCTGAATAGCACAGGTGAATTCACATGGCTTCGGTTTTCTCGGACGATTCAGGAATTTCGTTTGAGACATGACTTCTCGTATTCTGTTGTATGTCTTTGGACCGGTTGATTTCTGTGGAACAGTCAAAGATTCAACGAGCATTGTATAGATAACCTCCAACCATAACTGTTGTCCTTTAGTTACCCTTGCAGCGCGGAAATCCATTCTCTGAGAGAGAACAATGGCACGGGTCTTGTATTCATATCCCAGTTCATCCATAGTCTTTGCTTCGGGTATATCATATTTTGCTTCGTAGCGATGTCGCCAAATTCCAGTTGATGGACCGAGGATCCTGTCATGCATTTCTTTGCAAGATAAGCTGAGATTGATGACGTCCCTGTCGGTTGGAAGGAAGTCGGCGATTTCTTGGAGGATCTATAGGAGTAGAAATTAGATCATGTCTTTGTATTATGATAGAATCCAATACATTGTTGTTGCGGTACCTCGTTTGGTGTGTTCAGTATCAAACTGCGAGGTGGGTGCCTCGCAGCCCCAACTGCAGCTGGGAAACTGGTTGAATTGTATGCCATTGACTTGCAAACCGTATGGTGAAAGTGATAAATTTTTCAAAATGTAAGTATAGATAATGGTGAAGAAAGTAAAGAAGCCAGTTAAAAAGAATATTCATCTTATATAGTGCGGTGGAATCATGCTTGGAGAAAGTGAGTTAAGTCTCAAGTGAGCATTGACGTGGACGATGCAGTATCGCAGGTGACAACGCGTGAAAAGGACAAGCACATTCAGCCTTTAGCCTCGACTGAATTCTAGGGCAGATTCTAACATCAGTCAGAGATCCGCTGCATTCTCAACGCTTATCTTCACAGCCAGAGGAAGCACTGAATCTTCGCCATGAGTATCCATGTTGGAGAATCTAACAGTATATGAAATTTGATATCGCTAATTTCCGTCTATGCAAGTGCAAAAAGCGATGCTGGCTCTCATTCTATGTGTGCTTCATACTCTGTCTCCGTCGCAAACTTTCCTCTACACCCCATCCATCAGCCAAAAGGCCTTTAACATCTTCAAGACCCATCCCACTCATCTCCGGGTAAATTGCATGAACTGCCACCCAACCCACGGCACAAACGATAGCATAGACGACGAATGTCCATGTTGGAGAGAGCCAACGCATCATGGGCAAGAAAGTGAGTCCGACGATGAAGTTTGACCCCCAGTTCGTTGCTGTAGCTAGAGATGACCCTAGTGAGCGCACATTCAATGGGAACAGCTCTGCCTGTTGCCATGGTACATTTCCAAGTCCAAAGGCATATGATGCAACGAAGACCGCTAAAAAGAATAGTACCAGTAAGGGGGAGTTCCCATTCGTGTTCGATTTCTGCGAGCCCTCTGGTTCAAATGATATATCCATGGATGAAAATATCACTGCGCAGACTCCCAAAGCGAATGTCATAACTGGAATCGAGTATAGAAGAATTCGACGTCGTCCGATCTTATCAATCAGTCCGAATGCAAAAAGTGTGAAGACAAAATTTGTGACCGCAACCGTGAGAGAGGTCAGTGTCGGCGAAGAGAATGAAAGTGCCGTGAAAATAATTCCAGAAAAGTACATCAGACTGTTGAATCCGCACAACTGCTGTAGTCCTTGAAGCATCATTGCAATCGTTAAAGCTCTTCTATTACCGCCAACATAGAAGAGATCATGCGCGCGCTGAGATGCATCATTAAACCAGTGCATATTCGCATCTGGAATCTCACTTTGTCCCATCTCCTCCGCTTCTTCTTCGATTTCCCGTCTAATACCACGAAGGACTCGACGGACTCCTTGTTCCCGATCAGGACAACCATGATAGATCCGAGTTAGTACTTTAGCCGCTCGTTCATCCAAGCCAGCTTGTACAAGCCATCGAGGTGTCTCGGGTAAGAAGATGAGAAATGAAAATTGTAAGAAAGCGGGTGCAGCTCCGAGGCCGACGATCCAGCGCCAGCCCCCAGCAGTCTCAGAGAATAGCCATCCAACAATATAAGCAACGACCTGGCCGCCAGTAATAAGTAAGGACAGTACAGTGACAAGTCTACCTCTAGCTTGTGTGGGTGCCACTTCTGAAATATACCTGGAAAGAAAGAAGTTCACATTAGCCAAGAATCCCATCTACACAGCGCACTGTTCACAGGGTAGAGGATAGTCCAACTCACAATGGGGTGATAGCACTCGCACTACCAACAGCCAAACCAACAACACTCCTACCAAAAACCATACCCCAGACTTGACTCGTAAAAGCCTGCGCCAAAGCACCCAGTACAAATAGTATATCCGCAACAAGAATTACTTTACGCCGTCCATACTTATCCGCCAGAACACCGGTAAACGGACTCGCGACAAGCGCAAATAAACTCGTGCAGGAGGTAATGATACTTTCATCTAACGTTGTTAAAGGTCGATTCGAGAGGTCGGAACCTATTGTAACTAATGTAGACGAAATCACTCCAGTACTGTACACGAGGTATCTCATTAGTCTCCAATCTAGACTATCCCGATGCGCAAAAGAACGCGCTAGACATAGATACTCACTCATATCCAAAAAGAAGACCACTTATTCCCGCAGAAACGGTTAGTATCCATATGAACAACCCGCCGGAGTACTCGAGCTCTGGCGTGAGATCGACGTTATCGGCCGGATCGGGAGAGAAGTCGTGATCGGTCGGGGTGAGAAGCGGGGCGTTGGGACCGTTGTTGTCGGGCTCTGAGCGAGCGATCATATTGTGTAGCTCCTGGGTATTTGTTAATTCAGGAACTTCATATGCGCGAAGTTTGGGGAGGCTGTTGGGGAGTTGAAAGTGGTAGCTTTTCTAGCTGAGAGTCTCCCCTCCCCGGGTTTCATTTCGATTGCCGATAAGTCGATAACCGCCGGACCCACATGGGCCGACTTATACTTCAAGTTTGGAACTATAGTCTACAATAAAGGGTATGTTTATACTCATGCCAGGCCATGTGGCTACAGAATATTGTACGACGGTATCTGGTAGATACCGTATAGTATAAGTAATGTATGACGGGGCCCTGTCAAGGTTCGTAATATAGCAGTATATAAGAAAATTTTATTATATACTAACTTAATGCTTAGCCACAACACCAGCAGCATCAGCCTGAGCACTAATCATCTTCTTATAAGCCTTAACATCACCATCAAACTTGTGCACAGTACCCTGGTCACAAACCCAGAGACTGGTACAAACATTCTGCAACATAGTCACATCGTGAGAAACCATCACCACACCACCCTCGAAGCGCTGAAGAGCCTCCGAAAGTGCATCCATACCCTCGATATCAAGATGGTTAGACGGTTCGTCAAGAACCAGGATGTGGGGGTTTGTCAATGACAAGCATGCAAATGCTACACGGGACTTTTGACCTCCAGAGAGAAGTTCCATCTTTTGTAGACCTGTCATACCAGTGATACCGAAACTGTGCAATGGAGATATTAGAATTAATCCGAAGATAAAGGGTGGGGGGGAAGGGTGCTAGGTGATATAACTTACGCGCCCAAATGTCTTCGGTACTCTTCGTCCGATTTTCCGGGATAAGTCTTCGCCATAAAGGTAACTGCACTGGCATTCATATCGAGAGCATCGACGTGGTGCTGAGCGAAGAATCCAATACGGAGTCTTGAGTGTGTGGAAATCAATCCCTTTGTCGGTTGTAATTGGTTGGTGAGGAGCTTCAGCACGGTAGTCTTACCCGCACCGTTAGGTCCAACGATACCAATACGCGAATCCAATTGTACGTCCAGATCGACATCCTTGAGCAGTGGTTTGTCCTTGGTATAACCGAAGCAAACATCTGACATTTGGACGATGGGCGGAGAGAGCTTCTCCACTTCGGGGAATTGGAAGTGTACGGTATATTCGCTCTCGGGAGCTTCGAGAACAGGCATGCGTTCCAGTTTCTTGATTCTGGACTGAGCTTCGGAGGATTTGGCGGCATTGTAACGGAATTTGTCGATGAAGGCTTGAAGGTGAGCCCTTTCCGCCATCTGCTTCTCGTATTCGCGCTTGGCGATCTTCCTTCGCTCTTCCTTGGTGGCGTAGAAGGACTCGAAGTTGGCGCCTCTGTAGTAGTCCAATCTCTCGGAGTGCTGGTGTACGATATCGGTGGCAACTTCGTTAAGGAATGCACGATCGTGAGAAACGACCAGGACGGTACTGGGGTATCCTTGAAGGTAGTTGGAAAGGAAAGTGATAGATGGAACGTCCAACATGTTAGAAGGTTCGTCAAGAAGTAAGAGATCAGGCTCGCAGAACAGGGCTCGAGCCAGCGCCAGACGCATTCGCCAACCACCAGAGAAGGTCTTGGTGGCATATTGTTGTCGCTCGGGTGAGAAACCAAGACCAGCCAGAATACTAGCTGCTCTGGACTCGGCCTTATCGGATTCCATTTCTGAAAGCTTGGCGTGGATATCAGACAAGGTGATATCAAGACCTTCCCTGTCATTGTCGAGGCGGGCAGCATCCTTAGATGTGTCTGCCAGTTGGGAGCGTTCTTCTTCGATAACGGTCAGTTGTTTCGAAATCTTCTCCTGCTCTGCAAGAAGATGCTTGCGCCAAACATCGGCATCCAAGACAGCTTGAATTGCTGAGGTATCATCTCCGGTGATCTGGGAAGAAAAGGTCAGTAGCTGTTCTTTGTCTCATGCGCAGATTCGAGAAAAATTAGGACATACCTCTTGCTCGACGTGAAGAATGGAAACGTGCGTGGGCACGGCGACTTCTCTGCGACTCAGAGCACGCAGCAGTGTAGATTTACCAATACCGTTCTGACCAACCAGACCATAGCGACGACCGTACGCGAGGGTAAACGAAGCATCCGTAAGAATACGCAGACCACCAATAGAGATATCAATATTGTCGAGCTTGATGTCCTTACTCTTGGCCTGGGAGTCCGAGCCCAACTGAAGAGGGTTGACAGCCATAAAGAACTCCTCATAAGACATAGTCTCATCAGGCTGGTTGAGCAAGCGAGAAGACTCGTATTGAACAGTCTTCATCTGCTTCTTCTCCTGCTTGGCACGAATCTTACGCTCAGCCTTCTCAAGCTTCTTCTTATCAACCTTAGACTCGACCTTTCGCGCATTAGCAGATTCCAAATCCACATTGCCGCCTGTCAAGCCCAAAGTCGAAGACATATTGCGCTGCGAGCCCACGTTGATGGTTTGATCCAGCTTCTTCGCAGCAAACGGCATCTGCCGTTTTTCCGGATCGACTCCATTCGACGAGCTGAGTGTTGTAATGAATTTTTCTACCAGGTTGGCAATGGCGTCACGGTTCTGGTCTGAGAAATCTCCCGACGCGGAGACTAGCAGCTCGGTAACGGATTCGGCGGCCTCAGTCAAGGGAGACGGAGCATTGGCGTCTTCGACATATTGATTCGAGGCGTGAGTCAGATATCCCTGTCTCGTGTGAGCTTTGCTGAGTTCTCTTTGAGGAATTTATGTGAGGACCTACCACCGAGTATTCCGAGATGACTCGGTCTAAACCGGGGATTTGCGCTTGGATTTGGGCCTCCATCTTGGCCACGTGGATCGAATGAAGAGTATTACAATCAGCAATCCAAGATCCCGGTTCAGAATCAGCGAAGGATCTACTCAATGCTGTCCAGGCGCTTTCTGGGGTAATTCGATTGGAGAGTGGCGTGTTTTTCGAGGTGGGTTATCGATAAGGTCATGTGATATTGACCGCCCTCTTGCCTGATTGGGAACATCTCGAGCAATTACACATTGCTATTCTATATGCAATTACAATTGGTATTCATATCAAGGCAGTGAATAGGTAGATATGCTCTCTGCGCATTATATTTCCAATCTGCTATGATTTGGTCAGTCCTGCTGCACACTCGTACTTCAACGCCCTATTCTCTAGGCTACCAAACGCTAAGTGACCACCGATGTGATGGCAGCTGCATTTCAAATCACAATGGCGTTTGCTGTGAACGGACCTGCATGAAACAAGCATATTACCCGGTTGTAACACAAAGCTACCGTCAAGATGCCCGAGTTCCGAAATAGCGGAATACTTGGAAGAAAGTTGGAGCTTCATCATGATAGTGGAGACACAGCTATCATCCATCACCTGGGTCTTCTACAATGAATTATAGTGTACGGAGTAGCTACTCCTGTACTACTGGTATCCCTTTGCTAGTAGAAAGACACGTAGATCTGCACAATGGCTTTACTTTCAAGCAATGGGATCCAGTGATTGAGACCGCCTCTGATCGTCCGAAAGACATTTTAGTCGCAGCTGGTGAATACGATGCGAAGCGAGTGGTTCTGCGGCTCTCCTTTTTGCAATCTGCACTGCCGATCACAGTGTCAGCATATTTTCTCAAGTCTTTAGTAGGATTTCTCGATCTGGGTCGATGCTTGCAGGTACATAGGTTGTGCTGTTTTGTTGTGGTTTTTCCGGTTCGGGCGTGAGATGGCAAAGATACGATTTGTGAATGAGAAGGCTCTACATATGTACATACCTAGGTAGAGTAGGACTAAGTGAAGACTGTTTGAGGGTGTACAAAGTGAGTTGTACAGCAGAAGCTTTGGTTTTATTGTAGACTTAGATTGCTGTCTGTTTTGTTTCCGGTTAACGACTGCTGGTTTACAACAGGAGAATCTGTAGAGATGGTCACCTGAATACTTCTATGTACATTGGGTACTATGGGGACATCCTGTATACTTCACAAATAGCATACTCTAGTCACATTCACTCATACACGTAGATTTAATATGCCCGATGTGTACTTCAAACAGTCTATCGTACGATTGAACTTTTGAAGGTTTGAAATCAACACCATCACAGGAGATATCTCAGTTCGGCCTACTCCGTGCATCAAAACCAGACGAAACTGGCCAAGCGGATATCGACAGGATCCGCAGGACCCAATTGGTCACGTCAAATTCGTCGACAAGAATTGAACCGTTGGTGAACAGCTCCAGATGGACTGCAGACACCTTACAGCTTACAGCTTACAGTACAGTAGAGACAAGATCGCTTAGATCCTGGAGATTGGCATCCGCACGAGATACGAAGTCAATAGTGGATCCGCTGCGCCTAGTTTCAAGGATATCCCTGTCCATCATCTGTAGCTATGAGCATTACTGCACGTACGACTTTTAGTCGACCTTCTCAAGGTGACGACTGGTTATGTCGATCGCCAGCAAAGTTGACAGGAATTACGCCTTTGTCTGGCGTATCCCCGGTCGGTGAAGATCGTCATACAGTACTCCATAGCAGGGTGAAAAGAATGAACTATGGATGAGCCACGAGGCATGACTATCTTGAAAACTTTGTTTATGCCGGACTTCAACAAAGAAAAAAAAAAAAAGATACCGAATCGGCAGCAAGATCCGTTTCCCAGTTATTCTGCGTTTGATCCACGGGGGTCACCTTTCATTTACAAGAGTGGGGGACGATGACGATGGAGATCGGAATGATATCGAACTGGTGCCCGGTTTGATTCGGTCTTCGGTGGTTTTTTCCCTCTTTTTGCCCTCTTTTTTTTTCCCTCTTTTGTTCTGGTTTAATATTCCCACCCCCGTTGGAACCGGGACCCGCTTGGAGCGGAAATGAGTGTGAAATATCGAACGGTCATGGTGACTGAGGATGGTAAGATCAGCAGTCTGGAAGAATGGATCGAGTGGATGTCGATGGAACTTCTCGAAAGATTGCGGTACATAGCATGCTGTATGTACTGTTGAGACAGAGTACTCCGTACTCTGTCTACTCCGTATTTTGTCTATATGACATGAGCACGACATGGCTGGACGACTCCACTATGTCAGGCCTTGGGATGACAGAAAGCATAACGACAGGTAGAGTGGATGTCAGGATTGGACGAGTAAGATGTTTCAGAGTGGTAGTCTTGCAGGAGGAGGTCAGCTCGACAGATATTTCTTGCTTTGGGAATGGTTCGTTGGCTGGTGGACTCTGATCGACCGCACTGGGCCCCTACGATCGCGCGAGTCCAAGCCTCTCGACAAGGCTAAAAGGGGCCGAAAGATGCGATCCCAGCCAGCCGAGACGAGATGATGTGGGGAACTCTGTGACTTTCTGGATCTCATGGCTTGTTTTTCTTTCCATCCTCCGGTTTCTCTCCACTCTGTCATTTGGTTGCGGACATGTCCGTTGGACCAGCATAGGCAGTGTACTCCGTTGGTGTACTGAGTACAGTATACCTACAGTGCCTGAGTACAGTACAATCGCTGCTTGACTTGACTGACGACTGACGACTGGCCTGGACACGAGAACCCACAGTGAGCCGCAAGGGATGAGTGGACCTCGCAGCAGCAGATGGGAAGAAGTGGATGACTTTGCAAGTCGGGGCTTTTTAGTCTGCTGCAACGTGTGTAGAAAGTCAAAACAAACACTTGCAGAATAACATACAGTAGAATAAATACCAATGAGTATGAAATAGTAATAATAATAAATTATACTAAATACTACAATAATAATTATCATAATAATATAGAATAATACTAAATAATTGTATAGAAGTAATGAGTTCCCCAGGGAACGCTCCCCAAGGAATAGTCGAGCTTCTCCTCGCGTATGAATCTCCCCTCTTTCTCTCCTTGTTCTCCCTCGACTTCGGCCCTGGCGGGCTACACTCGAGTTTTTTCCTCTTCTTTTATTTTATTTCATTATTTCATTTTGTTTCTGTTTTCTTTGTTTTCGTTCCTTGACCTCTTCAGGACCCTGGGCATCCTCTTCATTTCTCTCTCGGGTGCCTACTTCTGCCATCTTCTCCTGTTTACCCCAGCCCCTCCTCTGCCTCTCTCTCTCTCTCTGCACCTCATTCCCACTCACTCTCCCTCACTCCCTCACTCCCCTTGCCAAATGGGATGTCATTCGCAAAGACTCACCCTGCGGAGCTAAGCTGGAGGGTGCGTGTCACTCTACTCAGCGATCCCTGAGCATGGATCACGTTTCAACTGTGAGTTGCTTGTCTTGAAGGGTCCCTGTGGCTGTGTTGATATGGACTAACGCGGAGATGAAGCTATGTGCACTAAGCACTGTAGGAATCGCCCCAACTGGACTCGCCCTCGGACGAGTCGAGCGATGTAAATCAAAGATTCTCCGCCGAAAAACTCTCCTTGATGATCCCCAAGCGCTACCAAATCCTTCTCTCAAGGCCACTCCGGTCGATGTCCGGCCCAAAACATCTCGATCAGCTCGCCCGAGCCTTGCTGCGGTCGACTGGAAAATTAATGAGAAAGAACCGACCGCGGTAACAGGAAATCTTCCCCGGGATCCCCAATTCCAGGAACCAGATCTCCGTCGCGCATCATTATCCTTTGGCGCCGCCAGATATCGCCGTCGCGGCCAAACACTCACCAACCCGCCCTTACGAATCCCTGAACATGGCCCGACAGAACCACCAGAGACAACAGCAGAATCGCATTCGCGTCGCCCGTCAACGAGCTGGTTGCGCCGATTATCTATCGTTTCCTTTCAGTCGGATAGTCCGACAACAAACAGTCCAGTCACGCCCTCTTTTACTGGATCGGCCAGTCCGATTCTTTCTCGACCAGCGAGCCAACATCGAACCCCAAATAAACTAGTCAAACGTCCTTCCACCAGACGCTCCAATGGCTCTGTCCCTCTTTTCATTAATACCGCGGTCTCCCCGGGGTCAGCACTGCGACGGCCCGCGACCAGCTATCAACGGTCCGGGTCAATGCAGGCACAAACCCCTATTACGCCGGACTTTGAGACCCGCTTCTCACAACAATTCCAACCTGTCGATTCCCCCGCAATCGAAGACTTTCAGTTTCAATCGCAGGATGATTGGAAGGCTTTCTGGCTCCCAAAGCGCGAGGGATTCTCCGAAAGGCTCTCGCGGAGGCTTTCCACGGCTACAGCCCCAAAAGCACAAGGCGTGAGGTGTCTTATCTCGGACCAGGATACACTTCCCGCATTGATTTCAGCAGGCACCATCATAAACAAGACCACCCCTCATCGGGACGAGCCTGCAGCACCGGTTGAGTTCCGGAACCCGTTCCAGGCCCAAGTTGAAACTTCTGGTCCTCTGCCTGCATCGGAACCAGAGCCGACACCAGAGCTCGAACCAGATTCTGAAGCAGCTCCCCGACCAGCGGAACCAGCAGTGGCACTATCACCGCCTTTACCGCAATCAATACAACCATCACCATTACATTCTTCAGAGAAACCAGCTCACAAACATTCATATTCATTCAATGACCTTGAGCCTAAGAGAATTGTTGTGAATACAGTGACAGCGACAGGTGCGCCGATCATTGGACCTCGTGGAGGATCTTTGAAACGAGTCAAAGGTCGGACATTCTCTATACCTCGTGCGGAGCTTCCCAGGATAGAACGAATCAAACCTACTCCGTCTTCTGTCTCGACACGCCGGAATATAACCGACCCAGCTGTTTTTCGCCAGCCACCCGGTCTGGCTTCTCCAGGATCAACAGGTTTAGCTTATAGTGAACGGTCAGCAGGCATACCACGGTCAGTATCTCACGATTATAACATCGGTCTACGCGACTATCGGCCTCTCACCACCGATGCCGTTGCAATCTCTACTTGGCAACATTCCAAGCGACCTGACAGCCATGCCCCTTCTTCTCTGCGGCGCCGCCCAAAGAGACACTCCATTGCAGCATCTGATCCCGCTTCGACCATTATTGGCTCCGATGATACTCGCGTCTTTACCTCGGGCGATGAATACGAGACCGACTTGATGACTGATTACTGGGACTCAATCCGGACGCGCGGAACTGAAGGAAGCGGATTGCACGGCTTGCGGATTGAAACGATGTTCGACAAGGCAGGCACACAATTGTCCAACGAGGAAGTCACAACCCTGGAAGATCTTCTTCCGCGCGGCTCGTTTGCCTCGCGAGTGGAAAAGGATCCTCCTCTTTTCTCCGATTCTCTTCTTGCTTCGTCAGTCACTCGAGTCCGTACAAATGACGAGCTATCGTTTTCAGATGGGGAAAATGATAGTCACAGTATGATTGGTGCTTTGCCGGGTGAGCAAGATGGTCCTCCTCTTCAACTGGCCACGGCCTTCCCGCTTTCAAGTCCGCTGGAGCTGTCTAGTCCTGGGTCACCCTCAGATATACTCTTCGGAGAGTCTCGCGATGAACGATCACTGCCGAGCCAGAAAATGAATATCTTTGATTGGTCGGAGCAAACACGGCCGGATAGGGATCAGTCTGACTCCGAAGCTCGACCAAGTACAGTCCATGGGAAACAAAACGCTATTGATCGGGGCAGTCGTGCCGCCTGTAGAAAGGTACCGTCCAGTATTCACCTTCGAAGCCAGAGTGTGCCCGTGGCAAGAGAACTGCCTGCAAGTGATTCTCGTCAAACATCTGGGAAGTTCGGTACCTGGGGCTTGGGTAGCAAAGGCGTGAGCGAGGATTGGGACAGCGACTTCGACTTTGACGATGGCGAGGAAGAAGACGCACCCAGTCAGAAGACCAAGAGTACCGAGTCCGAAGCTCCGACACAAAGCATGACAGTTCCCCAAGCCATTCTGGAGCGCCAAGCCAGCTTACGGGGTCAATACGGTCAAGTGCAAGAGTTGACTTTGTTGGTGGAGGAATTGAAACGCCTGCGCCATCAAGCTAGTGTTCTGGAACTTGTTGGCGGCCCGTCAAGTGAGCTCTGGAAAGAAGCCGAAGGAATTGTCAACCTTGCTACTATCGATGATGACGATGACCGACGCTCACCTCCAGGTTCTCCTTCGTCGCTTACCTTCAGTTTCGACGATTCAGATGACGAGGGGTTGACGGTTCCGTCAACAAAGCGCGATAGCGACGGATCGTGGCGAAGTGCAACGAAACAAGAAACCGCATTACCGTTGAGACAGCAAGGGGTCACCACGAAAGATGATCAATCTTATAATGCGCCATTACAACAACTCTCTAAAAATTCACCCAAGTCGAAGTCCGTACTGGATATCTTGCAAAATCCTCAATGCCACAATCGATCAGCCACCCTACCTGACTTGAGGCCATCATCCCGTGCTCAAAAACTCCCCTTTGATACATCCTCGCTGCGGAACCTTGTTGTTCGTGCCGGTGTGGTAACCCGGGCCTTGAAAGAAGTCATTCGCAAGGCAGAGGGTGTAGACCCGAACCCACAAGATATATTCCCATCTGATCCTCCTTTCCGACGAATTTTCGATCAACCCTCTCAAGACGACTTTGCAAGCTTCGAGGCCGCTTTGGCCGAAATGCATTGATCTGTTATACTTCTCCCTCCACGATTTCAATCTTCAATCCGACCAAGTCTCTCTCGAGATCTACCCTTTATTCATGAGAATATCCTTCCTCATATTCTCGACCCTTCTCTCGCCTTCTGCGACGTTTTTTTTTTCCTTTTCTCCTACTCTTATAGAGTGATGACCCATTTTCCCTTCCAGTCAGGCGACACCAAAAGCCATGCATCTGTCTGCACAACTTTTTCTCTGTACATTGCTCATACCTTTTTTTTCTTTCTCTTTTTCTTTTTCAATACAAGCAAGAGCTGCGCAAGTCTGTACGAGCAACCACACCCCACACCTTCCCGTTTGGAGAGGCATTTTTTTTAACCTTGTTCCTTGTTCCTTGTGTCCTCTATTCTTCATTTGTTCATTTTTCATTTTTCCGACTTACTCTCTGGTGTCTATTTCTTTGAGTTTCTTCCTCATGCCCTTCATTTTGTTGCATATTTGCGCGCGGTGAATATCCCATAATTGCGCTGTAATAATCGAGGTTGAGGATATCGTGGATGACGTTGAGATTGAGGTTGAGACTGAGACTGAAATTGTCTCGATGAACGAGGTTCAATGTCATGCATATTGTTTTTATACAGGCCTCGTGCCTGATGGTATTTTAATGGCTTTCAATATGATGAATAGAAAAGTTCTTATGTCTGGATTTGATTTCTTTTTCTACCTAGAAAAAGGTAGTGGTATCGTACAGTCTAAGTAATACCCGATGAATAAGGCGGTGTTGGTATAATCGTGGTCCATGAGTGCTGACAAGCGGTGTAGAGCGACAATGTTAAGCTCGACGTCAGAGATATATAACGAACACTAAGTTACTCCGAGCTTGACTCGGGAGTCCTTGCTATCACATACAGGAATATTTGACATTCCAAAGAAACTAAGAGACAGTACTAGTAGAAATAAAGCAAAATGTCACAATAGACTGGCCTGTGGTCACTTGTCACTTTTGCATCGAGAAGTCAAGACAAGCATTCCAATCCGAAGATTGAGTAAGGCCAAGATGCCTGGGTAGTATTTTGCTTTATCTACTTGGCGACATTGGGTAAGTCGATTGTCTCTCCAGAGACATCAAAATGCCTCGCCCAGTATATATAGACTTAGTGCGAAGTAGTTATACCCTACAAAGCGTATACAGCAAGTTTTTAGCACATGACTATTCACTGTGCGTGGATATTGCTGTATCTGAGAAAGTGGAAATATCGTCACCGTCAACAATGGCATAGTCTGCTCCAGAGTGCACGTGAGTGTGTAATGATATTCAATCCTGGCATTTCACAGTGACAAGTCACGCAAAATGTTTACATCCATATCTGTATGTATCTAACTGAATAGTGAGTACTCATATAGCCCTACTCAATGATACGCAAGTCCTCCGTACTCCGTACATGTATGGTATACGCATTGCTTGTTGGTGTATGTGGCTTAAATGAGGGAGCCCGCCAGTGTCTCAAGTTGAGGGGAGAGGATCGCTGGGGCCTCAAGAAAGCTACGAGTGGAGAAGGCCAGGCCTCGACTTGGTAATGAGTGTGTATGGTGTAAGTACACACAGCCCCATCTTGAATCCTTACTTAGCCTGTACATACAGCGTACTTCATCCAGCGTCCAGCAGACGATTTCAAGCTGTTCGCCTCATCTCCGGTTCAGGGGCAGCCGTGCTGTGATTGGTCAAGATTCAAGCGGGTTCCTGACGCTAACCAAGCTGGCCCCATCGGTCTCAAATCCTTGCAGACCAAAAGAAGAGGAAGAACAATAATAAACAGGGAAATAGTAAAGAGATAACAATAAAAAGTAACTAAGAGATTATGTTTGGGATATTATTCTACAGATACTGGCAAAGTGTAGTCATGGATACTGAGTAAGGAGATGAAGTGCTAAGAATAAACGAGCTCAGGGGATGCGGAGATATACAATACACACATACACAAAGTACTGTACGGGTTCGTATTATCGTATCACCACACCCCCTTCTCCTCCTCTTCCAATCTCATTTTCTATCTTCACTCTCACTCTCTTTCTCTCTCCCACACACTCTCTCTTTCACCCCTTCACCTGGCTGCTGGCCGCCGTTCGTTCCTGGACTTTTAGTCCGTTCACTCCTTACCAACTACGCTCTCTACACCCTCACTCAATATATTCCCTTCGGGGCCTCATTTTTCGCTTTCGCCATTTCGATCATCGGCCAAGCCATTCAATGTTACTCTAATCGCTGTTCGTTTGTCGACTGGTTCGCCATCATACCTATTATTCTCCCGTGAGAGAAAGAAAGAGAGAGTGTCAGGTTCAGATCCCCTCCAACTTTGTTTGTAGGGTGTGCACCCTGATTATACACAATGCCTCACGCCCATCATACTATGGCGTTGAGGCACACCCACGCCCGTCGGGAGGTCGTCCCGCCCGCTCGACTGCCTTTCCTGGTTCCCTCCGATAGCGTCAACCCATCATCGGTCCCCTCGCTGGTTGCTCGAGCCCCCGATGCAGACAGTACTTCCAGTTGCACTGGATCGAGCTGTGAAAAGCCGACCAGTAATATGACAACAACTGTATTGCCTGTCGTACTCGGTGCAGGGTATGTTGATCGATGAATCTGGAGGTAGAATTACCTCGATCACGAATATCGGCTAACATTGATTTACTAGTGTTCCCATCCTATGCGCTATCATTGTGCTGATCTTCCTCCATCGCCGTCATGTCAAAAAACTCATGCGTGAAGACGCCAACGACAAGCACAGATCTCTCGATTTTGGTCTGGATATGGATCGTGTTGGTGGTGGTAGAAAACGACCCGGCCCCCCAGGTCCCGATGGAATGCCTCAAATGATGGAGCCAAGCCACACGAAGGGAGGAATGTCGATTGACATGATGCATCCCTATCTACTGCCCCCCGGACTCCACGGCTCCCAAGATTCCTTGCATTCAATGAGCCGATCTATCGATGATGACAAGTATCGCCCCTCAGCCGTTAGTGCATTTGGTCAATATGATAGTCGTTCAATTCGTTCGCATTCGCGACCCGGTCGTGATGATGCTTCGAGCATTGCTGGCTCAAACTCTCGCTTCGGGGTTTCCGAAGAACCCAAATCTGCTCTGCTGCAGAATGCCCAACGGATGTCACGGTCCTCGCCTCCGCCATTGTATAAGAGTCCCTCGGAGGATTCCATGGCTCAGGCCAATGCTCATTCCTCGCAAGATCGTCTCGGCTCACACTCTGGTTTGGGCCCGACTCCCTCAGAGAATGAAGAGCATGGTCTTGCCATTGGAACTGCAACGGCTGATACCAGCAAAGCTCTCCCGTACCCCGAATCAAACACGTCGAGCCTCCACTTTGATACCAATCCTCATGCTCATGAAAACCGACCTAACTTCCCTCTCCCCGAACCTTCATCTCAAAGGAATTCGGAGCATGCTCAGACCTCAACTATGCAACTTCCCCGAATCTCTCTTCCGTCCAGTGACGTGACGAGTGATTATGGTGATGACCGACAGGAGCGGCGATCATCCCTGATGATCCCTGCCGTGAATGTTCATGGTGCTGAGACGCATGAAGAATCACCAGAAAAGGACAAAGATAACAAGCTACCGGAACTTCCAGAGGAGCCTCAGCAGAATCTGGACGCTGTCTATGATAACCGCCGTGACACTCGCCGGCTGACTCTTGGTGTGCGTCCTCTGCCCCCAGAGGACCCATCTGATAACCCCGAGCAGCGTGCCAACCGGATTCGATCGTTCTACAAGGAGTACTTCGACGACAGTAAGCGGGAGACTACCTATTATGAGGACTATGGCCCCGAGTTCTATGATGATGGTGGCTACGTCTACGACCCATCCACAGGAGACTATTATGATACGACCGCTCCTCCACCCATGCCCTTCGCTGAGCCCATGGGTCGTCGCGCCATGACTCCTCCCCCTCGAGCTCCTCCCCGGTTCCAGGGAGCCTCTCGACACATGGCCACCAACTCAGGAGGAGGATACAGCGGCTACGGCACACCACCCCCACGAGCCTTCTCATCTGCATCGGGCGCCTTCGGTGGAGGTCCCCGCGGTCCTCGCCGCCCAATGCCACCTCCCGCGCCTCTTCAAGTCCTGCCAACACCTCACATGTTGAATGATGACTCAATCTTTTTGGCCCATGAGTTCGCTCCCGGCAAGAACTTCAGAGATCAAGCCAGTGGTCGACCCGAGACTCCTACTGGAGGCCAGAGACCATTCAGCCCAGGTATGCGCGCGCACACCCCGCTGGCCTCGGCGTTTGACGAGTTATCGGTGATCCCAAGTCCGCACGCGTTGCGTAAGTCTGGTACGTTCACAAGTCTGGACTTTGCGCCGCCGCCGCGGTTCAAGAACGAGGGCCCTGGTAGTGATGCAGGTAGTATCCGCAGTAACCGGACCGGTATTTCAAATGTGCATATGAATAATGTGCGCATGGGTAATTATCGTGTTAGCCGACTGCCGCCTGATATGGTTGGTACGAAGGATGATCTGATGGCTACGCTGAAGCCCGACTGGGATATGAAGCGTTAAGCCATTGATCATTAAGTATCTTTTTGAATTCAATTTGGCAGCTCCTGTTACGAATTTTTCCCCCGTCCGGTCTCTTTGGAGATGGGACTGTGATGACCTGCATTGTTTGCCGTCCCTCCATATCATCATTTCTTCTTCATTCTTCATCTTGTCATATTTTGGTTTCCTTCGTTTGGATCTGCTCCGGCGTAAATAAGATGGTTGGACTTCTTTTTTTTTTTTTTTTTTTTCTCGAATTCTCTTTTTTTTATTGTTTGTCCTTTTTGGTTGTATTTATTCAATTGAATTGTTTTGTGTTTTGTATTGAATATAGTGACTAGCTACGTGACTGCACTTTTTACCTTTTCCCGATACGTAATACTACACTAATCAACGCAGCGCACAATAGCAGATTCATTTACCATAGTATGGTGTCTGCATTCGTCAATGATCTAGAATATGTCTGGACCAAAACATACTTTAGCATTGGCAGAATTTTAGCATTGGCAGAGTATATACTCCGTAATATGGACGCAAGCGAATAGCAGGACTCCGTCATCGTATTATGAAGAAGGACGGAGTGTAGTATGTAACATGCTCCACCGGCCAGCCTGGGCAAGTCGTTGAGAGTGGGCCGCCCCTTTTCATCACGGAGTAAATTAGTTAGTTAGCTAGTTAGTGTAGTTAGTGTAGTTAGTAGCAGTACAGTATTAGAATGATGAGTTTATTCATATACATTTAGCATATAAGATTATCTTGATATAGTCTAATATCTAATATCGTAAGTAAGTATACAACACAATCAGAACAAAGAATTGTCACAGCCGGATGCAACCTTGGAACGTCTTCGGGCTAGTTCCATTCGGTGCGTGGCGAGTGAACACATCTCCATAAATAGTAAATACACACCATCAAAAAGAGACGAGTATTCCATGCGAACAATTGAGGATATGAGGATATTCAGCAGAATGGTTATATTGTATACTTATACTATATACTATAACTATACTAATATTATACTGTAGGGATTATAACTATTGGGGACTATGCGAGTACAGTATTGTATGTATACTGCTTTGGAGCAAGGGTGAAGTCAGGGATACCGCATGCAGATAATCTTATTATGATCTTAGATATACATACTAATAATATACATAGTAGAATTACTCTACCGTTAACTAACTATACTGTTAACTATACTGTTGTACTGACTGTGAATACTAAAGCGGATACCGCGATCGTAAATCTCCACTTTCTCCCCCCCCCCCAAAACCAGGTTCCCTTCCACACACACTCTTCTCTTCATGCCTCCCCATTACAACTCGGTGTTACTTATTCTTCTTTTCTCTTTTCTCCCCTTTTCTTCTCTCTTTTTTT